>Ga0111202_102_pt1 | contig 49097 bp, 47 predicted proteins | sample DeeMarSWOR324_28_FD_80372 | JGI IMG/M metagenome (GOLD analysis project Ga0111202, IMG submission 80372) | candidate division Zixibacteria bacterium SM23_73_3 | reverse complement strand
GGCTGTTCGCCAATTAAAGCGGTACGTGAGCTGGGTTTAGAACGTCGTGAGACAGTTCGGTCCCTATCTGATGCGGGCGCAGGATATTTGAGAGGAGCTGTCCCTAGTACGAGAGGACCGGGATGGACGAACCTCCAGTGTACCAGTTGTCTCGCCAGAGGCACACGCTGGGTAGCTGTGTTCGTAAGGGATAAGCGCTGAAAGCATCTAAGCGCCAAGCCCACCTCAAGATTAGATATCCCTCCCGATCCTTCGGGATCGGGACTTAAGGCTCCCGGTAGATAACCGGGTTGATAGGTCGCAGATGTAAGTCCAGTAATGGATTCAGTCGAGCGATACTAATCAGCCGTGCGACTTGATCTGTTTTCTTTCTTTCAATCCTGCACGATACAAAACTTTTGCTTGCTTTTTCGGTTTCTCTATGAAGTTGTGTGAAAAATTCTGCAAGCAAAATTTTTGGTTCACAGTTCTTGGTTCATAGTTCACTGACCCCTCCCCTAGGGTGGGGCACCATGAACTATGAACCGTGAACCATCAACCAAAATTTTCTGTTGAAGAAAATTTTCCGGCGGCCTTAGCGAGAGGGAAACACCTGTTCCCATTCCGAACACAGAAGTTAAGCCTCTCTGCGTCGATGGTACTGCCTGGGTGACTGGGTGGGAGAGTAGAACGCTGCCGGGAATTTTTTGGAATAAGCATGTAAATAATGTTAACATTTTTCTCAATAATCTACGTATATAATGTTAGAAATGTTAACATGAAGGAGGTGAGGAATGATTAGGAAAATCATAGGGCAAAAGGTAGAAGCCGAACGTAAAAGATCTGAGCTTTCCCTTGAAGAAGTTGCAAAGAAGATCGGGCTATCGCGCCAAACCTTGAGTCTCGTTGAGAAGGGTGAACGAATAATTGACTCTGAAAGGCTGCTTCGCTTTGCCATATTAGTCGGCAGACCTATTTCTTTTTTCTTTGAGGAGAAAACCCCTGAGGTTCAACTATTCTTCAGAGCACACTCGGCACAGAAAATCACTCCGGTTTTGGAAGCAGATCTGATAGAGAGATATCGCCGTTACGTAGAACTCGAAGAAATCCTCGGGATCGAACCACGTAGTCGATTGCCGCAGAGCGTGCGCTTGAGGTCGTTTTCCGACAAGGATCAGAACCGAATCGCAACTGTGGCAAAAGAGGAAAGAGAAGGACTGGGGATGGCCGATGCTCCGATCAAAAGCATATTTGAGCTACTGGAAAACCACGGTGTAAAGATTTTCGTGTTCGATTTCGGTGCCCCCGACATTGTTGGTTTCGGCATGACTTGTTACCATCGGGATGCTGGGCCCTGCATATTTGTGAATGAGAATGCCAAAATACCAGCGGAGAGGCAGATATTTACGGTGGCCCACGAGTATGGGCATCTCATCTTCCATCGCAATGAATTCGTTGGTCAGGATTCCTTCAAGTATCGGAAGGGGGTTGGGAAAAGCAAGTCCCCGGAGGAGAAGATTACCGATTACTTCGCAGGTGTCTTTCTTGTCCCTGAAGAACGCTTGAGAGAGGTTGCTCCAGTCGGGTATCGAATTACTCCCGCTGATGTCATTTACATCAAGCATATATTCAACGTAAGCTTTAAAGCTATACTCGAGAGGCTTCATCAGTGTAGTCTGATAAACTCTCAGGAAAAAAGAAACCTGTACGCTTGGCTCGGTTCTCGTTACAAAGCAGAAGAAGAACCCCGTCCACTAGACAGGGACCAATTACAGGTCAACAAGAGGTTTGAGAACTTGTTGAGAAAAGCGTACGAGAACGAGCTGATTTCGATAAACAAGGTGGGTGAGCTATACGGAAAGAGCATGACGCAAGTGCGCGATCTGGTCAAGAAGTGGGGGGAATTTGATACAGGCTCTTAGAAACAAACATGTCATATTGGACAACAACATCATATCTGACTTTGGGGGCGTTGGTAGGCTCAGTCTCTTGAATAGGATTCTGGAAGATGGCGTGGTGGTGCTCAGTCCCGATAATTCGGAGACTGACTATCAGAACGCTGCAAGATTGAGAAGAGAGCAAAAAGGATTGGGGGCGGCGGACATTTCTTGCTTGGTGCTAGCTAAAAAGCACGATGGCATTTGTGCCTCAAATGATAAGCTCGTGAGAAAGGTGGCAAAGCGAGAGGGCATTGCTGTCATCGGTTCCATCGGTCTTCTTGAGTGCGCAATTTTGCAACGAATCCTAACACCGAAGGAAGCGAAAGAGATTCTTCTAAAGACTATTGAAAATGGAGCGTTCATAGAAGAAAAGCTCGTCAACAACTTTCTGAAAAGGAGGTGATTGCATGGCGAGAAAGGAACGCGTATCGAAGGTAATAGACGGTGACAGCTTTAGAACCACGACCCGCAAGAATCCGGTGCGGCTGGCTAACGTGAATGCGCCAGAGAAAGGCCAAACCGGTTTCTCTAAAGCCAAGAAACAACTGACCAATCTTATCCAAGGGCAAGAAGTTTTAATCGATACAGTGGCTCGCGACAAATTCAGGCGTTCGGTAACCAGGGTCCATAAAGGTGGAAAATCTGTAAACAAGGAAATGCAAAAACGACTAAAGAAATAGACTTCACCAGTGGGCATTAAGAAATGCCTGTGCAAATTAGCTTTGGGAATTCCTATTACCGGGATATCAGAAAAATCCGAACGCTGCAGGGATTAAAAACCGAAAATCCCGACTCAACTGAGTTTGGATTTTTTGTTGACAACTATGATACTGGATCATAGTTTTATGGTAGAGGAAACGCTTATGAAGAAAAAAAATCCCTGGGTAGCGGCGATATTGAATTTCTTCCTTCCCGGAGTAGGTTTCGCCTATTTGGGTTCGGCGCCTCTTGTCATAGCCGGGTATGTGCTTTTCATCTCCGATTTGGCCATCGGGGTCATCTACTACAAGCACACTGTGGGAATGGCCTCAAGACCCTCGTACTGGGTCTGGTCTGTGCTTGCTGCTCTGTCGCTGGCAGTTATAACTTTCGTGCTCACGAAATTCCGCAACAGAAGTAGCGAGGTAGAAAACAGAAAGAGGTAGGAGTAACGGAAGTTTAAAGACGGGGCAAGCTAGTCTTCATTTCTGAGGAGAGGGCTACATGAGAATGGTAGCAATACTTCATCATGACATTCCGAAGCTCGTCCGTTGGTTTGAGGAGTTCACTGGGATAACCTGTTTGGAACTTGATGATCGGCATCCGCTCCACAGGTATTATGCCAAGTACCACGATTGGTCGCTTCACATATTCCAGAAACAGCCTGATCAGTTTGACGCTATTTCAGGCGAAGTAATCGACTTCGCCAGCTTCATCAAAGGCGTCCAGCTTTTTCAGAACCAGATCGCAGGTAGAGTAAAAAAGGATTTCGTTGGCGACCTTGCGGACGAAGTGACATGCTATGGCGTATTCTTCGAGATTAAGGTATTGGTAAACTTCTACATCGTTGGCTATGAGCATATCAAGTATAGAGATAACCAGGTTCAAGGAAAAAATCCTGACATCATGTTTGTCACACCAAAGCTCAGACGAGTATACGTCGAGTGTACCAGGAAACGTGCAAAACCGGAAAGAACCATTGACAATGAAGTGTTGATTGAAGATCTGCTACGTTCCTTGAAGGATAAGGCCACAGAGTATAAGGACTTGCGCGTCCCCCTGATCTATGCGGTTCATGTACCCGAGGTTATCAACTTTGATAAACACGAGGTTCGGTTAAAACTAGAGGAAAGACTTGTACGTACATTCCAAGACCCATGTTTCAGCAACGTAAGCTACGTGGCATTCAGCAGCTACAGAGTTCCCGTAGTCGAACACGTCAGCATAAACGGAAGTGCCCAGTTCGCAACAGATTTGCATCGTCTGAGCTACAAGAATTCCTTTGCCGCGCCAGACTACCGACTAGAGCTGAGGCTTGGGCCTCCTTGACGTGTTTGTTACTGGGGTAGGTCGGGCTACCGCTGGTTGCCCGACGCCCAAGTGTCGTCGGGTAGCTCCCCCGCCGAAGGCGGGCTCCCCTGCTTACGCAGAGGTAGGAGCCATTTTCCAGCTTCAAGCATCCATCATCAGTGGGATAGATCGCCTTGGTGATGAGACCAAACGGAAATATCTGTCCTTTGTGGGCGTGTCCAGAGAGCTGGAGGTCAAAAAGGCCTAAAGCTTCCTTATCTAGAACAGGTCTATGTTTGAGAAATAAAGTGAAATTTTCCTGCGGAAGTCCGGAGAGCAATTCTCTTTCTGAAATACCCTTGGAGACGCCAAACCTTTTTGTCTCACCATCGTCTACTCCGGCGATATTCAGAAATCCGCTGACAGTAGATGCGTCTGATCTTAAAACAGTGAAGCCTGCATCCTCGGTAAAAGCTAAGGCTCTGTCAAGCCCGGCATAGAATTCGTGATTTCCCGTCACGGCATACTTCCCGTAAGGCGGATTGATTTCCCTCAGAAGCCTTACCAGCCCTGTAAGGTTGCACATCTCACCGTCGACAAGGTCACCTGTGGATACCAACAAATCAGGCTTTTCCTTTTTGACTATATCCAGAATCGCCTTCAGCCTTTTCTCTCCAACAATCACCCCCAGATGAATATCAGAAATCTGAACGATTTTCAACCTGCCGACCCCTTCAGGAATCTTCGAGGTCCTTATGGTCATCCTCTCGGTACGAATATCTCCAGCTTCGAAGAAACCATAAATGACGAAGCTGAGGGACAGAAGAAAGGGAACGAGGAAATGTAGAAGAGTCACGCTGGTTATACTTGAGAGATTCCTTGCGGCAATAAGCCCCCCCAGCCAAACTAAAAACCGAATGAGGTCGATCAGGATTGAAATGCAGAAGAACAAAGCCAAAATTCCCATCCAGGTGTATCCGATGTACGCCATTACCCGGGCGATTGGTTCAAGTCCCGGCTTTTCAAGCATTCGGATTAGAATTGGCGCGAAGATCATCAACACTAGAAAGATCACGACAAAGATACCAGTCTTCATGCCGAATCCCAGTGCAGCCTTCGCCTTCAGAAACATGTAGAGGTGAAGGCCACCGTAAACCAGCAAAAAGATCAACAAAAACATGATCATAGCCTTTTTCGATCGTGTCACTGCAAACTGCTCAACGTCAGAACGTTTCACCCATTATTTCTACTTTTTGCTTCCCCACAAATACGAAAACCTAAACTTGTGAGTGTCCCCCAAAACTGAATGATTCAGATAAGCATAATCAAAGGCAAGCTTGTCGAAATTAAATCCAGCCCCAAAGGCATAGCGGGCTGGAGAGGTTTGAATGCCAAATCTCAAAGGAATATTTTCCAAGAGCTTAATCTCCTGTCCCAAATGAAGCTGTTCTTTGTGTCTTTCTTCGTAGGTCAAATCCAACAGCAACGTCACCTCATCGAAAGGGAAAACGGCTAAACCAAAGGAGAAATTTGTGGAAATGTCGTCTGAGCTTTTCACCAGTTCAGGCTGATTCAAGTTTTTTGCCACAAAACCAACTTGAAACCTGTTGTTGATTTTATAGGTTGAGCCTAAGTCTATAGAAAATGTGGAAAGAGCGTCATATTCCGACGAGAAAGAGACACGCATGTATTTCAGATTCGAGCCAAGCGAAAGATGTTCCCTTATTCTGTAAGAAAAAGCGAAACTCAACAGACTCTCTTGATAATAATCCCTCTTTCCGAACATATAAAATCCTGCTCCCAGGGAAAAGGAACCGTAAGGAAAAGCTACATAAAACTCTTTTTCGGAAAGCTCATCTAAATCAAACAGGCGGGAGAAGCTGGCTTGAAATCCCTTATTTTGAAGAAACCCCAATGATCCCGGATTGGAAAGAATAGTGGATAGTTCATCCGTCATGGCGACGGACGCATTGCCCAGACTCAGTGTTTTGGCGCTTGAGAAACTATTGTCAAATGCCGCTTGAGCGGAGGTTGAGAAGGAAAAAAGAATGAATACAAAGAAAATTGCCTTTTTCATGACTCACTTTACGGGAAAGAAAACTCCTTCTACCTCTCCCCCTTGGTCCCCTTCAGGGTGAACCCTGAAGGGGATTAAGGGAGTGAGGTCATTTTTTAGCTACCACCACGGTAGCCTTCTTCTGGCTGTAAGAATTTCCCTTAGCCTCAGCCCACACTACATATATTCCCACTCGAACGGTTCTATTTTCGTCATCTTTTCCATCCCAGGTGCTTTCTCCTGACACCTGTGGCTCATCGTCGATGAGAGTCTTTATCAATCGTCCCCTGATATCGTAAATCCTTATGGTCAAATTCGACTCCAAGGGTAGGGTATAGCGAAAAACAGCTTCATCCTCAAATCCATCCCCATCCGGAGAGAAAGGGTCGGGTGTTATGCTTAGTTGAAGCTCATCCGAATACGATGTGCTTACGCTATTTCTTTTTCCGGGAGTGCTCTTCTCCGAGGAGACAGAGCAAAGCCAGATATCTTCCTCAAAAGACACGCTCTCAAAAGAGACTCCATCTCCACAGTCCTGATCCCAGGTGAAAGAGTGGGTATTGTTATCCGGATCGACCAAGCTGATGGTGTTTCCTGTATTGGTCAAACTCATCCTGGCTTCGATAGCCGGGAAACTCTCTTCTGGCGAATCTCCCCAGTTCCGCTTCGGTCTCCCCACCAAGCTTCAAAACTGATCGAATCAGGAGGATCGGATAGAAGCCGGCGGGCGATGATCAAAAAGCCATTAGCAGGAATAATTGTCCCTGCAGAAATCAAAGTGGTGTCATCTTTGCAGATGAAAGCCCATCCCTCCAGATCATGTTCCAATGAATCTGAATTGTAAAGTTCCACCCATTCCAATTTGGTATAAGATCCGGGCTCGTTCGCCAAGACTTCATTGAAGGTCACGTTTGCAGTTGAAGAAATGTTTTGTTGAGCAAAACCTATTTTCACAAAAATCAGATTGAAAAAGAAACAAAATACGAGGCAAGAGAAAACTATTGAGCTTTTTGAAAGATTGTCTCTCATGTTTCTTGAGTTCATTGTCAACGGATTAAACAGATCAAACGGAGACCATAAATTCGTTCATCTCCCATCTGTTTCATCTTTTCATCTGTTGAGTAAACTGATCCAAACATCAACCCATTAGGATAGGGGTCAGCCCCCCACCTTTTTTTTAGGATAGGGGCTCGTCCTGAAGGCTCGCCCTGAAGGGTATAACCTCTGTCCAAACTGACAGCTCTTTATATATGTCTGTCTCTCCGCCATTCTACGAAGAAAATGCAGGATAGGCAAGAGATTTCTTTGACAATAAGATGGAAGGAGGAATTAGAGAAAAACAAAATCCGACGCCGGAACGGTTAGCGTTTGAAACTGAACTTTATGGCATTCTGCTCACAGGCTTTTAGACATTCACCGCATGAGGTGCAGTCGGGTGCGGCCTTGGTCTTTTCGTCGATGAGTTTGGCGATAGTGGGACAGGGGCTGGCTTCGACACATTCCATACACTGGGTGCATGCAGAACGATCGACCCGAACCCTTCCCGGAGCAATTTTCTCACATAGCCAGGTCAACGCACCGACGGGACAGATGGAGTAACAGAATGGGCGGTATAGAACCAGGCTGGCTATTATCAGGACCGCAAACATGATGATCCACAACGTATCGATATTCCAGTGCAGAAGCTCAAAGAAGTTTATGGGATCATACACGTTGTAGGCAGAAAAGGCGGTCCACATCCGGTCGGAAAAGTCGGCTCCAACGTTTTCTGCCAGCATGGCGATCTGCTCTCGCGCCATAAAGAAGGTGAGAACGAACATCCCCAGAAGAGCCATCCGGATGGAATTGAAGGCGGTAAAGTTGAACTGCTTCCAGCGATATTTAAAGGGAATCTTGTTGATCAGATCCTGAAGCGCTCCCAGCGGGCAAACCCAGCCGCAGAAGAGTTTCCTGCCGATTAAACTCGGTATGAACATCGCCAGAACCAGGGCAGTGAAGAGCGGAAAGAATTTCCCTGCAGTGAACTTAAACATAAAGAGCTTGGTCACGCCGCACATGGGGCTGGGATGAAGCGGGAAGATGTAGTCAAGCCCAAACAATATGAAAGCTACAGCCAGCATTGCAATCCGGACCCAGAGGGTTATCCATCGGCCCAGCAGAAGTGTTAAGCCAACGCCAGACAGGATGAAAAATGCAATGTATTTAGGGGTTAAAAGAATTTCCAGCAAGACTGGTGGCTCTCTTTCAAGTTATTTGCTTTCTTCAGTATCTGACCTTACAACTGCCTCCTTTGGGCATAAATATACTATTCATACCGATTTTGTCAACAATAATCGTTGATCTATTCTTTAAGACTGTAGGTCGGATATGTCACGTCAACAGCGGGACTATCCGACATGTTGCTTTTCGTCCGAAAGCCCCGCTCTGCTGCGAACCTTTCTAAGGCGTTGGCTAGTGCTCCTTTTGTGCATCAGGTTGTTCGGTGTTTGACGGCTTGGCGGCGGTCGCCGATTGAGCGGGTATGGTTGGCTCGTATTTTACTTTTCTCCCTATTGCCCATGCCGTGAGTTGAAACAATGCCTGACTGAGCAAGAAAAGCGCGATGCAGATCGCAAGAATGTCTGGACGATCCCCGAAACCGCAGGCGAAACGATCTTTCACTGAATCCACCAATAACAAGTTCCAGTCTACAAAAACTCCGCCCATTAATATCGCTGAAATCACGCCGCCTACCGATAAGAAAGGTTTTAGAAGCAAAGCGAAGCCACCGAGAATTGCCTCCCATAGACCCCCCGGAGCGTTCTTGTTCACCTCGCGATGCTCTTCATGAATCTCGAAAACTCCAAGTTGAGCTTGAAGATGATCAGAAAAACCGCGATGGTGACGACCAGATGTGCTAGGCAGACTGATCTCAGAGCTTGGTAGTTCTTCACGAGAGCCCCATCGGCTACCCAGATTTCCTTGAGCACCAGACCAGTGACCCCCAGCCAGATACCCATAATCCACATCCTTTCAGATTCAAGATGTCTCGCGTGGGCCCAGAGTTGCTCGAAAAGGGAAATGTCATATGCCTGTTGATTAGCCATGCAATCCTCCTTTTATTGTTCTCGGATTCAGAACAAGTATGTAGGTGAGATATGTTCCCAAAACCTATGCGACAAATTCGTTGTTGCACGAAGGCCAGCCGCTAACGGAGCGTTTGGGAGCCACAGATTAACAATGACTAGGCATGTTTGGTACCTACTTAACATATTCCGACTTGGACCATTCCTTGATGCTCCTAAACTGAGTCAACCGTTGGTGCTTCCTCTGGAGTTGTTTCAGATCACTATTGGACAGATCCTTGATGCTGTCCAGCAATGCGTCGTAGGTCACGATCCTAAGTTTCCCTCCAAGTTGGGTCGCGTTGAGCTGTTCCAGTCTTCTTAGGTCGGTTGGAGATAGACTCGACCTACGTCCGATGACGATGGCTGCGGTATTCTCACCTGACAACTTATGAAACTCTGCGGACGCATATTCATTATAGTCATAGAGCCATATCCACCAAGAATTGATTTGCTGAATAGCCCTATTAAGGGGCTGGGCTACCAGGCCCTCCTTCGTGAACAACGGATCTGAACTCCTTTCGATCTCAACAAAAGTCCAACATGTGTAGTTACCCCAGCCGGCCAGGGCAAAGTCCGCTCTAAAATCACTTCCGAAGGAAGGTTTAGAAAAAACCAACTTCACTCCATAGCCAAGGTCTGTGAGGAGGTACGTATGCGCGTAAAGGTATTGATGTAGAATCTCTTCAGGTGGGTCTCTACTCAGCAAATCAGATAATTCAGTATAAGTCTTATTCACTCAGATTGCCTCTAACCTTATATTCGCCAATTTATTTTACAGCCTCCTACAACGGTGTGGCAATTCGATCGTTCAATTTCGCTATTGTTGTGCTAAATAAGGTCGCTTGTATCTTTTCTTAATCGAGAGTGGCCATCTTCCAAAGATTTGTTTAAGTTGAGTCTTGGTTGCTTTCTTTAAGTTTAACACTAGCGGGAAGCTATCCGAGCGAAAAGATATACCCGTAAACTCAGATGCTTCTCTCAGTCGAAGCCGTCTGTATATGCTATCCGGAATGACCCCGCGACATTTATCTATAACCTTGGCTAGTCTGTCATCTGTGGTAATTACCACAACATTGCCAGCTCCGTGAATTTTGACCAACTGAATTCCCATAGCGATAATCAATTCGTCGAAGGTACCAGCCGGATTCTGTGCCCCACCTGTTTTACTCTTGCGGGTCAACTTATAGTGGTGATCTATGGGAGCGATGAGATTAATAGCCAGGACATGGTATCTGCTTAGCTCATAATGGTAGAATAGCTTTGCATTGTGAATATCCGTTTCAAACTGTTCCCGCAGGCGCTTATGCACTTTCCCATGTATCCTGCCACTTTTAGTTTGCTTGTTCCAACTAGAGTAAGCATATTTCATAAAAACGCTAAACACCTCTGCAATGCAGAAGTTTGGTATATAGAAGAAGTGTCTGGATTCGCCTGATCTCACTGACTCGATCAAAATTCTAGCATTTTCGACTACCTTGCTTGATCTGGTAGTCTTAGGACAATAGTACGCGGCTATGACGTTGGCATCAAACAGACAGTACATTACTTCAACTCCTCCCACTGGCGTGGGGCTTACGCCCCGCTGTTCTTACGAGAGGGCATACGACCCATCTCAGCTGCCAGACTTCAGAAATCAAATACAGTAAATAATAAATGAGCACAAGGACTATTGTCAGCAAATAATTGATCCTGTCGGGCTTCGAGATTTCCGCCTTCCGTCGTGGGTGTATGCTTCAAAAAACTTTTGAACCCCTTTCAATCTGGCGTGTATTAACGGTTGAGATGCGTTACTTAACAAAAATCTATTCAGAAGGAGGATTAAAATCATGAAGCGATTTCACTATGTATTGTGGGTATGTGTTTTCCTGCTCATGTGTTTGGACTATGCCTGCATCGGGCAGTCCGAAGGTGCCAAGCCGGAGAAGGTGTATCGCATTGTTTATGAAGTAAGACCGAATGAGTGGTATGTGGAGCAGGCCAAGCTCTGGAAGAAAGAGATCGAGAAGAATCCCAAGAATCCGGAAGCCTGGTATAACTACTACAATGCCAATCGATATGCCCGTTTTGTGGAAACCATCGACACCAAAGAAAAGAAGGCCAGGCTGGAGAAAATCATCGAGGATATGGGCCAGGCCATTCCCGGCACCTATGAATACTACCTTCTCAAGTTCTGGAATAGCTACAGCCTGATAGATGTCTCTGTTCTTCAACAAGCTTACGAGCTGGCACCGGAGAGAGTGGATACCTACTACGGATTCATCACACATTATGAGTTCACCGACCAGGAAAAGAAGCTGAAAGAGTTTTGTGAGAAGCTGTATAAGAGCAAGGACATTGCCCCCAACCTGGTCGATTACAATTATAATGTCTTGATGTCCATTGAAAAAAACGCCATACTCTTCACTAACGGCGATAATGATACTTACCCAATCTGGGTGCTCCAGCAGGCTAAAGGCATTAGAGAAGACGTAACGCTCTTGAACCAGTCTATCATCCGGGCAGGTAATGAATACCTGGAAAGGAAATTGAAAGAGAAGGGGATCAGAATTGATCTCGGGAAACTACCTGAGTCCAAGGAGAAAGAATTTTTGACGGAGCTAACCAAAACCCTTGGGGAAAAATATCCGGACATTCCCATCTATTTCGCCCTGACCGTTTATGAAAAGCACATTGAGTCTATCATGGATGACCTTTATATCGTGGGACTGGCCTATCAATACAGCCCGGAGAGAATCGACAATCTGGCGCTTTTGAAGAAAAACCTTGAGAGAAATTTGAGGCTGGATTATCTGAAACATGACTGGTACGACGACAGCTATCTGGCAACCAGCCTGGTGACACACATGAACCTCAATTATATCGCACCCATGATCATGTTAACAGAACATTATAAAGCAAGCGGTGAAGATGGAAGGGCGCAACAGTGGAAGAATTTTGCACTGGACCTTGCCCGGAAAGCGGGTAAGGAAGAAATGGTAGAAGAGATTGAAAAGAAATGTTTGTAAGGGCGTATCACTTATAGATCATTGCTCTGTGCTCGTTTTTGCATGATCTTGGGACGTTTTAGATCTAACAGAACTTTTTGATGGCCATCTTCAGGAACAAATACAAAAAATTCGGCGATGAGAAGTTGATGCAGTATATCCAGCGCGGGGAGATATCTGCTTTCAATGAGCTTTATGACCGCTACAGTAAACGGCTGTTGTTTTACTTTTATCGAGAGCTGGGAGGAGACGAGGACAAGGCGCAGGATTTCCTGCAGGAGATCTTCTTGAAGATTGTCGAAAAACACGCCTTGTTTGACACCGAAAGAAAGTTCTCCACCTGGATATTCACCCTGGCTTACAACATGTGCAAAAACGAATACCGCCGCCTGGAGGTTAGAGAGATAGTTGAAAACAATGTGGATATGGAGGCAATATCGCATGATGGTGAAAGCGAATATCTTCAGGCGGAACGGCACACAGATCAAAAAATGTTCGAACGTGCATTATCAGTGGAATTGGAAAAATTTGATGACGGTCATCGAAGCGCATTTTTATTGCGGTATCAGCAAAATCTTACTATCAAGGAAATTGGTGAAATTCTTGGATGCTCTGAAGGGACTGTCAAATCACGACTTTTTTATACCACCCGAAAACTGGCAAGTAGGTTAAGAGCGTTCAACCCATACAAAGCCGAGGTATCTACAGATGAAAAAATCCAATGAGAATCCCAGTTTGAATTGTGATGAAATTGAGGGGTTATTGATCCAAGGACATTTCGACAAAATAACCCAGGATCAGAGTTTGTTGGTGGAGGAGCACCTGGAATCGTGTGACCGGTGCCGGAGTTATCAGAAGACTTTGTCGGGTCTGCAAAATTCGATGCAAATTGACGTGGGAGATAAATTAACTCCCGATACTGACATCCGTGAAACTATTATCCAACGGATGAAAACTGTAAAAGCACAAGAAACTGGAATTTTTAGGAGCACCTGGCAATATATCAGGAATGTTTTCGAATACCGAATCCCAGTCTATCAGCCTTTGCTTGGGGGGGTTTTGGTTCTGCTGATTTTTTTTGCAGTGAGGGAATTGTCTTTTGCCCCTGATCCAAAATCTTCGAAACTGCAGACTTTCACTCAAGTAGAAACACCAATACTCTCTCAAATGAGCGTGATAGACAACCTTGAGATCATCGAGGCGCAGAAGATTGGTCGAAGTGTCAGGGAAGACACAACGCTGACGCGATTTATCGTTTCAACGATGTAGGCCGGATATGCCTGTTAGCCATGGGTCGGAAGGCCTATCCGACATTTTAAGCTTCGTCTGAAAAGACTTCTCCCACCCACAAACTTCCTTTTCAGAAACCAGTACCATATCTATGATAGCAAAACATGAACCCGACGAGAAAGGAAAGGCTGAAATATGTTTACGATGAGAGTTATCCCAAAAGCTGTGATAGGTATGTTGTCTATTTTGGCTCTTGATTTTGCGATATCGAGTTCGCAATCAGATCAGGGGGCGCCGGAGACGAGCGCAGTACAAGCTGAGGTTATTCTGATTCCCGGCGGCGAGTTCCTGATGGGAAAGGACGGAGAAGGTGACTGTAGTCCGGCTCACAAGGTCTATGTCGATTCCTTCTACATGGACAAGTATGAAGTCACCAATGCCCAGTACGCCAAATTCTGTGAGGAGACAGGCAGAGGGTTGCCGGAATTCTGGGGCATCAAGGAATTCCACAATGGACCGGATTTCCCGAACCATCCGGTGGTTGGGATAAGCTGGAGGGATGCTGAGGGCTACGCCGAATGGGCCGGAAAACGGCTGCCGATCGAGGCAGAATGGGAGTATGCTGCCAGAGGTGGTTTGGTGGACATGAACTACCCTCACGGAGATGAATTGGACTCCAGCCAGGCAAATTACACGTTGACGGACCTGGAGGGAACGGTTGCTGTCGGGAGTTTTCCGCCAAACGGTTATGGTTTGCATGACATGACCGGAAATGTGTGGGAGTGGGTTGCGGACTACTATGCTAAAGACTACTACGAATCCAGTCCCCGCGAAAATCCGACCGGGCCAGAAAAAGGGAGGTTTAAGGTGATTCGCGGGGGCGGGTGGCACTCCGGGCCTTCCTGCAACAGAGTATATTACCGCAATGCTCTATCCCCTAATTGGGTCGATTTCGCCGTGGGCTTCCGCTGTGTGAAGGACAAGCATTAATCCGGTTCGCCGGTGACAAAGGGGGCTTGGCTTTCGCCAAGTCTCTCTTCTGATGTTTTCTCAGGCTCTGGAGGAGCCAACCCAAAGCCGGAGGGATATCTTCGCCACAGCGCGGCCATCTTTTGGGTCGGCTTGATCCACCTCGCTTTCCAGATATATAGCAAAAGACCAACAGTCACGATCACTGTGATCAAGCTGCCTTCGACGCCGAAGTTGCCACCACTGAGGATCTCCGGTCCTTTGGGCACTGACTCCAAAAGTGTGTCGGAAATCTTTGTGCCACTGACTTTCATTCCCCAAACTGAACCCTGCGCCCAGTTCCAGGCAACATGTATGCCAATCGGTACCCAGAGTGATCGGGTCTTGAGATATGCCAGGCCAAAAAGAACCCCATGCAGAAAAAGACAGAGCCCACTGACCCATGAGAAGTCTTGGTTGAAGATGTGCCCCAACGAGAATATGAGGCTGGACCCCAGAATCGCTATCCACGCTCTTGTCCCTTCAATCAAAACCTGGAAAAGATAGCCCCGGTTGGCCAGCTCTTCGAGAGTACCGGCTGCGGCAAAGACAACGAGATATGTTAACATGCCTTTCAAAGTTTGTGCGTCCAACCCTCTGGCAGTCACGTCCGCAAAACCTGCTATCCACAGGATCAAAAAAACGCCCGTCAAGTAAAGAAAACCGAACACAAACCCCGCCAGAAGCTCTTTGACCCCTTTAAAAGAGAAGCTCAACCCAAGTAAGGCGAACCGCCTGCGGTCTATCCATCTTAGTGTTATCCACGCTCCCAGCACCAACGCTATATCGATTCCCACCATGAAGACGATGTTGATCGCCGATGCAATGTGGTCCTCACCTGTCTCGGCGGGGAGAATAAAGCTGAAGACTTTCAGCAGCCCCATGAGGGGCGCAGCAGCAAGAATAACCATCCCCAAGTAGATCAACATCCGCCAGACGGTACGAAGGTGACCGAACCGGTTTCTGACAATCTTTTTGAACCTGCCTCGCCCTTTGTTCAGGCCGGGCAGATTAGTCTCAGTCTTATCAGGCGGATTTGTGTCTGGTCGGCCATTCACGTTTGCCTTCCTTTACTTTTTCCGGTAGCCTTTGAGAGATAGGTCGGATATGCCTGCCAGCCATGGATCACAAGACCTATTCGACGAATCACGTTTCTAAGATAGCGGTCATTCTGTCCGGTATAGGTGCACGTCGGTCTGAGGGAATGGAATGGAGATGCCCTCGGCATCGAAACGCTTTTTCACATTTTCTATTGTGTCAAAATGTACGTCCCAGTAGTCCACGCTCTTGACCCACACCCGAACCACGAAATTCACGCTGTTGTCTGCAAGCTCGTTAACGGCAATCATTGAAGCGGGACTTTTAAGGACACGACCATCACCATCGACCACGTCCTGCAAGACCTACCTTACCTTCTGAAGGTCATCACTGTAACTTACGCCGAATGTGAAATCCACACGGCGGGTATCCTTGGCAGAATAATTAATGATGTTGTCCCCGGTTAATTTGGCATTGGGGATGATTATCGTTTTGTTGTCCGGGGTTTTAAGTTGGATAGTGAAGACTCTAATCTCTTCAACCGTACCTGAAGCTCCACCACCGGTAATATAATCACCTACCTTGAACGGGCGAAATAGGATTAAGAGAAAACCGGCAGCGAAATTTGCCAGCGAACCCTGCAGCGCCAGACCGATAGCCAGTCCGGCAGCTCCGATAACGGCTACGAAGGATGCAGTTTGAACTCCGAGCTGACCAAGCGTTGCTATGATGACAAAGGTAAGAAGCGCAATGTAGGTCAGACTGCTGACAAAGGAAATTATTGCAGCATCCACTTCTTTTTTTGTCAGCAATTTCCTCACGAAACTCCTGACCGCCCTGGCAACCCAGCGACCAACGATGAGAAGGATGATCGCAGCAATAATCTTAAGACCATAGAAAGTCACCCATTCTTGCAATTGTGGGATGATGTTATCCACCGAATGTCTCCTTTCTTGTTAAGGACGGAGATGTAACTCCATCCAAAGAGAGAAACCTCAAACGTCGAATGTAAAAAACAATAAACCGATACAAAGTCAACAGATAATTGGTTCCAGACGAAACTACCCAACAGGCAAGCTTCCGTTAGGGTGGGGGTGGCACTCCCGCCCTCTTACGGACAGGGGTGCAACCCTTCAGGCTGAGCCTTTCAGGACAAGCCCCGGTCCGAACAAGAACGTATTCCCAACAGATTTAACAGATTGAACAAAACTTTTTGCCCCTCTCATCTTCTATCTGTTTTATCTTTTCATCTGTGGGGAAAATTCTCAAAAACATCTTACCATAAAGCTTCCATTCTTATTCTTACCGCTTTGGTGTCAACTTTACTCTCATCCTGATAGAATTTAGCTACATATTCTGCCGAAACAAAATAGTTTTCGAAAAACCTCAAACTCTCCTGAATATGCAAGCTAAAATACCCATCGGAGGATCGAGAGAAGTTGGGGTCATTATATTTCAGCCACAAAACAAAATCAAAAGGAGAAAGTACCATAGTTCTTATCTTCAGCCGAAGATCACCATAATCTTTACTGGTTGAGGTCCGATAATTTGCTATGAGATTAAAATTCAAGTTGTAGTGTGGGGATAAGAACAAATTTAAGGAGGATGTTCTTCTATCAATCTCTTCATCTTCCACATCATAGTCCGTCCACAACTGATAGACCGTAAAAGAAAAATCCGGGGAAAACTTATGACCTGCGCCCAGGCGAAATTTCATTTTGTCTGGCAGGTATGATCTTTCTCTCCATCGGCTGTAAGAAAAATTCAAATTGAGTCTGTCAAAAATCCTGTATCTGGACTTAAAGAAAATTCCCTTCTCTCCTGCCTGTCTGGATCTGTATAGGTAATCAATATTATCCAGATAGATGGTCTCATAGTCCGGATTGGAGATTCCTCCCCCATGGGGATGAACGAAACCATCCTCATATCTCCACCAGGATAGATCAAAGCTATATGATTTATGGGCGGAGTAAAGATCAAATGCCAGCCCGCTCTTTTGGCTGGAAAGCAAGGCATACTCACCAGAGAATCTTAAGGACTTAAGCTTTAGGTTAAAATGAAGGCTTCGGCAATCATCTTTGAAGGTGTTTTTATACTCGATATTCTTAAGCTCCCCTTCTGAAACACACAAACCCACTTGCACGTTTTTGTTCACAACGCTCAAATCTAAAGCCCCAATCCGATTTTCAACTTCCTCCCGTTTGTTCTTAGAGTAAAACGCAAGAACCGAAATTGACTTAAACTCGGATTCTCCGTAAACCCCGTTATACCTGCCCAATGTTGGGTAGAGAAAAGAGTCCTCAGATTTAAAATCTGAATCGCTTTTGTAGCCAAGTAGAGGATGATAACCCACGTTCAAGCCCAGCCCGATTCTCTTATCAAAATTACCTACGATGACTTCGCTTGAATATTCGGGAAGCAAAAACTTAAAAAACCTTTTTCTCACCCGAAGAGTGCCCCGACTTAAAATCGCTTCAGAGGAATTGACTTCCTGATCAGCCTCAATGCGCCAGATCATGCGCTCTCCGTTCGTGACTTCGCAGAAAAGATAATTTTCAGTTATGTCATCCTCCTGTCCGCCATAGGCGGACCTGCCTCCGGCAGAAAATTTCTCATACAATTTCCACACCAGTTTACCGGAAAAAAGAGGATAACCTTTTTTCTCCCTTTCCGCTAAAAAGGAACCTATTTTTTGATTCAGATCGATATCTTGATCTTTCGCTTTAACTTGCGAAACATCCACGCTACTAACATCCGGAATGAAGAAGAGCTTGATAGCCTCCTCAGATACAGGATACAATTTACTCTGGATCATATCCAGTAGTTCCAGGTATTGATCTAAGGTCAAGTATCCCATTTCCAAACCTTCCAGCAGGTCCTCCTCGGTTTCATAAATTTCAGAGGAGATCAATTGTGCGCGAGATGAGAAGTTAAAAAAAAAGTGAGAAGAATAAAAGAGAAAACAAAGGAAGCTATTCTGAAAAACACCGAAGTTCACCCTCTGTAGCGACTAACTAAAAGTTACGTTCTATATTTACAGAATCACTTTAGAAAATGCAACCTCAATTTTGCTTCTAATCCTTACCTGCAACCCCGTCCAGCATTTTACGAAGAAGCTATGGGACCGGCAAGAGATTAATCTGACAAAAAGTAAAGAAGGAAAAATCTGGCAAGATCTGTGTTGGTTCTTTTGCTAAGTGATATTTTCCATGAAGTCAACGTGATGACCAGTCAATCGGACCTGCTACAAATCGCTTTTTGAGATTGCCCAGCACGTACGCCCAGGCTTTGTCGAAATAGTGGTACAGCCTGTCCCAGTCTTCTCCCTTACCCCAGCCAAGTTGTGATAGGACGACGGTCACTTTACCTGGCTCGACTTCCTCAAATTGCAAGACCACTACTGTGTGCTTATTGCGCAGCCTGCCAAACTCCGCCGGAGCATTCCATGAAAAGGATAACATCTCCATGGGGAGATAGCTCAACACCCGACAATCCTCGGAACCCCGTGATCCATAGGGTGCATCAAGTAGAAAATAGATTTCGAATGAGCCACCCACAACGAGTTCAACTTTAGCCTCGGATGAGAAAAAAGTCTTTACGCCTTCAGCGGTTGTCCAGGCATTCCATACCTGCTCCAACGAAGCGGGAACAACTATCTCCTTGCGGAGTATTTTGCCTGATTGATCCTTCACATCGACGAACTGATTCTTAGGTTTTATCATCCCGTTTTCTCCTTCAACGCAGAGGCATGAAAATAAAATTTTTGCTATCCAGGATTATCAATCCCTTCACACTTTATGGCCTCAGCCCGGATAATCTCCAGAGATATAAGCTTTGAGATAGCGATTTTCCACCTTGCACTCTCCACGCAACACGTTTACCAGATCGCCTATGGAGATTATCCCTTCTACTTTCTGATTCGAGATTATGGGAAGATGCCTTATCCGATTCTGGGTCATGATGTTTTCCACGTAATCCAAATCATCATCCGGAGAGGCTATGATCAGATTTTTGGTCATCACATCCTTTACCTTTGTCTCCTTAAGCAATTCAAAGCGCCGCTCACATTCCTTCAATATATCTCTTTCCGTAATTATGCCCGCGATGGCGCCTTTCTCATCCAGCACCAACAAGGAACCGATGTTCTTTTCAACCAAGGTCTTTACCGCACCATATATGGTTTTTTCTGCACCGATTGTGGCAACTTCGCTTCCCTTGTCTTGTAATATATCTTTTACTTTCATGATTATACCTCCTTTGTTTTTATTTACAACAAAATGCTGATTTCATTGGAAGAGATCATGTAGATTTGCCAATAAGCAAACTGCACACCTCATTAGCCATCTCCTCAATGGCTTTGCCGGTTATGTCTATCACCGACCACTTGGGATTTTGTCGAAAAATTTGATGGCTGTATTTCAGTTCATCAATCACATGCTTTGCATCGCCATAATTTATGTCTGCGTGAGCTAACTGAGCCAGCCGGGTTTGACGGAGGCTGATCAAAAGGTCTGGATTAATAGTTAATCCCACAATCCTCTTCTGATCGACCTTGAAAAGCTCTGAGGGAGGATCCATCCCCAATATTATGGGGATGTTAGCTACCAGCAATCCTTTATTATAAGCCAGATACATGCTCAAAGGGGTTTTTGACGTTCTGGAGACCCCAATTATGACCACATCTGCCTTACGCAGATCATGCAATCCATGTCCGTCATCGTGCTTGACTGTAAATCCAACCGAGTCTATTCTTCTGAAATAATGATGGTCCAGTTCACCTAACAACCCGGGCTTGGATTCAGGCGGAGCGGCAAGAAAGGTGGTTAAAGTAGTCAACAAGGGACCTAAAAGATCCACAGTGGGAACATTGGATTCGTTGGCTCTGGTGGCTATCTCTTTGCGAAGTTGCGGGGTGACCAGGGTGTATGCAACCAGTCCTTTTCTCTTTGCGGCTGTGTTTACGATCTGTCTGATCTGTTCCCTGGTCCTGATATCAGGAATGCGCTCCACCTTCACGTTTTCATGCCCGAACTGGACCAGACTTGCCTGCAATACCCTCTCAGCCGTGGATCCGGAACCATCCGAGATGACCCATATATATTTGATTTTCCGACGGGGAGATTTCATTTGTCGACTCCGTAGTTACCCAATTTATACCGTATTTATCCCGCCGGAAGCGGGACAAAGGCGGTGATTGGGCTTTTTCCCAGCTCGATGAATCGAGCAACTACACTAACTCCCCCTCATCCTATCCCTCCCTTGATGGGAGGGATTAAGGGAGGGTGATAACGTATCTTTCTTTATCAAGGAGGCTTTGCCATGCCCGACCTTCACTACTAAAACCACTTCATGAATTGAGTTCTCCGTAGACGGGGAGAGAAAGCTCTGACTCTTTGAAAAGCATATTCAGAGCCCGTACGTTGTACGCCAAACCTAACTCGACAATTCTGGCCGTCACCTCCGTTTCGCGTTCTACTCCGTTAACTCTGGAGCTCTCCAGAACGATCTGGCTATGCCTCACTACGCTGGATTCCCTGGTGCCATATAAACAGCCAACTACGCCGAGTTTCGAATCGGTTTCTCCCTCAACATCGAAACGATGTAGGACCGGTGCACCACTGGACCCGAAGAGCGCAGGAAAGGAAAGCTCATACGAATCGGGATACTCTGCAGATTCAGGAATGCTTGTGATATACCCTCTCATCACTCTTCTGATGAATGGAATCTTCCCGGGACCTTTCGGTTCATGCACGTATCCGAAAACATTTATGTCTGTACCCAGTTGGATGAATGGCTCAGTAATTAACGGCATTTGTACACTCGTTTCTGGTCCTGCACCAATGCACAAGGCTAAATCATGATCTGCCATTTTGCGGAAGATTTCAAGCTTAATCCAACGCGTTTTTCCTATCTGGAAACAGTAAAGAGACTCATTCGAAGAAACTTCATTTACAATATGTGCACAAGTTACCAAATGACCTCCGCTTCCCACAAAGAACCCGGTTCCGAGGAAACGGAAGACGTTCTCGTTGTTTTTCGGTTTCGCAACCACTGGCACGACGTGGTATTCCAAATAGTCTAATTCCACAATGTCTACCTCAATCCATACTTGTCCAACTTGCGATACAGTGTCCTCTCACCGATGCCCAGAAGCTGGGCGGCTTTTTTTCTGTTTCCCTTGGTGAACTCAAGCGCCCTTTGGATCAATTCCTTTTCCATCTCTTCGACATTCAGATCAGTGGGTATCTGTCCAACTTTTTCCTGATCTATCCAAGAGGAACCTTCGGACACAACTCTCTGTTCCGGTCTCAGATGGTTTCGTTCCGAAAGAGCCTCTCTTAAATTGATGATCTCTGCTCTTAAACTTAAAATCGCCTGAATGATAAGCTCATGCTCGGCAGTCTCCACAGATTTACCGGTCACCACCGGCAGTTGCCGATTAGCCTGCATCTGTTTATCTATGTATTTTTTCACATCAGAAGACTCGATTCTTCTGTCGGGTGCCAAAGCTAACATACTTTCGAGGAAATTTCTCAATTCTCTCACATTACCGGGCCAGTGATACTTCATCAAAAGCTCCAGCGCCTCATCTGAGACTCCGGAGATTTTTCTCACACTCTCTTGATTCAGCTTCTCTATAAAGCTGTGCACCAGAATGGGAATGTCTTTGGGTCTTTCTCTTAATGGGGGGACGTCGATTTTCACCACTGCCAATCGGAAATAAAGATCGCTGCGGAATGTTCCCTCTCTTATCTTCTGCTCCAGGTTCTGATTGGTGGCGGCGATGCCCCTCACATCCACTTTGATGTCTGAACTTCCTCCCACCCGCATGAAGCTCTTCTCCTCTAAAACTCTCAAAAGTTTCACCTGAGTGGATGGCTTAAACTCCGCAATCTCATCTAAGAATATGGTTCCGCCGTTGGCGGTTTCAAAAAGCCCCTGCCTGCGACTTACCGCGCCGGTGAAGGCACCTTTTTCATGTCCGAAGAGCTCACTCTCCACCACCCCCTCTGCCAGCGCTCCTACATTAGCGGCTACAAAGGCTTTATCCTTTCTTTTACTATTGGAGTGAATGGCACGTGCGATAAGCTCCTTTCCGGTTCCCGATTCTCCGGTGATCAATACGGTGATGTTGGTGGGAGCAACCTGAAGCGCCGACTCAGCAATCTGCTTCAACTGGATCGACTTTCCTACCAGCCCGCACGATTTGAGAAAACTCTTTTCCTTGAGGAGCTTATTTACCTTCAGATGTAGTTCTTCTGACTTTAAAGGGATTTCGAAAACATCGTCTGCCCCACAATCCAAAAGCTCTCTTGCGCGGTAAAGGTCTTCTATTGGAAGCCCCACCAGGATGTCTGCTTGCGGGCTTTTAGCTACGATCCTGTGGATGAGCATAGGACAGGAGAAATCCTCCAATCGGGAATCGGTGATCACCATATCGGAGGTTCCCCCCCTAACCCCTTTCAAACCATCCCGACTGGAAGGGACTATTTTAATCTGCGGGTGGATGTCGGATAGCGCCTTTTCAATTCCCCGAGAAAGTTTTCTATCCGAGCTTATAATCAATATGGCAGCAGGCTGATTCATCAGATCATTCCGATTTTATTCCCAAAGACTAAATGAGATTCTGACAGAGTAAAAAGTAAGAATAAAAACCGAAAACCACAACCGAAAAATTTGAGCTCTTGGATGATTGTAAACTATAGCTTCCGCATTATTTTGTCTAAAACCTTTGGATTTCATTTTCTGCGTGATTTTGGTCGTCTTTTTTTTCTCGTCCTGAACGAGGTGCCATGACCCCTTCCAGCCAGCACAAAATCTACCTCCTTTTGTTCCTTATCCACTCTCACCACCTGCACTTTGATCTGGTCCCCTAATTTATAGATTTTTTTAGTGCGTCTTCCCACCCATCTTTTAGCTCTTTCATCAAAGAGATAGTAGTCATCATCCAGGCTTGAGACTCTCACCAAGCCTTCTGCTAATAGACTCTTTAGCCGGACGAAAAATCCGAAAGGCACCATGCCAGAGATCAGTCCCTCATATTCTTCTCCTAACTTGTCCTGCAAAAATTCGATCTGCTTGATCTTTATCGACTCTCTTTCCGCCTCCTCTGCCGATCTTTCCCTTTCAGAGGTGATCTCTCCGATCTTGGGAAGACGGCGGACGAGCATACTCTGCCTCTTGAAGGTATATTCTCCCTCTTGCAACTCCTTCAAAAGTCTATGCACTAAAAGATCCGGGTACCTTCTGATGGGTGAGGTGAAATGGGTGTAATGTGAAAAAGCCAAGCCGAAGTGTCCGATATTTTCGGGGTCGTAGCACGCTTTCTTTAAAGACCTGAGCAGAATCTCGTTTATCAAACTCTCCTCCGGTTTTCCCTCCAAAGACTTTAAGAATCTTTGGATCTTTTTGGGACGAATTTTTCCAGACACCTTGAAAGAATAGCCCAAAGTGGAGACGAAATCCGAGAATGCCTCCATCTTGTCTCGATCTGGCTCTTCATGCACCCGAAACAAAAACGGTACGGAAAGGCGGATCACATGTTCTGCCACCGTGCGGTTGGCAATCAGCATGAATTCTTCGATTAGGCGATGGCTCTCCAGCCTTGCCACCTCAAATATATCCTGCACCCTGCCGTCCTTGGCTAAAACCACGTGTGCTTCCGGAAGATCAAAATCCAAGCTTCCCCTTGCCAATCTTTTTTCCAGAAGTTTCCGGGAAAGTTTTCTCATCTTTTCTAAGTCACTTTCCAAACCCTTTATATTTTTGCTTGCATGTCCGCCATCAAAAAACTTCTGTACCTCATCATAGTTTAACTTCGCTTTGCTTTTTATCACGCTCTCTTTTATCTGGTAGCCAACCCTTTCTCCCTGGGGGGTAAGTTCCATAATGACGCTAAAGGTGAGTCTAATGCGGTTAGGTTTTAAACTGCAGATATTGTTGGAGAGTCTCTCCGGCAGCATGGGAATGACCCGATCAACCAGATAGACCGAGGTTCCTCTCTTCAAAGCCTCCATATCCAAGGCAGAATTCTCCTTCACATAGAAGGAAACATCCGCTATGTGCACCCCCAGAAGATAGTTGCCATTTGGCTTGATCTCCAAAGATACCGCATCGTCATGATCTTTGGCATCCACCGGATCTATGGTGAAGCAATTCTTATGGCGCAGATCCAGTCTTCCTTGAAACTCCTTTTTCTCCACTCTTTCGGGCAGATCATCTAACTCTTCTTCCACCTCCTCCGGAAAGCTCAATGGGAGTCCGAATTCTTTGATCAGAGTCAAAATGTCCATGCCGGGCTCATCCGGGTAGCCTAAAACTTCGATAACCTTTCCCTCGGATCCCATATTGACATCCGCCCACTCCAAAAGCGATACCACCACTTTCTGTCCATTTGATGCTCCTTTGGAATTGTCTGAAGCGATGTAGATATCTTTGGGAATTTTGCGATCATCCGGCTCGACGTAATCGAAGAACTTGCCCTTATGATAAGTCCCTACCAGAGTCTGCTTTGCTCTCTTCAGGATCTTTATAACGCTCCCTTCACGAGCAGGTCCCCTTCTGGTTCTGAGTATTCTAACCACCACCTTATCTCCATGAAAGGCGCTGGCCATATTTTCACCGCGTATGTAGATATCCTCACTTTTGTCTTCGGGCACCACAAAGCCATAACCATTTCTTCCGGAGACCAATCTTCCCACCACCAGATTTGCCTTAGCGGGTAACCCGATTTTTCCCCTTTTTATCTTCACGATCAACCCATCTCTCAACATGGATCTGATCTTTCTTCTAAAGCTGCCATATCCCTCATCCGGGATTTCCATCTTTCTGGCTATCTCTCGCAACTTTAAGGGTCGATCTGCCTCACCGGAGAGGAACTCAAGAATCTTTTCTTGATCTATGTTCATAGTAATTGAATTAGAGTTCTTGTTTGGGGGAATATGCCTAATTTACCTTTGCTTCAATTTGATCATGGGAATAATCGCCCTTTTATTCTTTGATACATCGTAGCTGCTTAGAATCTGCACCTGATCCATGCCTTTTGGGGTTAAAATATCATACAGGTCAGGATTAAAACCGGTATCCGTGCCACCTCCACCCTGATTTGGTATGGATTGTTCCCCCACCTTCATATATTTCCCCACTCCATAAGCGATCTTCTTATATCCGCCTTTTTGTCCCCCGGTTAAAACTTGAAATTTCCAACTCGAATTCGGGATGCCGATGATGCTTCGGGGGATGGCAAATGTGATTTGGTTTCCCTTGATATGACCTTGTTGAGAAAAAGCTTTTAAGAATAAAAGTTGCCATACCCAGTTTTGATCGTAAACCAAAATCCCCGCATGGCTGACCTCGACGACGAATTCATAGCCATCCTTTTTCGAAAATTCAAAGTTTCCATTTCCGAAAAACAATTGGGTGTTGCCGCTGTTTTCTTTTGAATCTATGGCGATGGCGGCAAATGTGCCGTTGAATACCTCATCTGAGGAGATTTCCGCATGATTCAGATCAGCAAATTGCAACTGAAAATATACCATATCATCATCTAAGCTTATCTTGAAACCGGTCAGATCGAAAATCCCGGGGAGAGCTTTTTCATTTTTTGGATAAACATAGTCTCCATCTCCTTTATCATCTCCTAAAGGGTCAAGTACCTCAAAAGTCACTCTGCCATGTAATTGGTCCGCAATTTTGACTTCCGGCAGATGTAAAGCCAGGACAAATTCTTTCCACTCCTCTTGTAGTTGAACGGTGCTTTTGCCGTAGATTTCTTCCAGTACCTCTCTTTGTTCCTCGTAGGTTTCACCCGACATGAATAGTTGCTTGAATTTGGCGATTCCTTCAGTATCTATTAAGAATTTGACAAAGGAGGAGACGAGTCCGGCGCCCTGGTTCGCTCCATATGCCCACGGGTCACGGATTAAAGTGTCCAGCAGAATATCTTCGTTTACCTCCAACTTTTTCTGTGCCCAAAACAACAAGAGTTCCGGAGAAAAAAAGGATGCCCCTCCCAGATAATAAGCCAGCCCTTCATTCAAATACTCGGGAGGTATTCCTTTTTCATCTTGAGGAAGAATCCGGTAGGAGATTATGTGAACTATCTCATGAGGCACAAATTCCTGAATGGATGCCACCACGCCACAGGTCATCTGGCTTCGTGCCAGGGATGCCTCCATCTCGAAGAGCTTACCAACCTCCTCAGAAGAACCGCATTTGTAATAATCAATTTTATCCTGATAATCCACCTGCAACAGCTTAATTGTCTTTTCATAGAACCGATCCAACTCGTCAAGTAGGGCATCCGAGGGCGCATCCTGTTCGTTTTTATAATGATAAACAAAGTATCTTGATTTTCTTTGAGGCCAATCTCTGGTGTGGATTAAAATCGGATTTGCCCCCACCATTTTGCCATGCTCTTCTATAAAATACCTCAAATCCTTTTGCAAGCGCCCTGCCTTCCCTTCTCGATAATACCATTCCACCTCTAAGATTACATAATCTTCTCTCTCCTCTGTGCTTATTACTCTGTAATTCAGGTGGCGTGGGTCCAGTCTTCTGAAAGCCAGATACTCCCACTGCCAATCATAGCTTTTATAGTTTTCCGGCTCTTCGTTATTCCAGAATTTCTTTGCCTCCTCCTCCGACCCTTGTTGCAGTGCTCTTATGTAAGCCTCAAAACACTGCATAGCCCTTTCTGTATCGGAAGTTGGGTCTAAGGCAAGACAATGCCACCCCAGAACAAGGCTGATGAAGAGAAAGAGCGTAAGCTTTCCGATCCTCGGACTCAAAAACGCTAACATGACCCAATAATATCACAGCGGGCGGAAGTTGTCAAATGAAAAAGCCCCGCCAATGACGGGGCTTTCACTGGAATCATCACAAATTCACGCCAAAGTTCAGAACCCCGGACCATCTCCGTGAGGAGGAAATTCCGCTTGGCGATGTGGCGGGAATTTTGGACCTCTTCCCATCTTCCCTTTTCCCCGCTCTCTTTTCATCTGGATGAACTTTTCAAATTGCTCCGGGGTCAGAATCTCTTTTAAAGCCAATTTTCTATCAACGTTTTGTTTTAAAACCTTCTTCTGGGCTTCGGCGATTCTGTCCACCAGCCTGCCAATCTCCTTTTGGCTGGGGTTTTCCTTCATCATGAGATGCCGCAGTTCCAAACGAGAAGTTTTCAATTCCGCCCTCAGCCCGATCTCGGTCTTTTTGAAGTTGTATTGAATCTCCCTTATATTCTCCACCTGCCCATCAGTTAAGCCCAGCTCATCCGCCATATCCATAAGGGAAGGACAGGGGGGCTGAGCATAAACTGAGGAGGAGACTAATACCAGAACTCCTACCATAGTCACTACCAAGAGAAGGACTCTCTTTTTCATAATTTTTCACCTCCTTTACAGACTAACCGTTTACGTGACTTCCGTCCAATTCAAATTCAAGCCCTCTTTATTCTATTCTCTCCAGCGTCGACCTTTGCCTCTGATCTGCTGGATGGTTTCTTTTAGCCTCCTTTCGAATTTCTCCTCGAAAAGGCGCAATTTAGCCTGCTGTTCCAAGGTAAGCGTAGCCTTGGTCTTTGCTAAAAATTTTTCCAGCTCGATTTGAAATTTCTTTCTGGCATTTTCCAAACCTGCCAGAATCTCCTTTAACTTTTGCTCACCTTTTTCTGATTCTAAAGCAAACTCCAGCTCCCTTAAGAGTTCTGTCCTTTTGTCCTGAAATCTCCTTTTGGCATTCTGAAAATCTTTTAAAGCCGGCAGGAATTGGATTGATTGATCCGAGGAGAGGGCCAGAACCTCCAGGAGCTGATACATATGAAGAGTTTCGATGTTTTCCCGGATTTTTTCCCTTTCTCTCATATGTCCGGGTCGATCACCGGAAGGCGGGGGTTGACCCTGGGCGAAAATCGTCAGCGCCGGCAAAAGAAGGAAACTCAGCAGTATAAAAATCTGAGTTTTTTTCAACCTAATCATGATGAATTTCTCCTTATTTTAGGGTAAAAGCTGGTTGACTTCTTTACATCCAACTAAAAGTCAATTTTAACATCTATAAGATATCTCCAATCTGAAGAGTTTTTATGCTCTCTTCAAGCCGTTTCAGTTCCTCCAAGCTCAATTCATTTAGAATTGAATTTAAATTTCTCTGGCTCAAGTAATCCTCGTCCAGTATCTTCTCGGTCAGCTCCATATCCCCTCTCCCACCACTGGAAAGAAACGTCTCCAGGGGAAGAGATTGATCCTCTTGGGAGGAGAGGATCTCCGCCAATTGATCGGCATAAGAGGAAAGGTCAGATTCAGGTAAAGTGGTCTCCACCATGGACTCTGTCCGTAGCTTTTCCAAATTCTTTTTGTCCGGGGTAAACAAGAAAAAGCTCAATGCCACCACGACCACAGCGGATATGAGAGCAAACGCCAATCTGGGTTTGGGAAAAAGAGTCAATCTTGGCTTCTCTTCAGCTTCGATCCTTGATCTGACCTGTGGCAAAAAGTTGGTCCAGAAACTTTCCTCGGGTTGTGAGACGCTTTCTTTTTCCAGCAATTGATAGGTTTGCTCAATTTCCTTCTGCTTTAGCCTACAACTCTCACATTCAGTCAGATGTTGCTCCACCCTCTTCCTTTCATCCGGATCAAGGGAGTTCTCATAATATTCGGCTAAAAGGAGTTCAATCTCTTTGCATTTCATGCCTTTTCCACGACCTTTCAACGGTATTGCGCTAAGAGTTTCTGTAGCTTTTTTATCGCCTGAAAATAATTTGACTTTGCCGCACCCTCGGATATTCCCATAATCTGGGCGATCTGTTGATGAGATAGCCCCTGATAAAACTTAAGGACAAAACTGCTCCTCTGTCTGGGGGGTAAATTTTTGATAGCCTGATCGATGGCTAACCTCAGCTCCTTTTCTTCCACCTTGTCCACGGGTGAACTGGTGGTGGCTGGCTTTTCTGCCAGATCGAAAATAGAAAGAAAATATCTGAACTTCTCCCTTTTAGAGAAGTTGATGCATAAATTCACAGCTATCTTTGCCAGCCAGACGTAAAAACTTGATCTTTCCTTAAAGTCTTTCAAGCCTTTGTATGCCCTCACGAAAACCTCCATGGAGAGATCTGCCGCATCCTGATGGTTCCTGATCATCCGGTATATAAAATCGTAGATTCTCTTTTGATGACGAATCACCAGCAGGTTGAAGGCTTTTTGGTCACCTTGTTTGAACCTCTGAACCAAGCTTGAATCATTTTCATCCTTCATATTCTTTTCTTTCATTTAAATAGACCCACCAGGACTTAAAAAGGTTTAAACCTTTTTTAGAATTTTTTTATCGAAAGGTACATATCGGCAATGTTTTAATTCCACCTTGTAACCTTTTCCCCCATCCCCTTCAGGGTTCACCCTGAAGGGGAGAAAGGGGATGAGGGAAAAGCGTAAAGATTTTACTCGTGAAATAAAATAATGGGTGCAATATTGCATCGCCACACTATGTGCCACATTTTCTGTTTATTTGCAAAAAAACCAGCACCTAACTTAAGTTAGGTGCTGGTTTAAGATGTCGACACTTGGCTTTTTAAATTGCGGGTTTTGTGGCTGTTTTAATCCCTTCTACTTTTTATCAGAACCTTGGAAAATTGGTTCATGTCCTCCAGCACCTCGCCAGTTCCTCTGACCACACAGGTGAGTGGATCCTCGGCTATGATTATGGGAAGGTTGGTCTCCTCTCGTAATCTTTTATCCAATCCTTTGAGCAAAGCCCCGCCTCCGGTGACCACTATTCCCTTGTCCAGGATGTCGGCAGAAAGTTCCGGCGGGGTCTGCTCCAGAGCCTGTCTCACCGCCTCTATGATAGCATCCAAAGGCTCGCTTAAAGCCTCTCTTACCTGAACCGAGCTTATCTTCATGGTCTTGGGGATTCCCGCCACTAAGTCCCTTCCCTTTATCTCCATGCTCTCTTCCTCTTCTGGTGGATAGGCAGAGCCGATTTGGATTTTGATCTCCTCAGCAGTCCTTTCTCCGATCAAAAGGTTGTAATTTTTCTTCAGATAGACCATAATAGCCTCGTCCATCTCATCACCACCGATGCGGATGGAGATGTTGTTGACGATGCCGTCTAAGGCGATCACCGCGATCTCGGAGGTTCCTCCTCCAATATCTATGACCATGCTTCCAGAGGGGTCATGTACCGGCAATCCCACTCCGATGGCGGCAGCCATGGGCTCCTGAATTAAGAACACCTCCCGTGCTCCGGCATTTTCAGCCGAATCTCGCACCGCTCTTTTCTCCACCTCCGTTATTCCGGAGGGGACGGAGATGACAATGCGAGGCTTCATCAGATAGCGGTGCTTTACCACCCGACGAATAAAGTTGGAAAGAAGTTTTTCGGTTATCTCAAAATCGGCGATCACTCCATCCTTCAAAGGCCTGATTGCCATTATCTCTCCTGGGGTTCTCCCCACCATTTCCTTAGCTTTTGTCCCCACCGCCAACACCTTCTTAGTAGAGACCTCAATCGCCACCACCGAGGGCTCGTTTAGCGCTATCTTATCTTTTTGCCCTCTTAGGTAAACCAGTGTATTCGCCGTCCCCAGATCTATGCCGATGTCGTTTGAGATTAAGTCAAGAAAGCCCATTTTGCCTCCAAAAATCAAATTCAAAAAAGATTGAAACCAGAAATGTCAAACCGATTTTTGAACTGTGATCATATTGTTTTCAAAACCTGATTGATATTTTAAGTCTTGTTTTCCCAGCCTCCTAAAACTGAATACTGTAAACTGTTATTCCTTTTCCTCTTCTTGTCCCAGATAGATATATCTGTTAATGAGGTGAACCCAGTCACTCCATCTTTTTCCTTTGGATCTCTGCGTTTTTATGATGTGGGAAAAAGCATCCACCTTGGCATCCATCTCATCCGCATAATGCAGGATGATGGCTTCAACGGTCTGAGGCAACACCGGTGAGGCAAACTCCAATTGCCCCTGATGGGAAAGGATCAGATGTTTAAGCTGGAGAGCAAGACTTAGAGGAAAGTCATCAATTGCTTCAATCTTTTTATCGATCATCTCATCCCCGGAAACTATGTGCCCCACCAGTCTTCCTTCGTCAGTATAGTCGAAAAATCCCTTGGCGGAATAAGCACTTATCTTTCCGATGTCATGAACCAATGCGCCGGTGATTAAAAGATCCCGGTTCACCAGTTCATACATGCTTGCCGCCATCTCACATATCTGGACCACTTTCAGGGTATGCGCCAGAAGTCCACCAACATAGGCATGATGCCAGAGTTTGCCACCAGGAGTTTTTTTGAGCCCCTCCATCAGCGAGGAATCCTCCATCAAAAGCTCCAGAAGCCTTCTCAGGTACTGATTTTGAATGGTGGAGACGATTTTTTCGAACTCCTTATAAAGGGAATCTAAATCTCTCCCTGAGGCGGGCAAAAAATCAGAAAGGTCGATCTCCTTCTTTTTGGCTTTCCTTAATTTTTCAACTTTAACTTGAAGTGTCTCTTTGTAGGTAGTCACCAAGCCTTTAATTTTCACGATCTCACCAGTTTGGGCTTGATTATGGATATGCTCCAGATTATCCCACACCACTCCCTCTATCCTTCCGGTTCTGTCTCCCAACTCCAGTTTTAGAAACCTTTGACCATCATATTCTTTGATCTCCTTTTTACGGAGCACAAAAAATTCGGTCACCCCATTACCTGGTTTGAGATCTTTTACAAACAAATTTTTCATTCCCATTGATTCTGTGGACTCTTTCTCAAACGTGCCAGAGATTTAAGAGTTAATAATATAGGACATCCGGTCGATCAAAGTCAAGGATAAAAATCCTTGTGCAGGCGAAAGGGCAAACTTATATTCCAGTCCGAGAGAAAACAGGTAAGATTTACCAGCCATGAAAATATTGTATCGATACATTTTTCGAGAGCACATCGGACCGTTCTTTTTTGGACTTTCGGTGATCATGTTCATACTGGTGATGGACTTTATCCTGGAGATACTGAACTTGATCATCGGAAAGGGCTTGAATGCTTTTATCATCCTGCAGGTATTTGTGCTGAACTTAGCCTGGATGTTAGCTCTGGCTATTCCCATGGCGGTTTTGGTCTCCACCCTGATGGCGTTTGGAAGGATGTCGCAGGATAATGAGATAGCCGCACTTAAGGCCAGTGGAGTTAGCCTCTATCGGCTGGTTTTGCCTGCTTTAGTCGCCTCCATTTTCCTATCCACTGGCATGGTCTTTTTCAATGATCGAGCTCTGCCTGAACTCAATCATAAAGCCCGCCTTTTGATGACGGACATTCACCAGAAACGCCCCACCTGGAATTTGAAGGAGAATGTGTTCATCGACGAAATTCCCGGATACCACATCCTGATAAAAAGGGTGGACCCGCATTCCTCTGATGTGCAGGGGGTGACCATATATGATGTGAAGAGCCGACGCATCCCCCGCACCATCATAGCGGAGAAAGGAAAGGTGGAGTTTACCCCGGACGGAAATACCTTGGTCTTTCGACTTTTCAATGGTGAGATTCATGAAACCGATGATGAGGACCCCCAACGTTATCGTCGAATAAGCTTCGACAAACAGACAATTTATATTCACGGTGCAGGAAGCAGACTCATCCGCTCCCAATCCGATTACCGCACCGACCGGGAAAAGACCTCTGCCCAGATGCTTGACCAGGTCAAAGAGATGAAGGAAAACGTGATCACCGCAGAGGAAAAGATCGTCAGGGAAGCAAATTTAGCCTGGTATAAAGTGTCCCTCCTATCCATAGAGAAACCAAAACCCTCCTCCAAGGATGTTCCTTCGATTGAAGAAAAAACTGTCCTGGAGAGTTTAATCAAAGACAACCAAAACGTCCTCAATCAGATCTTAAGTGAGAAGCAAAACATAAAAAATAAAAGAAGATACATAAACAGCCTTATGGTGGAGGTGCACAAAAAGTCTGCCTTAGCAGTAGCCTGTGTGGTTTTCATACTGGTGGGTGCACCTCTGGGCATAATGGCTAAAAAAGGGGGAGTGGCTGTGGGGCTGGGCTTGAGTTTGGGATTTTTTGTCCTCTACTGGGCATTTCTCATTGGCGGAGAGGAATTGGCGGACAGACAGCTTATTCCCGCCTTCTGGGCTATGTGGTCTGCGAACATTCTGATTGGGGGGGCGGGAATTTATATGTTGGTGAAATCCGCCAAAGAGACCAAATTCATTTCCTGGGCTTGGACCGAGAAATTTGTGCCTAAAAGATATAGGGGCAAGGGACAAGAGACAAGAAAAGCATAAAGGGTGGTTGATCTGTAGGTGAATATTTCAAAAAGGGTTTTAGCGGTGGACAGCGGACTGTGGACAAATAACATGCGAATATTAGACAGGTATCTTTTAAGGCAATTCTTCTTTGCCTTGCTTTTCAGCCTGATAGCTTTCTGGATCATCTTTCTGGTAGTGGATCTGGTAGAACATCTGGACAAATTTATCGATAAACAAGCCACTTTTCTTTCAGTGCTCAAATATTATTTTTATTACACCCCGTACATTCTGGTTCTCTCACTTCCTGTGGCCATGCTTCTTGCCTGTCTTTTTTCCCTGGGACAGTTAGCCAAACACAATGAGCTTACCGCCATGAAATCAGCCGGAATCAGCCTCTATCGAATTCTGCTTCCAATATTAGTTTTGTCTTTTTTGACAAGTCTTTTTGTCATCGGTTTCGGGGAAACAATCGTTCCCCTGACCTATCAGAAAATGGTGGAGGTCAAAACTGTGGAGATTGAAAAGGGAAGAAGAGAGAGAAACATAATACTTAACAATATCTTCGTTCAAGGAGAAGACGGAAGGATATTTCATTTAGCTACTTATGACACCAGAGAGAAAATCGGCACGGACGTTTTGGTGCAGAGATTTGAAGGAAGTAGACTTAAAGAAGAGATACGAGCAAAAAAAGTGAGATGGGAAAACAACGGTTGGCTTTTCGTGGACGGGGTGGAGAGAACCTTTTCCGATTCCTTGGCGGAGCTCGGACATTCTGAAAATTTGAGCAAAGGGAAGCTCAATTCCCTTCTCCCAAATCCGGCCGAAGAATATCAAGCTTTCGATAGGCTTTTCCGGCTGGACCTGCGGATAAAACCCGAAGCTCTGGCTCAAAGACAAAAAAAACCTGACGAGATGGGATATTTTGAACTTGCCAATTATGTGAAGATAAAAAAAAGAAGTGGTCAGGTGGTGGCAAAGGAGACCACCGACCTTCATCTGAAGATAGCCTTTCCCTTCGTGAACTTCATCATAGTCCTCTTCGGCGCTCCTCTTGCCGCAAACCCCAAAAGATCCGGCTTAGCCCTCGGATTTGCCATCAGTTTGTTCATCAGCTTTGTTTATTATACTTTGATTCGCATGGGCCAATCCTTTGGTTACTCAGAAAAGCTCCCCCCACTTCTTGCCGCCTGGGTCACTAACATACTCTTTGCCATCCTGGGAACGATTCTTCTGGTGAAAGCTAAAAAGTAAAATTCCTCTTTAGTTCAGTTCCAATGAGAAGAGGCTTTCTCCAAAATTTCGCTTTTTTTTGCTACCCCGCCTAGGCAAGCCTTTACACTTCGTTCTGAGCTCAGTGTCGAAGGACGGCTTGCCTGCCAAGGCATGAAGCCTTGGCTACGCGCTAACATTCTCTTTGCTATACTGGGAATGATCTTACTGGTGAAAGCAAAAAAATAGATCGGACTGCTGAAAGATCGTAGCGGGGGCTAAATGCCCCCGCCTATGAGAGCCAAATATGCTCTCTTTCATAGGCGCAGGAATTTATCCTGCGCTCGTTGCATCGGGACTTTATCCCACGGGGAGCAGGGCTTCTTCCAGATGTCTACGATTTATTTCCTTGCTTTTTGCCCTTCAGTTCTTAAATTAGTGTTTTAGAGTTTTTGGTTTTCCGCCACCATAACGCACTTGCCTAAGGGATGGAAAGAAATCAAGTATGATGTGGAAAGTTTAACCAATAAGATTTTTCTCTAAAAGGAGGAGGGACATATGGAATTCAGAGTTTACAAGGTGCATATGCCAGAGAAGACCAACGTTATCGTAGGACAAACCCATTTTATCAAAACAGCAGAGGATCTGTATGAGATTCTGGTGGGGTCTGTGCCGGGGATAAAATTCGGATTGGCTTTTTGTGAGGCTTCCGGACCCTGCCTGGTAAGGTCGGAGGGAAACGACGTTGAGCTGAAAAAATTAGCCGCTCAGAGTGCCTTTGACATCGGGGCGGGGCACACGTTCATAATCTATATCAGAGGCGCTTATCCCATCAATGTTCTGGGTGCCATCAAGAACTGCCCGGAGGTGTGTGGAATATTCTGTGCTACCGCCAACCAGTTACAATTGATAATAGCCGAGACCGAACAGGGAAGGGGAATCGTGGGGGTGGTGGATGGCTTCGTTCCCAAGAGGGTGGAAACCGAGGATGAGGTCAAAGAGAGAAAACAATTCTTGAGGAGGATCGGGTATAAGCTCAGTTGGTAGCGAAATGCTCTGAATTATTTGAAAAGAGTCAAGAATCGGGCAGGCAGGGTGCCCGCTCTACGGACGGGATGAAAAATTATATATTTGTAGACGGGGCTTCCAGCCCCGTCGAAGCAGCATTACAAGTCAAAGACGATTGACAAGTTCGTGGCGAGGGCTGAATGCCCTCGCCTATGAGAGCTATATTTGGCCTCTTTCATAGGCACAGGAATTTATCCTGTGCCAAAGTGTCGAGCAAAAATAATCTTGAGGTTTGGCATTTTATGATTGAGTATGAAAATGGAATCCACATAAAAGGAACCGGGTTGTGGCTGGATGCCCGAAGAAAAGCTGATTTCTGTTTCGTTTCCCATGCCCATTTTGATCATGCGGTCAGACATACCGAAATTCTTGCAACCAAGGAGACCGCCAGATTATGTGAACACCGCTTCGGAAAAGCAAAATTCAACATCTTGGAATATAACTGTCCCAAGAAACTAAAAGGGGTAAGGGTGGAGCTTTTTCCCTCGGGTCATACCTTAGGCGGAGCTCAGATCCTAATGGAAAAAGGCGGGACAAGAATAGTCTACACAGGAGATTTCAAACTGCGAAAAAGCCTGACCGCCAAGAAAGCGGAAATCAAAAGATGTGATATCCTCATCATGGAGTCCACCTTCGGGTTGCCCCGGTATGTATTTCCTCCTCTGCGGGAGGTGGAAGCACGGATGACCGAATTTGTTAAGAAAACTCAAGCTAACGGAAAGGTCCCCATCTTTTTAGCGTATTCTCTGGGCAAAGCACAGGAGGCTATGAAAATCCTGTCCAATCGAGGCTACAAACTGAGCGTGCACGCGATGATATATAAGATAGCCAAAATATATGAGGAGTTTGGAGTAAAACTGGCCAACTACGAACTCTATCAAGGTGGCAGTATGGACGGCAGGGTGCTGATCGCACCCCCTCAGGCGAAGAGATCCCGAATGATCGAAAATATATCCCGAAAGAGAATTGCCATATTGACCGGCTGGGCTCTGGACGCGGGAGCTAATAATCACGTCAGAGGAGATGAAGCTATTCCGCTCTCCGATCACGCCGATTTTTCAGAGCTCATTCAATACGTAAAGAAAGCTCAGCCTAAAAAAATCTACACGGTGCATGGTTTTGCCGATTTTGCGAGATTTTTACGAGAAAGAGGTTTTAATGCAGAGACACTTAAGGAGAGCACCAAGGTTAAGAAAACTTTCAACAAGGAATTACTCGTAAATTACGATCTATTTGCCTGAGACTAAGCCAAGGTTAAAGTTGTTGACTTTTCGGTCTTTTTCGTATTAATTTCAGCGTGTTTTTATGATTTATTAACATTCTAAGCTTCCGAGGTAAAAATGATTAATGTAGGAGTTATCGGTTATGGCTACTGGGGACCCAATATGGTTCGCAATTTCTACGCCAACAAGGATGCCAAAGTTGTCAAGGTCTGCGATCTGAGCAAGAACAGGTTGGCTTTGGTGGAAAGTGGTTATCCCACGGTTAAGATCACTACAGACTATAAGGAACTGGTGAAGGACCCGGAGATTGACGCCGTGGTCGTCGCCACTCCGGTTTCAAATCACTTTCCGACAGCCAAAGAGGCACTGGAAAACGGCAAGCACGTTCTTTTAGAGAAACCCATGACCTCCACTGTGGAGGAGTCGGAGAAATTAGTCGAGTTGGCGGAGAAGAAGAAGAAAACCCTGATGGTGGATCATACCTTCTTATACACCGGAGCAGTGAGAAAGATGAAAGAGTTGGTGCAAAGCGGTGAGCTGGGTGACGTCTACTACTTCGATTCCGTGCGGGTGAATCTGGGATTGTTCCAGCATGACGTAAACGTGATCTGGGATTTAGCTCCACACGATTTCTCCATCATGGATTATCTTTTGCAGAAGGACCCGGAGATGGTCTCGGCGGTGGGAGTATGTCATCTCGGTGATCTGGAAAACATCGCCTATGTTACAGTTCAATATCCTGGAAATCTTTTGGGTCATCTCCATGTCAACTGGCTGGCTCCGGTGAAAGTAAGGACTACCCTGATTGGTGGAACCAAGAAGATGATAGTATATGACGATACCGAGCCCAGCGAGAAGATAAAAATCTACGACAAGGGGGTGAGCTACTCGGAGAAAAAGGAAGACGTTTATCAGATGTTAGTTCAGTATCGCTCCGGCGACATGCTGGCTCCCAAATTGGAACCCAGCGAAGCGCTCAAACTGGTGAGTAAGGAATTCACCGATTCGGTAAATGAAAACAGGAAACCGTTGACAGACGGAGTGGCGGGACTGAGAGTAGTTAAACTTCTACAGGCATCCACCAATTCTATGGAAAGTAAAGGAAAGCCAGTCAGGATTTAGATTTTAACCTGAATGAACAGAGGGCAATTTTTCCAAAGCTACAGAGGAATTCTTTTGGTGGAACTCCGCTGTATTCTCGGACAATGAGGCATCTAACAAACTTGGCTAAGGTTTAGGCTCGCACGGGGGGGGACCACCTTTATATAGATAATTAACCAGATAGAGCACGTCCCCCAGGTCGATATCGCCAGTAAGATTTACATCACCACACAGATACAAGGCGGTAACGTACAGAAAATCCGAGTCTGACTGAAATGGATCACCTTGCGACGTGGCAGAAAGTGAGACTTTGTCTACAGTCTCAGGTAGGTTGCCGATTTCCACAAATACAATTACCGTGTCTCCCTGCTCAGGATCAAGAGTAATAAACTCTGTTTCAGGGTACACGTTCCAACCCAGAGAATCAGAAGCTTCGAGAGTGTATGCATCAGGATTAAGCCCAACGTTCTTTACGTAAAACTTAGCCTCGATGGTCGCTCCCGCAAACCCATAGACATCCGGACCTGCATAGACCTGCACAGCATAGCCCGCGTAACATCCGACGCCGAAGGCCCCTATGTTTGAACCACCCTGCCCTGCCCCCACACATGGGGAAATATTGAAAAGGTAGTAGTTTTCATTTACAGGATCGCAGAATAACGGGTCCTCTGAAATATCACCCTCCCCAGGTTCGCACCCATAGTAATTCCCAGCTATGTTTCCCCAAATGTCATTGTAGGAGATTGTGGGAAGAGAATTAAGCTCGCAAAATATACCGTGACCCTGTCCTACATTTGATATGATATTATTGGTAATTTGGGGAGAACAAATCTCGCGGCACAATATGCCGCCACCTAAGTAGAGCGCACTGTTCCCATACAGAGTATTGTCGAGAATTACAGGCGAACACTGGTCGTAACAGTAGATTCCACCTCCGGTATCCGACACGGGGTTATGAAGGATGAGATTATAAGTTATGGAGGGGTCAGACAATACATCCACCAATATGCCACCGCCGACTGAGGCTCGGTTTCTCCTGATTGTATTGCTATCGATTGACGGCGAGGAGTAGCTAAACGTATATATGCCTCCGCCAATGACCGCGTAATTGTTGTAGACTGAATTCTTGGAAATCCTGCCGGAACAGTGAACTTCATAAAAGATGCCGCCGCCTTTATAGGCGGAATTATCAGCAACGACATTATCATATACAGTGACGTTACAACCATCATAGCAATGCACCCCTCCGCCTCTCCAGGTTACCTCATTGCCCATCACTTGGTTTCCAATTATGACCGCCTGCGACTGAACATCGCAAAGAATCCCTCCGCCGGTTTCTGCGGTGTTCCAGCTGATCTGATTGTCATATATGTGGGGCGAAGAGTAACTGAAAGCATAAACTCCCCCGCCTAAAGTGGCTGAGTTATTCTTTATGATATTGTTAATGATGGTGGGAGATGAATGCCCCCAACACAGGATCCCACCACCCACATCCACCAATATGGCGTTCTGGATGGTGAAGCCGTCTATGATAGATGTGGAGTCCTCACCATTGATGAAGCTGACGATGCTCAGACCCACGTCCACTTTGCTCCGCTCTATGACGGTAACCTCCGGCCCAGCTTCGCTCTTTAATAGGATGGCTTTTCCGAGGAAGTTTATGTGCTCACCATAAGTATCCGGTGCCACCAAGACGGTGTCCCCATTTTCGGCACCGTTGATACCACCTTGGATAGTGGATGAGTCAGCAGGGACATGAATGATTGTCGCATTAGTCGGCCCATGGACAAGTAATACCGATATGAGTACCATGAGTAAGCTCAAATGTTTCATAAGACCTCCTTGTCAAGGGATAAGCAACTACTTCGGATCTCTTCACTTTGTAGCTTTTAAGTATAATTTGACCACAATAGCCGATATTGTCAAGGAAAAAGTTATACACTTATGGACCTTTTTTCGTGTCTTGAGCCGACCGTATTTCTTGAAATAACTTGACTTCTGGCTATTTTCGTATTAATTAGAAAAGAGCGACGGGCAACAGAGCCTCTGCTACCATAGAACCGACGGATTGATATGAGCCATGACCTTAAGCCATCTTGATAAAGGTTTAGCAAGGAACAATGAACATCTCTTCAAAAAGGAACGCCGTTTCTTGATAAGACTCTTGACAGGACAACCAAAAACGTGCTACGAGAATCTGAGCCTGGATGAGATCATTTCACGGTGCTGTGCGCGATTGAGTCTGGTTACCTTAAGGTTCTGGAGAGTGAATGGAGCATCGGTCGTCGTAGGCTATGGAAACGAATGTGCAAAAACCGTAGACATTGTTGCCTGTAAAAATAGTCGCGTACGAATAATCCGCAGATTCAGCGGAGGTGGGTCGGTATTCCTCAGCGAAAAATGTCTCAATTACACCATAATCATACCTCAGACCCTCTCAAATGGACTGAGACACATATCCCCATCATTCCAAGCCATAAACGGGATGGTGGTCGACACCTTGAAGGAATTTCAACTTCCTGCAAAAGTTGAAGAGGATACCGATGTAGCTGTTAACTCCAGAAAAATCGCTGGCAGCAGTCAGTCGAGAAGATGGGGGGTTCTGTGTCACCAAGGAACAATTCTGATCGAGTCGGAAACTGAAAACATTGAGAAGTTAATAAAAAACCCGACTAAGCAGCCCAAATACCGAAATGGTCGAACTCACAAAGATTTTCTTACTTCTCTCAAACAGGAAAGGGAAGAGATTGATGATAAGTTATTTGAGAGACGCCTTAAGTCCAGGATGTCTCTTTTTCTAAAACAAAGATTAAGACTGCCCATAATTGAGACCCAGGTATTAACGGAAGAGGAAAGAAATTTAAATAAGGCCACTCAACTGATTACCCATATCATTTAGGAAAGGCCAGAGATGATACACAAAATAATGATTCCTAAACAAGGAGTGAATGTTGACGAGGCAATGATACTCAAATGGTATAAATCCGAAGGGGATGCGGTAAAAACCGGTGATCCGTTAGCTGAAGTGGAGACATCTAAAGCCATATTTGAAGTGGTGGCAGAGGCAGAGGGGATTCTGGTCAAAATCTTGTACAAAGAAAATGAGACAACAAGAATTACTGACATCATCGGGATAATAGCCTTACCAGATGAAACCGAAGAATCCATTAAAAAAACCATAGATGAGATCGAAAGAATTCCCAAAGATGAGTTTGCCTATCAGCATGAGGTATACAAAGAATGGAAAAAGGTCAAACCTGAACCGGTGTCCCGGAGTTTGTCTTCTGCGGCACGAAAGCCAGAAGTAAGGATTTCTCCCCGTGCCAAGAAACTGATTAAAGAAGAAGGACTTTCCTTAGAAGAGATAAAGACCAAGCTGGCCGGGGAATCAATTACAGCCGAAATGGTTGAAAGATTAGTTCAAACCACCAGGAAGGCGGTTATTTATGGAGCTGGGTTAGGAGCCAAACAGGTGGTGGAAATTACCCGTAACCTTCCCCATATTGAGGTTGTCGGACTTTTAGATGATGATAAGAATAGCTGGAAACAAAAGAGATTGGGTTACTCAATCTTAGGCGGGTTCGACACCCTTTTCGAACTCTACCGGGAAAAGAAGATTGACGGAGTCATCCTCTCCTTTCATTCTGAGGTTCGCAAAAAGCTATTTTTGAAGATAAAGGAACACAATCCCGATCTACCTGTTTTGTCTTTAGTTGACTCCAGAGCTTCTGTGGGTATGGAGGTGAGGATTGAGGAAGGCGTTTTTATTGAGGCGGGTGCGATTATAGGACCCGGGACAAAGATCAAGCGGGGAGCCATCTTGGATGTCGGAGTGGTGGTCTGTCATGACTGCTATATTGGAGAGTTTTGTCATCTGTCGCCCGGCTGTATCCTATCGGGTGTGGTGAATCTAACTGAAAATGTGATGGTGGGAGTGGGTGCCTCCATCAACTCCTGGGTGACAGTAGGGAAAAATGCGCTGATTACTCCCGGCTCAGGGGTAATGAACGATGTAGAAGATAACGTAATCGTCAGTGGTATTCCTGCAGTGGTTATTGGCAAAAGCAAAAGGAGATGAGAATGACCACAAAGATAGGGGAACAAAAGCTTTTGGAAATCTTTGGTAAGATGACCTTAATTCGCAGCTTTGAGCAAAAAATAAATTGGCTTTTCAGCAAAGGCATGATTGGCGGGACTTCTCATCTTTACATAGGGCAGGAGGCGGTGGCAGTTGGAGTTTGCCATGTGCTGAGAGATGACGACTATGTTTTGAGCACTCATAGGGGTCATGGTCATCTTTTAGCCAAAGGTGGTGATCCGAAGAAGTTAATGGCAGAGTTGATGGGAAAAAAAAGTGGTTATTGTGGGGGGAAAGGCGGGACTCAACATCTTTGTGCTAAAGATATCAATTTTTTGGGCACAAATGGCCTCACCGCAGGGGCTATCCCCATAGCAACCGGGGTGGCTTTGGCTATAAAGCTAAGTAATAGTAATAACCTGGTGGTCTCATTTTTTGGGGACGGTGCCAGCAATCACGGAAATTTCCATGAGTCGCTGAACATGGCTTCCATTTGGAAACTCCCCATAATATTTCTTTGCGAGAACAATCTGTATGCTATGTCGCTTCCTGTTTCAAAATCCACCTCCATCATGGACATCTACTTGAGAGCAGCCAGTTACAGTATGAAAGGGTTGCCTTGTGATGGGATGGATGTTTTTAGCGTTATCTCAACTGTGGAGGAGGCAGTACGTTGGGTCCGGGCCGGCAACGGACCTTGCCTGGTAGAAGCAAAAACCTACAGATTCTGCGGGCATTCTAAAAGTGACCAACTAAAATACAGAACTCGAGAAGAAGAGAATGCGTGGAAGAAAAGGGATCCTATAAAACTTTTGAAAATGCATATGCTTGATTCAAAAATTGAACCGTCAGTTCTTGAAACTATTGAAGAGGAACAGATGAATTTGGTAGAAGAAGCAGTGAAATACGCACAGGACGACGATCCACCCGTTGCCAGGGTAGCCTCAAGTGGGGTGTTTCTAAATGCGTGAGATATATTTCAACAAGGCTTTGAATGAAGCTTTAAGGGAGAAAATGTCAGAAGATGAGAGTGTTTTGCTCATTGGAGAAGACATAGGGGTTTATGGGGGTGCTTTCAAGGTAACCGAAGGACTTTTAGAATCTTTTGGAGAAAAAAGGGTCATTGAAACTCCCATCTCCGAAAATAGTTTCATGGGGGTGGCTACTGGTCTTGCCATGATGGGCTTTAAACCTGTAGTCGAGATCATGTTCATGGATTTCATAGCCTTAGCGTTCGATCAAATTCTGAATCATACTACCAAATTCCACTATATGTATAATGGCCAAGTAAATATTCCCATGGTGATCCGGACTCCGGCTGGCGCAAAGGGGGGATATGGTCCCAGCCACTCACAGAGTCTGGAGGCTTTGTTTATTGGTATTCCGGGGCTTAAAGTCGTAGCCCCCAGCGATCCTTATACCGCAAAGGGACTTCTGAAGAGTGCCATAAACGACCCTAATCCGGTGCTTTTTGTCGAAAACAAGGTTTTATATGGCACGAAGGGGGAGGTTCCCGAAGAGTCTTACCTTATTCCTCTTAATCAGGCGATGATCAGAAGAGAGGGAACTGATTTAACCATCATTTCCTACTCCAGAATGTTACAATTGAGCTTAAAAGTCGCTTCTTTCCTTGAAAAGCAAGGCGTCACTTTAGAGGTATTGGATCTAATTTCGCTCTCGCCTTTGGACGAAGAAGCTATCATCGCTTCCATAAAGAAGACGAAAAGAGTGGTAGTTGTAGATGAAGGTTGCAAGACCGGAGGAATCGGGGCAGAGATTTCGGCTCTTTTAGCGGAGGAAGCCATCGAATATCTGGATGCTCCTATTATTCGGGTCGGATTACCTAATGTTCCGATACCAGCATCGATTTTCTTAGAGAGACATGTAATTCCAGATGAACAGAAAATTCTGGATGCAGTTGACCAATGTCTAAATTGGTAGGCTTTTCGATTAAAATGCAAAACGTCAAAACAAGAATTCTGGTTGAGGTAAACGTTTACAATGAAGGCCTTAAAATAAGACAAACGCTTAGCAAATTTCCCCCGGATGCCCCGTATGACGTGGTGGTGGTGGACGATGGGTCGACCGATGATAGCCCTGAATACATAAAGGAGTTCAAATATCCGGTTATCCGGCACGAGGTCAACTTGGGCGTTGGAAAAGCAATTAAGGATGCCATTGAATACGGACAGAAGAATGACTATGAGATCCTCGTGGTAATGGCCGGAAACGGGAAAATGCAACCTTGTGATATACCTAAATTACTGGAGCCGATTTTAACCGAAGATTACGATTATGTTCAAGGCTCCCGGTACCTGACCGAAGGGAGAAAGGACAATCTTCCTTTGTTTCGAGATATTATGATCAGGATTTTTACTTGGCTCGTCTCTATCACCACACGGTTCAAGGGCACTGACGTAACCTGTGGTTTTCGAGCTTATAAGTTGAGAATTTTTGATGACCCCAGGGTCAATATTAGACAGCATTGGTTGGATAGATATGAGGTCGAGTATTACATCCATTATAAGGTCTTAACCCTGAAATATAGGGTTAGAGAAGTTCCGGTCGGGATGATTTATCCAAAGGAGAAGAGGAATTACTCTAAGATTAAACCCTTCTCTGGCTGGTGGAGTATGGTTAAGCCATGGATATTCCTGCCACTTAAGATAAAAGAATAAGATCAAAAAAAGGAAGTAAAGATATTGTCCGGGGGGAATACGCTCGTTTGTTTATCCAACTCCTCTATCTATGCCGGAAACAGAATCGGAGATAATTTTCAGACCGGACAGGGAGCCTCCATTCGGGAGGACAACGTAATTGGCAACAACGTCAGCGTGGGGACCAATGCGGTGCTGGAGTTTGAAAACAAGATAGGCAACGAAGTGAGAATTCATAGCCTGTGTTTTCTGGAGATGGTTACCACCGGCGATCACGTCTTTTTCGGACCGAATGTTGTCTTCACCGACGATCCTCATCCCATGCTCTGCCCCAAATACAAAGAATGCAAAGGTGGGGTGAAGGTGGCGGATTTAGTGAAGATCGGAGCTGGGTCAATCCTGTGTCCGGGAGTGAAAATCGGAAGAAATGCTCTGGTAGGCGCCGGATCGGTGGTTACAAAAGATGTTCCCGAAGATGCAGTGGTAGCAGGGAACCCGGCAAGATTCATCAAAAAGATCGACGAGTTGGCGTGTTATATCGGGGCCTTCGAACGACCTTATGTATGGCCACCCTATAAGGAATAGAAGTTTTTGGAGAATAGAAGTGTAGCATGTGAGATTTGTGAGGAGACCAGCACCTAACTTAAGTTAGGTGCTGGTTTTTTATAGAAACTTCTAAACCTGGGAGAGGATGCTCGGTTTTACTAAACGCTTGACTTTTAGGTACGATATGCTATCTTAGGTCGAAATGGATCGACTGAAAGGATAACTCAAGGAGGATTTGATGAAAGTAAACTTCGTTGACTTGAAGGCACAGTACCAAACCATCAAGCCAGAGATCGACAGCGCCATCCAGAACGTCATATCCAATACCGCTTTTGTTCTGGGTAAGGCAGTGGCAGAATTCGAGCAAGAATTTGCCAGCTATTGTGACGTGAATCACGGCATGGGGATTAATTCCGGCACTTCCGCTCTGATCATGGCATTGAAAGCCTTGGAGGTAGCGGAGGGGGATGAAGTAATCACCACCCCAAACACCTTCATAGCCACAGCCGAGGCTATTTCATATGCCGGAGCAAAGCCGGTATTTGTGGATATCGAAGAGAAGAGCTATAACATGGACCCCACCAAGTTGGAAAAAGCCATTACTGGCAAAACTAAAGCCATAATTCCTGTACATCTCTATGGACAGCCGGCAGATATGGATCCCATCCTTCAGATAGCCGAAAAGAAAGAGATACCGGTAATCGAGGATTCGGCCCAAGCACACGGGGCTTTGTATAAGGAAAAAAAGACAGGTGGTCTGGCAATGGTGGGATGTTTCAGCTTCTATCCGGGGAAAAACCTGGGAGCATATGGAGAGGGAGGAGCAGTTACAACTAACCATGATGACATAGCTCAAAAAGTTCGGATGTTAAGGGATCATGGTTCCTCCAAGAAATTTTATCATGAGTACATCGGCAACAATTGTCGACTGGAGGGAATTCAGGGTGCAGTCCTCTCTGTGAAGCTGAAGCATCTCGACAAATGGAACGACGGCAGAAGAGAGAATGCCAACCTTTACAGGAAATATTTGAAAGGGAGCAGCGTAAAGGTGCCAGAGGAGATGCCTTATTCTAAGCATGTTTATCACGTCTTCTGCGTGAGGGTAAAAGAGAGAGAAAAACTGATTGATTTCCTAAAAGAAAAAGACATTTATACCAACATCCATTATCCCATACCCATACATCTACAGAATGCATACAGTTTCCTGGGATATAAAAAGGGAAGCTTTCCAGTGACCGAGGGATGCATGGATGAGATTTTGTCGCTTCCCATGTTTGCTGAGCTGACCGAGGAACAAATAAAGTACACAACAGATTGCATTAGGGAATTCTATGGAGAATGATAGGTGGGGCTGAGTGCGTTCTCATAATTTGTAGGATATAATGCATAGAGGCGGGAATTTATCCCGCCTCAAGACTTAAGCTTTTAAAAAGATCCAAAAGATTTGCCTTCCTGAACGAATGAAGGTTTAATTTTAATAGATTTCTATTTGATACTGGAGTTGAGGGTTGGGAGAAAAAGGTTTTAGAACCCTGGTGATCATTCCGGTTTATAATGAGGAGAACAGGATCAAAACCGTCCTGGAGAGATTCAAAGAGGTGGGGATCGACAAGGTTATGGTGATCACTGACGGCTCCACTGACAGCACCCCGGAGGTGTTAAAAAGTTATCCAGCGGTGGTTATTGATCACCCTGAAAAGCAGGGTGTGGGTAGTTGTATCAGAGACGGGATCGACTACGCCCGAAAAAATGATTTCGAGCTGGTGGTGGTGATGGCGGGGAATGGAAAGGATGATCCGAAAGAGATACCTCTTTTGCTTAAACCCATCCTCAAGGAAGATTACGATTACATCCAGGGCTCCAGATATTTAAAGGGAGGCGAGGCGGGGAATCTCCCTTTTGCCAGAGCAGTGGGAATAAAAGCTTTCACTTTTTTGTGGTCTGTGCTTTTGGGGAGAGCCTTGACCGACGTGACCAATGACTTCCGGGCTTACAAGGTTTCCCTCTTCGATGACCCGAAAATAAATATCTGGCAGGAATGGCTTTCCACTTATGAACTGGAATATTATATTCACTTCTGGGTTCTCAAGCTGAAATACAAATTCGGTGAGGTGCCGATCTCAAAAATTTATCCTTCGAAAAAAAAGTATTCCAAGATCAGGCCGTTTTTAGACTGGTGGCCCATAATCAAACCGCTGTTCTATCTTTTGCTGAGAATCAGGAAGTAGAAACAAGGAGAGTGAGCGTTTGGCATTCTGTGCCTGTCGGGTCCCCTGGCCCGACAGAGGCCTCCGCCGGGTCAGGGGACCTGGCGGGCACAGGGAAGCTGTAGGAGAGAAATAGAAAAAAACCTGCTGGTACAATGAAATCAAAAGGCAAAAAGGCTAAGAAGGAAGCGGTAAAGCCCAGGGATTCGGTAGATAAAAAATCCGCCTTGACTGAATTTTTTAAAAATCCTTTCTTTTCCTCAAGGATTTTTGAGATTCTGCTCTTCTGTTTTATCATCGGACTGGCTTTTATCGGCGGGGTGCTTTTCTTGAGCTCCGATCCTCCACACATCTCTTGGAGCCAGGACGTTGCCACAGATCCGCCTCAATATACCTACTTTGCTCGAAATCAAATATTGTGGGGCAATTGGGACCTGTTTGGACATAATCGTTTCGTCTTCTTCCTGAAATCATTCTCCACGGTGGCATCTTATCTGGCCTTTTCAATATTCGGCACCGGCAGATTTCAAGCCAACCTGGTGGCGGTGATTTTGAATCTTTTGACCATGGTATTTTTGTTTCTGACTCTTACGAAAGTATTCAACAGAAGGACGGCATTTTTGTCTTTGTTCTTTTTAGGGATAAACTTCGTCTTCATCATGTACGGGCGCAATCCATTTCTGGAAATCTCCGCGATCTTTCTTCTGACGTTGGGATTTTATTTTATGGTTTCTTCTTTCAAGAAAAATCTGCTTTTGATCCCCTCAGGCATCTGTTTGGCCGCAGGAATCTTTTTTGGAAAGACCATGGCGGCATTCATCCTGCCGGCTTGCCTGGGAGTGTTGCTTCTGTGGATGTTTGAGCATTTCTCTTCTTCCAACCGAAAGATAAACTTCAAGCCGATGGTATTTTTTGGCTCCGGCTTCCTTCTTACTTTTCTCTTCTGGCTGTTTTTCAGCTATCTGCCTGCCAAAAGAGAGGTGGCAGGTTATTTGGGTGAGCAGGCATTGGGGCTTTATGGTTTCCCCAGAGCGCTTCAATCCATCTCCGGGTTTATTAATTCTCTGTTCACCTTTGGAGCTGATCTTTTTTATCGCATGCCGGTGGTGTTTCTTTTGTCGTTTTTGGGGCTGCTTTTATTCTTCCAAAATACCAGTTCCATTAAGGAGCTGATTAAACACAGAGATCATCGCTTTAGGGTTAAGTTTTTTCTTATCTTCTGGTTTTTGGTAGGCTTTTTCCTCCTGATGGCATTAAACTATCGACCTCTGCGCTACCAGTTGTATTTGATTCCTCCCATGTGTGCTTTGGCTGGAATATGGCTGGATTCATTCATCTCCTCTTTTGGTATGAAAAGAAACTCCTCTATGGGAATTCTGTTTTGGGTCGTCTTTGTAGTCGCCACCACCTTTTTTATAAACTATGTTATCACCACTTACCA
>Ga0111202_118_pt1 | contig 49438 bp, 34 predicted proteins | sample DeeMarSWOR324_28_FD_80372 | JGI IMG/M metagenome (GOLD analysis project Ga0111202, IMG submission 80372) | candidate division Zixibacteria bacterium SM23_73_3 | reverse complement strand
CGATCCACATTCAACACGACCACCTCCACCTTTTCCCCCTTTTTCATTACCTCCGAAGGATGCTGAATCCTTTTAGACCAGGACAAATCAGAGATATGAACCAGTCCATCAATCCCCTCCTCCAGTTCGATGAATACGCCGAAGGCAGTAAGATTCCTCACCCTTCCGGTTACCCGGGTGCCAACCTTGTATTTCTTCTCAATGTTTTCCCAGGGGTCCGGTTCCAGTTGTTTAATCCCTAAGGAGATTTTTTCATTCTCCTTATCCACGGATAACACCTTTGCCTCCACCATGTCCCCAATCGCCATCAGTTTGGAGGGATGTTTTATATGCTGAGTCCAGGACATCTCCGAGATGTGAATTAAGCCCTCCACACCCTTCTCCAGCTCCACGAATGCCCCATAGTCGGTGATGGACACCACCTTCCCTTTGATCTTCTTCCCCACCGGAAACCTCTCCTCGATATTCTCCCATGGATATGGGGTCAGTTGTTTCAGTCCCAGCGAGATTCTCCCGGAGTTTGTGTCAAAGTCAATGATTTTTACATTGATCTTGTCTCCTAAAGCCACCAGTTCGCTGGGGTGACTTATTCTGCCCCAGGACATATCAGTGATATGAAGTAGCCCATCCACCCCACCCAGATCGATGAATACTCCAAAATCGGTGATGTTTTTTACCATTCCTTCTCTCACTTGCCCCTTCTCAATTTCCTTCAGGAGCTTTTCTTTCTGTTTTTGTCTCTCCTCTTCCAAGACTGATCTTCGTGAGACCACAATATTTCGGCGGGCTTTGTTGAGCTTTATCACCTTAAACTGCATGGTCTGTCCTAAAAGGGCGTCAAAGTCTGGAACCTGTCGGAGGGCTATCTGCGATCCGGGGAGAAAAGCATCTACCCCCATCAGATCCACCACCATTCCGCCTTTGATCCTTCTTATGATTTTCCCGTCTATTAATTCTTTCTTATCATGCGCCTCTTTAACTCTATCCCACACTCGCATGAAGTCAGCTTTATGTTTGGACAAAACCAGTTGACCATCCTGATCCTCAATAGCATCCAGGTATACCTCGATTTCATCCCCCACCTTGACATTTATAGGCTCCGGGAATTCGGCGATAGGGATGATTCCCTCAGACTTGAACCCCACATCGACGATCACATCCTCTTTGGTCACCCCCATCACCTTTCCTTCAACGATCTCTCCCTCCTCGATGTCGCTAAGTGTGGGTTCATACATTTCCAAAAATTGCTCAAATTCTTCAGTGGAATATTCCTTTTCCATGGCTTGCGCCAAAGCCCACATAGAGATTAAAGACGGCTTTTCTTCAGCCACCTTTGGAGTTGGCTTCTGTGGTTTCTTAACCTCCTCTGTTTTCGCCGCAGTCGCCTTTTTTCGAGCAACAGCACTCTCCTTGTTGGTAGTGGATTTCTTCTTTATCGGTTTTCTTTTTCTGGCAACGGGCTTTCTTCTTTGCTCCTGAGTTTTCTTCTCACCTCCTTTTTGGTAAGTTTTGCCCGCCTTGCTCCCCTTTGCGGGGGAAGCAGAAGCGTCTTTTGATTTTTTCTCCTCAACCATTAAATTGATCCTCCTTTATATTGAATTTCCCCTGAAGGGGATTTTTTTCTTGCTTAGGTGTTAATTGAAACTCCTTATACGCTCCACCACCTGTTTTATCAACCACTCCGGGGTAGAGGTGCCGGAGGTGACGCCCACGGATTTTTTGCCTTCAAACCACACCTTTCGCAGTTCCCCGGCGGTCTCCACGTGGTGAGTGGAAGTGCCCAGACGCTTGCACAACTTGGTCAAGCGAGTTGTGTTGGCGGAGTTATGCCCCCCCACCACAATCATCATGTCCACCTTCCCTGCTAGCTTTAAGGTAGCCTTCTGAGTGCGGGCAGTGGCATCACAGATGGTGTTGCACACCTTCAACTCCTCCGTGCGTTCAATGAGCCTTCCTATTATCTGTTTGAACGCGTCAATGCTCAGGGTCGTCTGAGCGATCACACCCAGTTTCCAGAAACGGGGGAAGCTCCTTTTCATTCGATTGTGGTTTATCACCATCGCCGAGTCGCCGGCGTATCCCACGATCCCCTGAACCTCCGGGTGGTGTGCCTCTCCCACTACCGCCACCTGATATCCCTGATCATGAAGAAGCTTTGCCATTCTCTGAGCCTTTTTCACAAAGGGACAGGTGGCATCCACCACCTTGATTCCTTTAGTCCTTATCCGTTTGAGTATGTGAGGGTGAACGCCGTGCGAACGTATTATCAGTGTCCCCTTTCGGTTCTTTCGTATCTCTTTTACCGCGTGCACTCCCTTTTTCTCTAAGTCCTCCACAACTTGCGGATTGTGAATCAACGGCCCCAGAGTGTATGCTTTTCCTGCTTTACTCCTTGCCGCATTAGAGGCAAGCCGTATGGCTCTTTTCACTCCGAAGCAGAAACCCGCCTCTTTAACCACGTGTATTTTCATCTTCACATCCACTTTGTTAATTTACTCGTTTTTTTCAAATAACCAAATCAAAAATTACATTTTTCTATCTTTTCTTTTATCATGCCGATCTTTTTCATAATCTCCAGTCCGATGCTTTTGTATCCTTCCCTATCTTTGGGCAACTCTTCCAGAAAGTTCTTTTCGATTGGCACGTCAAAACCGATGACCAACCTTTTTCTTCTAAGGAAAGACGTAAATAAATTTCCCGAATTGGAAATGTAGGCTGGTACTATTGGCACTTTTGCCTCTAGCGCAATCATTCCCAACCCCAACTTGGGTTCCAGAAATTTACCATCTCTGCTTCTGGTGCCTTCCGGGAAGAAAAGAAGCGCCTTTCCTTCTCTTAAAAGCTCCACTGCTTTGGTGATCGCCTTTCTGTCAAAAGCTCCCCGGGTGATGGGAATGGCATTGTATTTTTTTATCAGCCATCCGAAAAGCGCATTGGAGAAAAGCTCAGCCTTAGCCAGATAGAAAAGTTCCCGGGGAGTGACAGCTCCGATAACTGGAGGATCTACGTAAGCCACATGATTGGCGGCGATGATCACCCCTCCAATCTTCGGTATATTCTCTGCTCCGATTCTTTTGAAGCGCCAAAAAATCTTAAGAATTAGTTTGATAATCAGACAACCTATATAATAGTGAGTTCTCACTTCAAATCTGTTTAAGCCTCTGCCGCGACATTCTGCAAAAACAGCTGGATCACTCGATCCACCTGTTGTTCAATGGTCAAATGGGTGGTGTTCACCACCACCGCATCCTTATCCCGAAGAAGGGGGCTCTGTTCCCTTTCTGAATCTAACTTATCCCTTCGGGATATCTCCTCGCTCTGTTCCTTCAGCGAGGTTTGAATCCCCTTTTCCTTGAGTTCCAGAAAGCGCCTTTTTGCCCTTTCTTCAAGATCTGCATCCAGGTAGACCTTAAAAGCGTGAGGGAAAACCACAGTGGTGGTATCCCTTCCCTCTGCCACCAGATCGTTCTCCTCCCCCATCCTCTTCTGCATTTTCACCAACACTCTTCTGACCTTTTCATGCATGGATACATAGGATACGTTTCTGTCCACCTCAGGTTCTCTTATCTTTTCGGTCACATCCTTTCCATCCATCCATATTCTGCTTGTGCCGTCTTTGTTTTCAAAATTGATTACGGAATTTTTGGTCAAATTTTCTAACTTTTCCTCGTCGTTTACGTCCACCCCAAGCTCCAGCGCCTTTAAGGTTATGGCGCGATACATGGCTCCGGTATCCAGATACAAAAAGCCTAATCTCTTTGCCACCATTTTAGCCGTGGTACTTTTTCCGGACGCCGCCGGCCCGTCTATGGCAATTATTTTTTTCGCCATAACATACAAATAAAAAAATCCCCCTCCTGAAATATAAATATAATGCGTATACCCTTGTTTGGCAAGTTTTTTGTAAGGCGAGGGTCTGCGTCAGTAGTGTCAAGAATTTCGTGTAAAATTGTCTTTTTATGCAAGGGACAATCCCCACATCTGGTCGTTTGACCTTTTGATTGGTGTATAGACTGTGAAATTGCTTGACACCAGAAGGCACTTATTGTAAATTAGCTTTTCATTCGTACACCATATGTTCAACAGGAAGGTAATATGTTAGAAAATCTGATTCATGAAGAATGCGGTATCTTTGGCATCTTTGGAGCAAAGAAGGCGGCAGAGCTCACCTATCTGGGACTCTATGCCTTGCAACATAGGGGACAGGAGGGAGCGGGAATCGTTTCCTCCAACAATGGGAAAGTCTATCAGCATAGAGGTCCGGGGGAGGTAAATGAGGTCTTCTCCCGTAAAGAGATCTTAAATCAATTAAAAGGACATTTAGCCATCGGACACAACCGCTACTCCACCACCGGCGCCTCCTCTTCAGTAAATATTCAGCCACTTCTTATCACGTACAAAAAGGGGAATTTAGCTTTAGCTCACAACGGAAACCTGACCAATTCCTACAGCCTTCGCACCTCTATGGAGAAGAATGGCTCCATTTTTCAAACCTCCAGTGACAGCGAGCTGATTTTGCATCTGGTGGCTCGCTCCAAAAAAGAGACCATGGAGGAGATGATTCGGGATGCTCTTTCGAAAGTGAAGGGGGCGTATTCTGTGGTCTTCAATACCGGCAATTCCATTGTCGCTGCCAGAGACCCGCACGGATTTCGTCCACTGGCTTTGGGTAAGCTTAAAAACGCCTGGGTGGTGGCATCGGAAACCTGCGCATTCGACATCATTGGAGCAAAATACCAGAGGGACATCCAGCCGGGTGAGATTTTGGTAATCAACCAGAAAGGGATCAAGTCCCCCTTTCCTTTCAAACCGGTCAGACACGCATTTTGCATTTTTGAATTCATCTACTTTGCCCGTCCGGACAGCATCATTTTCAGTGAAAATGTGGATAAAATCCGCAGGAGATTGGGCAGACAACTGGCAAGAGAAAAACCTGTGTCGGCAGACATTGTGATTTCGGTCCCCGATTCCTCTAACACTGCTACGTTGGGCTATTGTGAGGAATCCGGGTTAAAGTATGAGGTGGGTCTGATTCGCAATCACTACATCGGAAGAACCTTCATCGAGCCGGAGCAGACCATAAGGGATCTGGATGCGCGCATCAAGTTCAACCCGGTCAGAGGGGTTTTAAAGAATCAAAGAGTTGTGGTTGTGGACGATTCCATTGTCAGGGGAACTACCAGCAGAAAACTCATCAAAATGCTAAGAAATGCCGGGGCCAAGGAAGTGCATTTTCGAGTAAGTTCCCCCCCCATAATCTCGCCCTGCTTCTATGGTGTAGATATGCCCACCAAAGAGGAGCTGATCGGTTCCTCCAAATCAGTGGAACAGATCAGAAAATATTTGGACGTAGATAGTTTAGGTTATCTCTCTTTGCCGGGGATGCTCTCCATGCACTCTCTTAACGGAAGAGATTTCTGTGTCGCCTGTTTTTCCGGCAAATACCCCACCAAGATCGAAGAGAACAGCGGAAAATATGTGTTAGAGAGAAAATCCTGTTAGTTAACAGATGCAAGGTTCGTCCCACACGAAATCGATTGTTATTCCTACTTTTATGCCTATTACGTAGAGCTTCGTTTTTCACAGGATAGAAAAATTGAATCACAAAATACACCCCCTTATTCAGGAAAAACAGATGCCTCGCTTCGTGAAATTCTGTCTGGTGGGGACTTCGGGATTTGTGCTCAATATGTTTTTCTTGTGGTTTCTGACCGAGAAGGTGGGGGTTTATTATCTTTTATCCAGCATTGGGGCAATTGAGATATCCCTGGTAAGCAACTTCGTGCTGAATGATCTCTGGACCTGGCATGATCGGGGCAAAGAGGGAAAAAGAGAATACTTCAGGAGAATGTTGCAATATCATGTCTCTGCCAGCGCCGCCATGCTGACCAACCTGTCCATCTTATGGATTCTGACTGAGGTTTTTCACGTATATTATCTCGCCTCCAATGTCTTTGGCATTCTGTGTGGCACTCTGTTGAACTTCTTTATCAATGACCGCTGGACATTCAAGCACAAAAAAGAATTATCCGGATGACCTGAACATATGTTTGAAGAAGAACGTGATCCGTGAAATGGCTGTGTTTAGAGGCGGGATGAATTCCCGCCTCTATGCATAAGGCAACCTATAACCAATAGGGCAGGGCATTCAGCCCTGCCATGTATGAGACCTTCGGGATAGTATCCCGAACAGGACAGCCGGGATGTAATCCCGGCGTCCTCAGAAACTCTTCGAGCTCAAAAAAACCGCGCCAGCAAGCTGGCGCACTCCGAAGCAATGCACTCCACCGTAGCCGGGATGGACCCGAGTGAATCTTTATATGCGAATGTCTAAACTTAAGAAAAAAGACTACTTTCGGATAGCTTTGTACGTAATTCTCATAATTGTCGTTCTGGGCTTTTTCCGGAATACCCTGCGAAAGGGGATGAATGATTTTGAGGTGGTTCACCGAGCCGCCACCCGGGTTCTCAATACGGAAAATCTTTATAATTTTGATGATGGTCATTATCTGTATAAGTATTCTCCCGTCTTTGCCATTGTGGTTGCTCCACTGGGGCTTTTTTCTCTCTCCTCAGCCCAGATAATATGGCTTGCTGGAATGTGCATTTGTCTGTTTTTCATTATGAGGTGGAGCAAAAAGATGATAATGGGGGATAAACCACCCCCTCCCTATCTATATATATTGACCATACTTTTCACCTCGAAATTCTTGGTGCGGGAGATTCGATTGGGGCAAACAGATCTTTTGATGCTTCTCTTCATCTTTTTATTTTTTCTCTCCACGGGTGGGGGAAAAGAACTGAAAGCGGGACTTTTTCTCGCTTTATCGCTAATGATTAAACCCACCTCTTTGATCTTCGTGCCATATCTTTTATACAAGAAAAAATTCAGACTGATCGGCTATATGGCTATTACGTGTATTGTTTTTCTTTTTATCCCTTCATTGGTTTATAGTTTTTGGGGCAATCTGAATCTGCTTTCCGGATGGAAGACTGTCATGAGCGCATCCTCGCCTCCACTTTTGGCTGTGGATTTGAATCAATCCCTTTTTGCCTTCTTTTATCGTTTTGCCACACCCACCACCTATCAGGTCAACTTCTTTAATTTGAATCATTCCACGGTAAATCTGTTGATATATGCCACAGCCGTAGGTTTATTTATCTTTCTCCTCTTCTTAAACCACAAGTCGAAATTTGTGGAAGGGAATTTCGTTAAACATCCGGAGTGCATAGAATACTCGCTTCTTCTGATCTTTTTGGCACTTTTTTCACCTCTGGGCTGGTTTCAAAATTATTCCTCATCCATTTTAGCTTACATGCTACTCCTTTATTACGTTTTGAGGACTGGACTTAAAGATCGCTTCGTCTTTATACTACTGACCCTATCTTTTCTTCTGGTGAATGCCATCAATTTCGAAACCGTAGGGCGAAGAGTCAACGATCTTTCTTTGTATCTCTCCTTCATAACCTTCGGGATCTTTCTGGTAATAATCTGCCTCTCTAAATTAAGATTGTCCAAAATAGCTTGAAGCTGGTTTGAATCAGCACTTACCCAATCCTCTGGCTAAGGTGGATCATACGGTTCATATCAGCGCAAAAACTGAGCTAAATTCTGTTTTCCTTTATAGAGAACTTCCTCTCTGCCGATATTAAATGGAGGTCTCTTAAAACAACTTTAAAGGGGCAAACTGGAGTGTCCGCAGGATCTGAGGGACAGGTCAAGCTAAAGCTTGATACTCCAGCAAAGCTCTTATATTCGACTTTTTCAGAGATCCCACATAGGCAAATATTGACGGTATTAATCTTTCCGAAAGAATCCAAGGAGGAATATGGACAAGGCTAAGATTTTGGTGGTCGACGATGAGGAGTCCATGTGTAAGTTTATGGAGATCATGCTAAAAAAGGAAGGCTATCACGTCTCCACCAGCCGGGATGCACCCACAGCGTTAGAACAAGTCAAAAGTGAAAACTACGACTTAGTCATTGCCGATCTGATGATGCCGGAGATGAGCGGACTTGAGCTTCTTTCTCAGGCCAAATCGGTTAATCCGGATATTGATTTCATCGTGATGACTGCATTTGCCTCCGTGGACTCTGCCATCGAGGCCTTAAAGAAGGGTGCTTTTGACTACATAACCAAGCCTTTCAAGGTGGACGAGATAAAGATCGCGGTGAGGAAATCCTTAGAACAAAAAAAGATGGCCCGGGAGAATGTTTTCTTGAAGAGGGAACTTCAAACCAAATTCGACTTCGATTCTTTCATCGGTAACAGTCAGGAAATAACCAAGCTAAAGAAGATGGCAGAAAGGATTTCAAGATCAGATTCAACCGTTTTGATAGAGGGTGAATCCGGCACTGGCAAGGAGTTGATCGCCAGAGCCATACATTACCACAGCCCCAGATCGGACAAACCCTTTGTCACCATAAACTGTGCCGCCCTTCCAGAGAACCTTCTGGAGAGTGAGTTGTTCGGACATGTGAAAGGGTCATTTACCGGAGCCATAAAGGACAAGGAGGGACTGTTTAAAGTGGCGGATGGCGGCACATTCTTTTTAGATGAGCTGGGAATGACCTCGCCCGCCATTCAGGCAAAGCTGTTAAGGGCTCTGGAGGAAAAGGAGATCACCCCGGTGGGAGGGACTGCCCCCGTTAAAGTGGATGTGCGTTTAATCGCCGCCACCAACGTCGATTTGGAACAAGAGGTAAAATTCGGAAACTTCAGAGCAGATCTTTATTATCGGTTACATGTTATACCTATAAGAATTCCTCCCCTGCGTGAAAGAAGGGACGATATCAAGCTTCTCTCCTCCTATTTTATCCGCAAATATTGCCAGAAGATGCAGATGAAGGAAAAGATTATCACCGATGAGGCAATGAAGCTATTGCTCTCCTACCAATGGCCCGGCAATGTGAGAGAGTTGGAAAACGCCATCGAACACGCGGTTTTGTTGTCCAAGGGAAACCAGATAACCCCAGAGGATCTTCCCCAGAAGGTAAAAGAGGGTAAGGATATCGATTTAATCACAGAGGTTCAACCAAGCGCTCCTACGCTGGAAAGTATAGAAAAAGCTTATATTTTCTGGGTATTAAATCAAACTGGCTGGCAGAAAAGCAAAGCCGCCTCAATTCTGGGGATAGACGCCTCCACCTTATACAGAAAGATAGAGAAATATAAATTAAAATAACCCACCTCCCCTGTTGGTGAACTCTGATAAAAGAAATTGAAAAGAAAAAGGGGTTTTTTATAGTTGCCCAATTTATCCGCAGGATCTTGAGATTGGACTTGGTGAAGCTCGATAAATCGAGCAACTAAAGCGGGGATGAAGACAAGCTTCAGGGAAAGGTGTTTTTGCCTTTGTAGTTGCCCAATTTATTGGGCCTTATGTCAAGCTCGATAAATCGAGCAACTACAATTTTTATGCACCATTAATACCACTGCTCAGATGAAAAAGATTGTAAGCTTGACCAAATATCTCAACCAGAGAGGAAAAGAAGGAAGATTGCTTACGTCTGAAAATGCCATTTGTGCCTCTGTATTCATTTTCTTCCTTGCAGTCTACACCATAACATTGTGTCCCACTGTTTTCTGGTGGGACTCTGGCGAGTTGATTGCCAACATCGCAGTATTAGGAATACCCCATCGTCCCGGGTTTCCCATTTACGTGCTTTTAGGTAAACTTTTCTCCTTTCTCCCTTTCTGGAGTTTTGCCTTAAAGGTGAATTTTCTCTCCAGCCTCTTTGCCTCTTTTTCACTGGTGCTTTTCTATAAAAGCTTTGGGAAAAGCCTAAATCTGTTTTTTCCGGAGATGGCTAAGAAAATGGAATCAATTATGGTTTCGAGTTTCTCTTTCCTTCTGGTTCTTGGCTTTACTTATTCGTTTTGGATTCAGGCGGTGAGAGCGGAAGTTTATTCGTTGAACGTTCTTTTTTTTGCCCTGCTTCTGTTCTCAAGTATTCTGTATCTTAAAAAGGAAAAGCTAAAACATATCTATCTTTTTTTCTTTATTTTAGGATTGGGGTTGGGGAATCATCATTTAAGCCTCCTTTCAACCGCTCCTGCATTTGTGATTTTTTTCTTAGCTTTTGCAAAAAGATCGTTTTCCCATTTGAAGAAAATCCATCTTTTTGCTTTATTTTTGTTATTGGGACTGAGTGTCTACCTTTATCCGCCCATCCGTTCTCTCTCCCATCCACCTTTAGCCTGGGGTGAGGTCAAATCCATCTTCTCCTCTGCCAACTCCATCTTTGCCCTCGAAACCATCAGAAATCTGAACCTTGAATTTTTATCCGGTATCATCACCCAGACGTCACGTATCTTTTCACTTTTTTCTGATCAACTTACTTTCTTGTGCTTCACCATCAGCCTGCTGGGTCTTTTTATCCTGTTCCGATATAACCGGAAGATTTTGGCCTTTCTGCTTTTGTTGATTGTGGGCAACTGTGCGGTGGTGATATTCATAACCACAGAATTTATATCCACCAACCCCGACCTGCATGGCTACTTAATCTTCTCCCTCTTCGCTTTATCTTTCTTTTATGGCATAGGCGTTTTCTTTGTATTAAACCATATTGCTCATTCATCGTCCCTCATCCGGCATCTCTTTTTGATTGCTTTTGGAGCGATTTCCCTTCTCCCTATGTTTAAACACTATCCGGAAGCGAATCTATCTAATAATCGGATTGCTCATGATTATGGCTTAAGCGTTATCTCTGATATAGATTCGAACTCAGTTCTTTTTGTGGACAACGTGAATTTGAATTTCATCTTGCGGGAGCTTCATTATGCAGAAAGGATAAGACGAGATGTGACCGTAATTGACCGTGGTCTTTTGGGCTTCAACTGGTATGTGGAGCAGAAACGGGAAGAGCAAAAAGCCCTATTCTCAGGAATTCAGAATAACTTGATCGGTGAGCCTTTGTTTGGAACGCTTCTGAAAAGATGCCAAGATTTAGACAAGCCTACCTATATCGAATTTTCCGAAAAGGACTCAGGTTTGGTGAACCATCTCATTCCCCAGGGGTACGTTTTTGAAGTAAGTAAGGCTCGAATTGATCGACTCTCGGAAATGGATTTGATATCTCAGAAAAGATGGAGTGCTGATGGTCCCTTCGATCCAGAGGATGAGACATTTCATAGAGATTGGGACGCCCAGAGGGTATTTGCTCTTTCTTTTTATAGGTTAGGGCTTTTCTACCAGTGGAAGGGGATGGTTTCCCATGCTCTGGACAGATTCGCCCAGGTGAGAAAGATCGATCCTGAAAATGAAGAACTTCTCCTGAAGATGAAAAATTTGGAGGCGCTTAAGGCATTATCAGGGACTCCACATCCGGAGGCCCCTCCCATTGAAGCAGAACCTGCTGGATAAAAATCTTTTGGTGGCTCAAAGAAAGGAGCAAAAAACAAGGTGGATGGAAGCTTGCATTTTGCGATGAATCAGGCAGAAACATCTCCACCGGGGCAGATGCTCGAAAAACGAACAAACTCTTATCTCCTCGTGTGAAACATCTTAGCAGTTATGGTTCAGAGTTGCATGGATTTTGCATTTCTTTTAGTTGTTGAAAGTAAGGAGATTATATATGAGATTAAAAAGGCGTTGGAGAAGTAAAGGCTTCACTTTGATCGAGTTAATGATCGTAGTAGTTATCATCGCTATCCTGGCGGCGATGGCGATTCCCCGTTTTATGCGTGCTTCGGTGAAATCCAAGCAGACCGAGGCAAAACTAATCTTAAAACAAATCTATACCATGCAAAGGGCTTACCGGCAGGAGAAGAATAGCTATTACCCCGGTGACGGAAGCACTGTTGTTGCTCAACCCGGGGGAGTCATAGCTCCTTTGCATGTGGAGATAATGCCGGCGGTTTATTATAGCTACTCGGTGACCGGAGACGCCTTCACCTTTTTAGCCACCGCTGGGTCCCGAAGCGCCACCGGGCTGGATGACGACCCCACTTTGGATATCTGGACCGTAGACCAAACCGGTAATTTCACCTGTGTCACTGATGACTCTAAAGACTAAACCAGGGGAAACCAAACATGGCGTTTTGAAAGAAGACAAGCAGAATACACTAATGAAGGCACTGTACAAATGAACATCAAATTTTGAACAGAAGGGTTATCTTGATTTAAAACAAAAGGTTAAGAGGAAGGGAAATACAAAAAAGACAGGTGGCACGACTTTTGCATTTATGTTTATGGGAAGATGAAAAGTGTTAAAAATGTGAACAGGAAAACTTAAAACTAATGAAGGGGGTGAAAGAGGATGTTGAGCAAATTTCATCGAAGCCAAAAAGGTTTCACCTTGATCGAGTTGATGATCGTGGTGGTCATCATCGGAATTTTGGCCGCTCTGGCTATCCCACGATTTATGCGAGCAACCACCAAGTCCAAGCAGTCTGAGGCAAAAAACATCTTAAAGCAGATTTACGCTATGGAGCGAGCGTATCGTCAGGAGTATGATGCCTATTGGGGCAATGGTGAATCAGCCTCAGCCGCCGACCAGGATGGATTTGCCCGCATCGGCGTGGACATCATGTCCACTGCTCGCTACAGCTACAGCATCGTTGCAGCCGCGAACACCTTTACCGCAACCGCTACTTCGGGCATCTTAGATGACGATGGTACTGTGGATACCTGGACCATGACTCACAACGGCGTTTTGACCTGTACCAGCAATGATGCGACAGACTAAGGGTTTCACCTTTTTGTGTGAGAGAAGGGGACTCAAGGATTTGAGTCCCCTTTTTTGTTCTTCTCAGGACAATTTGTTTGTTGGGGCAGGGGTTCAACCCCTGTCCCAACTTGAGGCGGATCTGCCTATGGCAGAGAATCCCCCTTTTGCAAAGGGGGACTATTCAGAATTCCCCCTTTTTTAAAGGGGGATTAAATCTCCCCAAGATTTTCCTCTTCGTTGGTAAAAGACGCCCTCGTCCGTTCTCCCGCCAAAGGCTGGATCAGGATGAATCCGTTACCATCTACTTTTCCCTCACGGACAAGGCGTCCGTGACGAACAAAGGGCGTGTGGGTGGAGAGGTGAGGTCAAACCTAAATGTTTAACCCCTGTTTCCGACCATAATAATATGAAACGATTCGACAAAGCCACCACAAGAAGTAATGTTATCCTAAGCGGAGCAATTTTCATAGTAACCTTCGGAGTATACATTTTAACCTTGTGCCCCACTATCTATTGGGAAGATTCAGCCGCTTTCTCTGCGGTCAACTCCACCCTTGGTATTCCTCATTCGCCTGGTTTTCCCATATATGTTCTTTCGGGGAGAGTATTTTCAATTATCCCAATCGAAAATCACGCTTTCAGGTCCAACCTCATGTCCGCCCTCTGGGGCAGTCTGGCTCTTTCGCTTTTATATCTTTTGATCCTCGAAATCTTCAACCGGATAAAATCCAGCCGATCGTTTTTGAGATTGTCCACCACAACCAGCATACTATTTTTGGCATTTTCCACCTCCTTCTGGCTGCAGACCATAAGGGCAGAGGTTTATACTCTGAATATCTTTTTCACCTTGCTTTTGATTTTTCTTATGATAAAATGGGGGCAATTTAAGGAATCTGTTCTCGGCTTCAAGACATTGCTCTTATTCTCTTTTATTCTGGGTCTATCTTTGACCAACCACCCACTTCTGATCATCACCCTGGCGCCCGCCTTTATGTTATTTTTCTTTTCCGCCCAGCCGGGCGGTCGTCTGACCATTGATTTCAAGCTTCTACTCCAGCCAAAGAGACTGATCTTGTTGGCTGTTTTTATTATACTGGGAATATCTGTTTATTTTTATTTACCTATTAGATCAAGTCTTTCGCCCGCCATCAACTGGGGAAAACCGGACACCTGGACAAGCTTTTTCTCTTATCTTTTCCGAACCTCTCAGCCAAGTGTTTCTCCCTCTGGTGTAAGTTTTCCTTATTTGAATCGATTGTGGTTTAATCTCTCCTTTCCGGTGGCTCAATTCGGTCTGGCTTTTTTCTGGCTGGGGGTGGTGGGAGCAATTTCTTTGTTTAAATCCTGCCGGAGGGTTTTCTTATTCACCTTTTCAATCTTCATCTTAAACGTATTGACCGCCACCTGGGCCGTCGATTTCTCTTTAAGAAATTATGATCTTTTGGGTTACCTTTTGCCCTTGCTTTCTGTATTTACCATCTGGTTCGCTTTGGGATTAGAGACAGTCTTAAGCTGGATATTCAAAGAAGCAAGAATCATTCATGCTAATTCAAATAGCGAAACTTATAAGGTTGTGAGCTACACGGTTGGATACGTTCTTTTTGCGATAGTCCTTTTACTGCCTCTGTTTCAGGTGTGGAAGAACCTCCACCAGTGCAATAAGAGGTCACAAGATGGAGCTTATAGTTATGCCCACCAGATCCTAAGTTCTGTTAAAAAAGATGCCTTGATTTTGGTGGGCGATGATAACACCTTAACTCCCCTGTGGTATCTGAACCTGTCTTGTGGTATGAGACCGGATGTCAAGATAGTAAGCATATCTGCCCTGACACAGAAAAGTTATAGAGAGCAGATAAATCAGCAGTACACAGATATAAAACTTCCCAAGTTTGAACAAAAAGACTTTGGGGAAATCGCATGGGAAGTCTCACAACTAAATGTTAACAATCTCCCGGTCTATTCCACGTACTTCTCCAGTCATTCTCTATTTGTTCAGCATCTTCGTCCAGCTGAATATTTATTCGAGTTCTGTCCAATAAAGGTGATTTTGACCGATAAAGATATTAAAGAGCAGAAAGACTTCTTAAAAAAGAATCTGACGCACAAAAACCTTGATATCATCACCCAGGGGCATTGGGGGAATCTTATCTTTAACCTGGGTGCATTTTATGACCTGAAAGGTGGCTCATCTTTGTCTACAGAATATTTTTTATGGGCTCTGGATGTGGATCCATCTAATGCCAGAATCTACTTTCAGCTAGGGAAAGCATTCCTTAAAAACGGAGACAAAGCCAAAGCTTCAGATTTCTTTCAGGCGGGTCTGGAGCTGGAGCCATACAATCTGGAGGCGAGAAAGCTTCTGGAAAAGACTTAAGGAGAGAAATGAGAAGGGAAAAAAACATAGACATCTCCGTGGTGGTGCCCATGTTCAACGAGGAGGAGAATGCTCCAGATACCCTGGATCGGCTCACCAAAGCTTTAGACTCTATTCCCAAAAGATGGGAGATAATTGTGGTAGACGATGGCTCCGCGGATAAGACCAGAAAAGTGGTGGAGGATTACTCTCATTTAAATCGCTGGATCAAGCTGATCTCTTATCCGGTCAATCAGGGAAGAGGAAAAGCGTTGAGGGTCGGATTTGCCCAAGCCCAGGGTAAGATAATATGCACCACTGACGCTGATTTAAGCTATGATGAAAAATACATCCTTCAGATGATTGAGGTTCTGGACCTGAACCCAGAGGTCGATCTGGTGGTCGGCTCGCCCTATGCTTATGGAGGGAAAACAGAGGGTGTCCCCCTATTTAGATTGCTTTTGAGTAAATGGGGAAATAAAATTTTAGGATTTGCCATGAGAGGGAAACTTACCACTGTGACCGGAGTTTTAAGGGCATACCGCAAGGAATGCATAAGCGCACTGGAGCTGGAATCAGATGGCAAGGAGATACATTTAGAGATTCTTTCCAAAGCTCTGTCTATGGGATACAAAGCCAAGGAACTGCCAGCTATCCTGAAAGTCAGAGCTAAAGGTGAATCAAAATTCAAATTCAAAGCCACCGCAGTCTCGCATCTGGTCTTTTCCTTTTTCGAAAAGCCCATAATCTTATTCGGTGCCATCGGTCTTTTCATGCTGTCTTTGGGATTTGTGGGGGGAACTTACATAATATATCTATGGCAGAAGGGAACCTTAAATCCCAACCGTCCTCTGATGACCTTGATAGTGCTTTTAGTCATAGCCGGAATTCAGGTGCTCCTTTTTGGATTTTTGGGGACACAACTAGTTCACTTAAGAAAAGAAATCTACAAGATACAAAGAGAAAATAAGGCCTTGGAGGATAAAATAAATAAGTTACCCGCAAAGATTGAAGTGGAGAAAAAAGAAGTGGATTATCTGCCCTCAGAGACACCTGAATAGTCGAAAAAATAATCTCCCAACAGAAGTAAACAGATTACAAGGTAATAAAATCTGTTTCGTCATTCAACCTGTTGGGAATTACTTAATCTGTTGGCAAAAACCAATTAAAAAATAAATGTTAACCTCCCAAAAGATCTGCCTGATCACCAATCGTTATCCCGCACATCCTGACGATGTGGCTTCACCCTTTGTGCATGACTTTCACCTGGGATTGAAGGAAAAGGGAATGACTGTTTCTGTCTTCACCCCTTATTATCAGACACAAAGGATGGAGTGGAGAGAGGATATAATTCGATTTCACTGGCAGGGCGGGAAAAAGGTGGTGGGGTCTTTAAACTTCTTTAATCCCAGAGAACTGTTTCAGCTTTTCTCTTTTTTGAAAAATGGCAAGAGCCAGCTTTCAGAACATCTTAACAGAACCAATCCCGATTCTTGCCTGGCTTTATGGGCACTGCCTTCAGGATGGTTTGCTTATCAGGCGAAAAAAGAGCTGGGGATTCCGTATTCGGTATGGTGTTTGGGTTCGGATATTTATGTATGGGGGAAAAAGCCGGTCCTGCGAAAAATCATAAGAAAAGTCCTGCAGGGGGCAGACCATCTCTTTGCCGATGGATTCGATCTGAAGGAAAAGGTAGAAAAGCTTGCAGGCAAAAGGTGCTTGTTTCTTCCCAGCATGCGAAGGCTTCCATCTGCCTCTGAGGGAGAAGAGCAACTTGATTCCACGAGATCTAATTTCTTATATGTGGGACGGTGGGATAAGGAGAAGGGTTTAGATGATTTGATCAAGGCATTTGGTCTGGTCAAAAATAAACTGCTTTCAGTAAATCTTTATGTTTTAGGATGGGGTGATTTCGAAAATAAGATGAAGAGACTGGTAAGAGAACTTAAATTAGAAGATGAGGTCAAAATTGTAGGAAAAGTATCCACCAAGTCGGTGGCTAACTATATTAAGCAAGTTGACTGCCTGATCATTCCCTCCAGAAGTGACAGCATTCCTTTGGTTTTCTCCGAGGCCCTTCAGATGGGAACGCCTCTTATTGTCACCGAAGTGGGTGACATGGGTTATCTGGTGAAAAGGTTTAATCTGGGCAAAGTGGTTCCCCCAAAAGATGTACAAAAGTTATCTCAGGCCATAATCGAGTTCGCCTGTCAAAAAAAAGATTACTCCAGGAATATACCGAAAGCCTTGAAATTACTTAATATTGAAAAGGCGGTGGATGATTATCTAAAGATTGTTCTCCCTAAAGAACATGCCCTATCCTCACCCGTCCATGCATCAAGTCTCCAAGACATACCTGCATCTCAAGACCTTTGAGAATTCAATAATTTTAGGTATCAATTTGACTTGCTTTCAGAGGGAGATTTGATTATCTATTATTTCAAATTCAGAGTTAGGAGAAATGAGATTTGAAGATAAAAGGTAAAAAGGTTTTGGTCACCGGAGTTGGTGGATTCGTGGGAAGTCACTTGGTGGAAGCTTTAGTGAAAAGAGGCGCCAGGGTTCGGGCTTTTGTTCATTACAATTCCCGAAACGACTGGGGAATGCTGGAAGATGTGCCAAAGAATATACTAAATGCGACTGAAGTGGTTACAGGAGATTTAAAAGATGCAGATTGCGTCAGAGAAGCCGCCCGTGACCAGCAGGTGATCTTCCATCTGGGAGCCTTAATTGGAATTCCTTACTCCTATGTCAATCCCAGGGACGTGGTCGATACCAACATAAACGGGACGCTTAATATTCTGACTGCGGCACTTGACTTTGGTACTCAAAAAGTAGTTCACACCTCCACCAGTGAGATTTATGGCACGGCGCAATACGTACCCATGGATGAGGAACACCCGGTAAATCCCCAATCTCCTTATGCCGCCAGTAAATTGGGAGCAGATCTTTTAGCACTCTCCTTTCATCGCTCATTTGATCTACCGGTGGGCATAATCAGACCTTTCAACATCTATGGTCCCAGACAATCCGCCCGGGCGGTGATCCCGTCCATAATTACGCAGGCACTGCTAAAAGGAAAAATCAGTCTAGGTTCTGTTTATCCCACCAGAGATTTGACTTTTGTGAGGGACTCGGTGAAAGGATTTATCGACTTTGCCGAATGCGAAAAAACAGGGGGTGAGGTGGTGAACTTAGGATCAAGTCACCAAGTGTCGATAAGCCAGATAGCAAACCTTATTTCAAATTGCCTGGGGAAAAAAATCCAGATTGAAAGAGAAAAGAAAAGAATGCGACCTGAAAAGAGTGAGGTGGAAAGGCTTTTTTCAGACTCCCGCAAAGCCAAAAGGCTCTTTGGGTGGCATCCCAAAACAGATCTTAAGCAGGGAATAGAGAAGACCATAAGTTGGTATGAAAAGAATCTAAGAAGATACAAAGCGGATATTTACAATATATAACCCCCTTTGGGAGTCTAAAGCTTCAGGGCTATTTAAAAAGTGGCTTTTGGAGCGCGAAAGCTTGCTTTCCCTGTTTAATGAAATTCAGATGGTTTCACATCTATACTACCTGGTTTTAGGGAAAACCGCACCAGCAAGCTGGTGCACTTCCGTCAGTTCCTAGGGGCGGGAATTCATCCCGTCCTTAGGTACGGATTTTTTAAAAGACGCTGAGGATTCGGCCTTCAACTTACAGAGGTAGGCGAACTATGAAGGTAATAATCTTAGCCGGTGGTAAAGGGAGGCGACTTTATCCTTATACCGTAATTTTGCCCAAACCACTTATGCCCATAGAAGACTTTCCCATCCTGGAGGTAATATTAAGACAACTTAAGAATTGCCATCTTGTCGACATCACTCTGGCGGTTGGGCATCTGGGTAATCTGATCCAGACCTTTTTCGGTGATGGAAGCAAATGGGGGGTGAAGATTGAATATAGCTTCGAGGAGAAACCTCTGGGCACAGTCGGTCCCTTGACCTGTCTGAACAATCTGAATCAAACATTTATGGTGATGAATGGGGATCTTCTCACCACATTGAATTATCTCAACTTAATCGAGTATCACAAAAACCAGAATGCCATTGCCACCGTGGCGGCACAGAAAAGATGGGTGGATGTCGACTTTGGCGTGATCCAAAAGGATGAAGATGAGAGTCTGGTCAAATACATGGAAAAGCCCAAGCTATCCTACTTAGTGAGCATGGGAATATACGTATTTGAGCCAGAGATACTAAATTTCATCCCCAAAGGCGGAAAATTTGATTTCCCCGATTTGATGCAACTTCTTTTGAAAAAGAAGAAAAAAGTGGCGATATACAATTCCGATGATTTCTGGCTGGACATTGGAAGGCCGGACGATTATCAAAAGGCGGTGGAGGAATTCGAAAAGCACCGAAAGAAATTCCTGAACGAGGAATAAAAAACAAAAAGAAATCGACGTTATCACGGGCTTACCAAAACAAAAACATATCGAGCACGAAAAGAGCTGTAGGTTTCTTTTAGAGTATAGTTGCTCGATTTATCGAGCTTAACATAATGCTCAATCACCGCCTTTGGCGGGATACCGCTAAAAGCGGTATAAATTGGGCAACTACAACTTCAATTCAAAGGTTCAAGATAAAAAATGAAATGGAAGGTAACTCTATCTGATCTGAATTTCGACCAGCGTGAGCGAAAGATGGTAGATGAGGTAATAGAAAACAGGTGGCTCACCATGGGCGAAATCGTGGAGAGGTTGGAAGAAGAGTTTGCCCATTTTATGGGGGCAAGGCATGCCATTACTGTCTCCAGCGGCACTGCAGCTCTGCATCTGGCTATGAGGGCTCTAAACATCAAACCCCCAGACCAAGTTATCGTCCCATCATTGAGCTTTGTTGCCTCCTCCAACGCCATCCTGTATGTGGGAGCAAAGCCTACTTTTGTGGACATAAGCGGATGGAATGATTTCAATCTCTCCTGTGAAGATTTAGAAAAGAAGATCACCAACAAGACCAAGGCGATTGTGGTGGTTCACTACGGCGGGTATCTGGCAGATATGCAGGAAATTAAAAGAATCGCCAGAAAGCATAAACTTTTCGTCATTGAGGATTCCGCTCATGCCATCGGAGCGGACTTAAATTCAAAAATGGCAGGCACGCTTGGTGAGGTCGGCTGTTTTTCCTTTTTCTCCAACAAGAATTTGGCTACCGGTGAGGGAGGAATGATCCTAACCCATAATGACCGGCTTGCCAGAAAACTCAAACTTCTCCGGTCCCATGGAATGACCAGCATGACCTTGAACAGGCACAAAGGTCACACCTATACATACGACGTGGTGGAGCTGGGATATAATTATCGAATGACCGAGATATCTGCCGCACTGGGCATATTGCAGCTAAAGAAATTACACCGGGCGAATAAGAAAAGAAAAGTCTTGACGGAACTTTATGTGTCAAATTTAAAAGGGATAGATGGCTTTTCCATTCCGTTCAGAGATTATCCTCGTAAATCCTCCTATCATCTTTTTCCTATCCTTCTGAATAAAAAGGTAAACAGAAAAAAGTTTATGGAGTTTTTGAAAAAAGAGAGGATCCAGTCCAGCATACATTATCCGCCCATTCATAAGTTTTCCTACTACCGAAAGAACCTGAGGGGAAACCAGACAAAGCTTCCCTTGACCGAATATGTAGGGGCACACCAGGTAACCCTCCCCTTACACCCGCTGCTTGAAAAAGAAGATGTTATTTTTGTCTGTGATAAAATAAAAAAGATTCTCCCCCAAGTTTTAAGATGAATCTGATCGTTTTAGAAGAGCCCAACCACAAGTGGGATGAGTTTGTCTTTTTGCACTCCGACCTGATCTTCCATACCTCTCTGTGGTGGAAGGTGGTGGAAGAAGGTTATGGATGCGGTATGCGATACTTGGTACTCGAAGAGGAAGGATATTGGCTCTCCGCTTTGCCTGGAATGATGATGGGCAATCGATTCTTCAAAGTGTTCTATTCGCTGGTTCCATATGGCGGGTTTATTGGAGATCGAGAACACATCCCTGAATTCTTAGGCCTTTTGAACCATTGGGCCAAAAAGGAGAAAATTCAACGCATTCAGATTGTTGAAGTGGACATTAAGAAAAAGCAAGATTTGCCCGATTTTAACTGTGTGGAGTCGTATCGTCATCTGTTGGAGTTGAAAGACAAATCCACAGATTTAATCTGGAGAAATTATAAAGATAGCTTGAAAAGAAATATAAAGACTGCACTGAAGTCAGATCTTTATTTTGAGAAGATAAGATCACGGGGGGAGGTGGAGTCGTTTTATCAGCTCTACCTGGATTCGATGAGGAGGAATAGAGCTTTAACTAAATATCCACTCCAGCTTTTTTATAAAATATATGATCTTTTGGTCCCTGAATTTTCGGATATATTTTTTGCCAAATATCACAACCAACCGGTAGCTGGAATAGTGGTAATTTATTCTGAAAAGATCGCTCATTATTTTCATGGCGGCTCGGTCACCGAACACCTGCATCAAAGACCTAACGATCTATTGTTTCATCATGCCATCCGGCTCGCTAAAGAGAGAGGGAAGTCATATTTTGATTTTATGGGGTCGAGTAAGAAGATGCTTAGCCTGATTCAGTTTAAAGAAAAATGGGGCGCAGAAAAGAAAATTGTATTCAATTATCATCGAGATATAAGCAAAAGTAGGTCTGCCATTTACCAGTTACTACTACCGACAGTTAATTTCTTTAGGGGCAGTTTAGGGGCAGGAGATGAATCGTATTTTAAGAAATGTCAAAATTGGCATATATATGCTCATTGAGAAACTGTTGAGGTGGTGTATCAGTCCTTACTTCCGGTCAACCCTTTTGAGATTCCTGGGAGCGAGGATAGGCAAAAATGTGCGAATATATGAGGCCAGAATTATTAATTTAACAAATGGTTTCAGAAATTTGGCAATTGAGGATGATGTCCATATCGGCCCGGGGACAACAATAGACTTGACTGGCAAAGTAATCATAAAACAGAAAAGCACCCTATCCCCACAGGTACTAATCTTGACTCACAGTGATGCCGGAGAGGATCACAAAAGCGAAATATGCGCGATTTATCCTCGCAAAGTAGGGGATGTTGTAATTGGCAGGTCAGTTTGGATAGGCGCTGGTAGCATAATACAAGCCGGGGTCAAAATCGGGGATAGGACAATAATAGGACTCGGAAGCGTAGTTACTAAAAATATCCTTTGCGATTCTTTAGCTTATGGAGTGCCAGCCCGCGTGAAAAGGAAAATTCTTTTCTTAAGAGAAGAGTTAAGCTGTGTCAAAAATCAGCCCAGTTAAAAAGACGCTAAGCACGTTGATAGTGTTAATAATCTTTTTTGTATTGGGAAGAATACTTTATTTAAATATAGAAGCTCTTCTCAGTTATGAATGGCACTTTAAATACTCCCTTCTCTTTGCATCTTTTCTCCTTTTGGCTTTAAATTATTCAATTGCTGCTTACGTCTGGACCTTGATTCTGAAAATGTTAGGACGCAGTATAAATTTTGCCCAAAGTTTTAGGATTACTTACCTTTCTGTGGCAGGGAAATACATCCCTGGGAGGATCTGGACCTATGTGAGCCAGATTTATTTAGCCGACAAAGTGGGGCTACCCAGAAGATTGACTTTGGTGAGCATGGTGTTAATGTTGGTCACCTACAACGGGATAGCTATGCTATTCTTTATTTCCACTCTCCTTCTGTGGGAGAATGTACCAACTGGCTTGGTTCTCATTTTGATTTCTCTTCTTTCCCTTCTCCTCCTGTTTGTTTTGCATCCAAAGGTTTTGGGCAAAACGGTTAACTTTTTTCTAAGATCCCTCAGGAAAGAGAAATTAGAATTTAAGTTTAGTTATAAGCATGTACTATTCCTTCTCGGGTTATTGATCTTAGATCGGATGATATTTTCCACCTGCGCTTATCTTTTAATAAATTCATTCATGATTTTGGATCCGATAGGTGTAATTAAGTTCTCAGGGATTTTCTCTATTGCTGTTTTCTTGGGAATGATAACCTTCATTGCACCGGCCGGTCTGGGGGTAAGAGAGGGAGTGCAAAGTTATCTTCTGAGTTTGTTCATCCCCATCTCCACGGCCATATTGATCCCTTTGGCCATCCGGGTGTGCATGACTTTGGGGGAATTGGTTTGTTTTCTGATCGCCTTGAAGATTAAAAAAGCCGAAGTTGACTTATATTCTGTCGTTCATGGAGAAAACGACACCGCATCGCGGAGCCTTCATCGCCCCACAAGCAAAGACGAAGCCATAAAACAGCCTGTCGGATTCTTGAAAAGGTAAAAAATGGAAACAGAGCAACTACAGCATTTTCAGACCAGTGGTGAAACCTGGGGAAAGCTTGCAGAGAAAGGGAAACTGCCCGCGGTTATTGATCCGCGCGATCTGAAGGGAAGAAAAAACCTTTATATAGACATCCTTCAAAAGAGGGCAATCCAAAAAGCGCTGGGAAAGGAAAAAAGGAAATTCATTCTCGATTTTGGTTGTGGAAGTGGAAGATTTTCGGACCTTTTAGTCAGAAGATGTGAATTTATGTTAGGGGTGGAAATCACGAAAGAGATGCTTGACTTGGCAAAAGACGAATGCGAACAAAAAGACATCGGTCTCGCCCTGTTCGACGGATTGAATCTTCCCATAAAAGACGAAAAGGTAGATGCCGCCATCTCTGTAACTGTGCTCCAGTATATCACCGACGATTCGCTGCTGAATAGAGTGCTCTCCGAGGTGCAGAAAAGCTTAAAACCCGGAGGCAAATTTATTTGCATAGAACAGGTCACCAAAAACAAAAAGAGATGGCAAAGAGACTTAAAAACATATTTACACCTTTTTGAACAGAATAATTTCAAAAAAGTTGCCGATTATCCTATTAGAAAAGGTCATTTTTTGTTGCTCTACCCGATTTACTTCGGTTTGATCCCGAAGATATTCTTCAAAGTAGTGGCGAATTTTGAGATGATTTTAAGAAAAATATTCCGGCATTCGCTCCGGGATTACCATGAGTATTTTTTCGAGATGAAAAAAATATAACTTACGGTTCAACCGTATCTTTTTCTCCTCTAACCAGGAGATTCGTTTAGCGGTAGGGAAGCGCGTTTCGACAGCGGAAGCTCGAGACTCGAAAGTTATGGACAAGTGAAGAAGTTTTTCGAACATCGAGCCTCAACTAACCAGATTCGATACGAGCATCGAAACCGATAGACGAAGATAAAATAATTAAGATGAACACTATAACTCTGATCTTGATTATACTGATGGGTTTAGCCCTGGGAAGCTTTTTAAACGTTTGCATCTACAGAATTCCCCAAAGAAAATCCATACTCTTCCCCAGCTCGTTCTGTCCTAAATGTGGATCAAAGATTCGCACCTATGACAACATTCCCCTTTTTAGCTACATCATCTTAAAGGGACGTTGCAGAAATTGTGAAGCGAAAATCTCCCTGCAATATCCCCTGGTGGAGTTTATCACCTCTGCCTTGCTCATCTTAGCTTACCTGCGCTTTGGATTGAGCTGGAGTTTTCTGGCGAGGGGTATTTTGATCGTTCTTCTGGTGGCCACCTTCTTTATCGACTTAAAGCACAGGATCATTCCGGATGTGCTCACCTTCCCTGGCATCATCCTTGGTTTCCTTTTGTCTTTTGTGGTCGAATCGCCATCTGTTTTAAATTCGCTTGCAGGAATTTTAGTGGGTGGGGCAATATTTTATCTGGCTGCCATCTTAGGAGAGCTTCTTTTTAAAAAAGAGAGCATGGGGGGAGGAGACATAAAGTTGGCTATGATGCTGGGAGCATTCTTGGGGTGGCAGAATATACTTTTGGTACTTCTGCTTTCTGCTTTCTTGGGCAGTCTGATAGGTGGGACTGCTTTATTCCTCTCAAAGGAGGTGAGAGAAAACCGGACAATTCCCTTCGGACCCTTCTTGGCTTTGGGAGCAGTCATCGCCATGTTTGCAGGGGATGCAATAATTTCTGCGTATTTAAAAGCTTTCTTTTAAATCCGGGCTTCTGTTTTATATCCCAAAGCAATTTTTCTCATCTCATAGTCCAATAGTTTGTGCCATAAAAGAACTTCCTGATTAACCCTGTCTTTGCCAGAAACCTCTCTCCCTTTATCCCCCCTCTCCACTTTGCGGTTCGACTTCGCTCACCGTCCTGCCTCGCACTGAGTGCGCTTCCTTCGACACCCCGCCGCCTCTGGCGGGGAACGAAGTGCGGCACGAAGTGAGGTTGTCGAAGGATGGAGATGGGGAACTAGGGGGGGTGAGGTAAAGAACGAGCCAATTTTTTATATCCCATGTTTAATCTGCAAAATACCAGCTGTTGGATTTCTTGTTCAGTTAACGTAAAATTAACCCCCCATTCTTTTATGCCGATAAATCCAATAGAAACTTAAAATCTAAGATTTTTTCCATCCGTGATACAGGGAGAAAATTGAAAATTAAAGATTTTTTACATCTTGGATACGAATCACAGATTCGCATCTCACTGATATTTTTCATACTTTTTCTAATACTATTCAATTTCGGGACTGAGTATCTTTTTCATCAAACCAAGCACGCTTTAAAACTTCAGACCCATCAATACCTCTCCACCGTGGCACATTCAGCCAGCCTTATCTGGGAGAGGAACCCGCAATCCGGTGGATCCATAGGTTCGGCTCTTAAAAAGAATCTGATGGAGCTATCTTACGAATCCGGCGTCAATCGAATATCATATATCTCCTTAGATGGAGAAGCCTTAATTTCATCCAGAGAGGTTCGTTCGGCTGAGGAGCTTCACATCTTTCGGGGGGTAAAGCCAGACAAGGTAGCTCAGGGGAAATTCTTCTCTGATTTCTACACCGATGTCTTAGGTAATACTTATCTTTCCTGTTATCTGCCGTTAGAAGGGAAAGAAGCTGAAAACAGTATCTGGGTGATGGTGGAAAAAGAGGTTTCAGCTTTTGCCAGCATTGAAAAAGTCTCCAGATTGAATGTTTTGGCTCGAATAGGTGGACTCTTCATCGCCGCATTCGTCACCCTGCTGTTGATAAAAAACCTGCTCCGACCCTATCGACTAATGGTGAAAAAGGCAAAAAAGGAGATGATAATCCCTGCCTCAGAGAAAAGTAAAAAAGAAGGAGAATTGGATGTGGCGGTGGGAATCTTTGAACAGGTGATAGCTGAGCTTAAGCAGAAAGAGAGAACCTTGCAGGAACTCTATCAAAAAACAGATCGCAAAGCGAAAAACTTAGCCAGCTATAACGAGTATATTTTAAAAAGCATGACCAATGGAATGATCATCACAGATGAAGAGGGAAAAATTACCCGCATGAATCACCCAGCAGAGATGATTCTGAAAAAATCAGAAAATATGGTTTTAGGTAAACACTACCGAACCGTCTTCGGAGAAGAAAGTCCACTTTGTTCTGCCATCCAGATCGCTTCCACAGAACAAAGTCCCTATTCTATTCCAGAGATAAAGATAACAAAAAAGGGTGGTAAAAGCATCCCCTTGAGCTTAAGTTCATCTGTGGTCAAGGATGAGCGGAGCAGGATGCTGGGGGTGGTGGTTTTCTTGACCGACTTGACGGAGATAAAGAAATTGGAGGAGGAAATCGCCTTCAAGGACAAGATGGCCGCTTTGGGCGAGATGTCATCTGGCCTGGCACATGAGCTCAGAAACTCTATGGGAACTATCCTGGGTTTTAGCAAGTTACTCAAAAAAGGAAAAGATGATCCTTCTTCACAATCTCAGACAGTGGACGGAATCACCAACGAAGCTATGATCATGGAATCTTTGCTTAAAAGATTTCTTGCCTTTGCTAAACCTCTCCAGTTAAAGATAAAGAAAATCAATCTAAAAGAAATACTCGAGGAATGTCACACATCAGTAAAGGAGACCTTGAAGGAGAATAGGATAAAGTTCAAACTGGACTGTGAATCTGATCTTCCAACCCTGCTGGGCGATCCAATTCTTTTAAAGCAGTGCTTCCAGAACCTGATTCAAAATTCCATAGAGGCTATGCCGGATGGAGGAGAAATTCGCATCTTAATTGGTGAAAAACAGTTTACTTCTGGTGAAAAATCGGTGCTGGTGGAATTTTCCGACACCGGCTGGGGGATAGCAAAGGAGGTTCAGGACAAAATCTTCAATCCCTTCTTCACCTCCAGAGAAAAAGGAACCGGACTGGGATTAAGTTTGGTCAAAAAGATCGTCAGCCTGCACGATGGAAAGATAGAAGTGGAAAGCGAACCCGATAAAGGGACTACATTCAAAATCCACCTTCCCTCAAAGTTAACGCCCCACCTCACTCCAGTGAAGTCAGGGGAAAAAGGCGATTTAGAATCTCTGATTTACAGCCATTCAACCGGTGTAAATGAGAGTTCAGAAGGCATCTAATCTGCGCTGCGTCGGGATATCGAGATCCCGACTCCACGTTATTATCGAATACTCGAATCGAAGCATGGCACAATCAGTTTACTTCTTTACCAATCCCAGCATCTTCTGTTCCAAGGTGTAAAGCCTGAATCGGATCTTTTTGAATGATTTGGCAGAATCGGGATTGATCAGCTTTCCGAATTCTTCCAAAACCCGGGTGGCTTCCTGCGATCTTCTAAGATTGGCTTGAATGATGGAGGCGAGATCAGCGCGTCTCTTCTCCAAAATTCCCATGATGTCTGCCCCTACATCCCTCTCGCTATCCCGGAAGGAGAGCAACTTCTCCCAATCGAAGCTCTTCCTGGCAACTCTGGTCAACTCATGGCGAAGATTTTTAAACTTCGACGACAGTTTGGCATCATCAAAATAGAGCCTTGCCACTTCTTCTGTCACCCGGACTCCCTCTCTGGCACGATTTAGATTGGCATCGAGGATCCGATAGATATTCTTTCTATCCATGGAAAATTAGGGCATCTTGTTAGTCTTTGGTTCAAGATATTCCCAACAGATGAAACAGATTAAGTCGATTTCTTCACATCCGTAATCTGTTAAATCGGTTTAATCTGTTGGGAGATTTTCTTCTACTTATGCGTAAAACTCTTATAAAAAGGCGGCTTAACTATAATCGCCCTGTATGGTCTGTTCCGAATGAGAATATCCAACTCGGTGTCGATTTTGGAGTGTTCCACTAGGACATAACCTAACCCGATCCCCTTATTCAGAGAGGGGGAGAAAGTTCCACTGGTTACCTCACCGATTCTTTCGCCATCTTTTTGTATCTGGTAATGTTGGCGAGGGAAAGCCTGATCCAAAAGTTCAAAGGCAACCAGTTTACGTTTGGGTTTTTCCTGCTTCAATTTCAAGGTTGGCTCTTTTCCCACAAAATCACCCCCCTCCAATTTCACGATCCAACCCAAACCAGCCTCCAGTGGATTGGTGGTCTGATCAATGTCATTACCATAGAGCATATACTTCATTTCCAATCTCAGCGAATTTCTGGCACCCAAACCGATTGGCTCTATGTCAAATTCTTCACCCGCCTCCATCAAGGCATTCCACATGCTTTCTGCATGAACAGTGGAAAAATAAAGCTCAAATCCATCCTCACCGGTGTAGCCGGTTCTGGAGAAAAGCATCTCGATTCCGTTCACCTTCCCCCAACTTGCCCAATAGAATCTCAGATCAGACAGCTTCTCATCCGTCAGTTTCTTCAATACATCCTCTGCTTTGGGACCCTGCAAGGCTAAAAGAGCGGTTTGTTCACTTACGTTTTTCAGCTCTACGTCACCGGAGAGATGATCGGAAAGCCACTTAAAATCCTTTTCCACACAGGCGCCGTTGACCACCAGAAGGAAATGATCCGGCAGGCGATAGACCAAAAGGTCATCCACAATTCCACCATGATTATAGCACATGCAGGAGTATTGCACCTGATAAGTGGCTAACCTGGAGACATCATTTGTGGTCATCTTCTGAATGAAGTTTTCCGCATCCTTTCCCCACACTTCAAACTCTCCCATGTGGGTGATATCAAAAAGCCCCACCGATGATCTCACCTTTAGATGTTCCTCCATCATGCCCCGGAATTGAATGGGCATAAGGTAGTTTGCAAACTCCACGATTTTTGCCTTGTTTTTGATGTGGATGTCGTGAAAAGGCGTTTTCTCTGACTCTGCCATGACTTGTTCCCTCTGATGGTTTATCTTTTTGCCTGAACTCTTGTGCTATTCAAAAAATATCTAAAATTTGTGAAGCTAAGTTAACAGTATAATCATCTTCTTATGCTTCTAAAATCCCCTTTAAAAACTTACCGGTATATGACCCCGGAATCTTTGCCACCTCCTCAGGCGTTCCGGTGGCAACCACCTTACCTCCATCATCCCCCCCTTCCGGTCCTAAGTCGACGATGTAGTCGGCGGTTTTGATCACATCCAGATTGTGTTCAATCACCACAACCGTATTCCCCATATCCACCAATTTGTTTAAGACGCCCAACAGCATCTTGACATCCTCAAAGTGAAGGCCGGTGGTGGGCTCATCCAAGATGTAAAAGGTTCTGCCGGTGGAGACCTTGGAAAGCTCGGTGGAAAGCTTCACCCTCTGGGCTTCACCTCCCGAAAGGGTGGTGGCTGGCTGTCCTAAGTGAATGTAACCCAATCCCACATCCTTCAAAGTTTGAAGCTTCCTTTTGATCTTGGGGATATTGGTAAAGAAATCATATGCCTCATCCACGGTCATATCCAAAACGTCTGCAATGTTCTTTCCTTTATACTTAATTTCTAAGGTCTCCCGATTATACCTCTTTCCTTTACACACCTCACAGGGGACATACACGTCCGGGAGAAAATGCATCTCTATTTTGATAATGCCATCTCCTTCGCAGGCTTCACATCTCCCCCCCTGCACGTTGAAGCTGAACCTTCCGGGCTTGTATCCTCTCACCTTTGCCTCCGGGAGTAGGGCAAAAAGATCCCGGATGGGAGTAAAAACTCCGGTGTAGGTAGCAGGATTGGATCGGGGAGTTCTGCCGATAGGGGATTGATCGATGTTAATCACCTTATCAACGTTCTCCAGACCTACAGCTTTTTCATATTCCAAGGGGACCAGTTTGGAATTATAAAAATGCTGGGCTAAAATCCGATAGATGGTCTCATTGATCAGAGTGGATTTTCCCGAGCCTGAAACTCCGGTCACGCAGATGAATACTCCCAACGGGAAATCCACCCGAATCCTCTTTAGGTTATTCCCTTTCGCTCCCATTATGCTCAAAAAAGCGCCCTCTCCATTCTTTCTTTCTGCTGGAAGAGGAATGGATAACCTTCCAGAAAGATACTTTCCGGTGAGAGATTTTCTGCTCCGTTTTATGATTTCTGGAGTCCCCTGTGCCACCACCCATCCTCCGTCTTTTCCTGCCCCCGGACCCAAATCTATTACGTGATCTGCGGTTTCGATGGTCTCCCGGTCGTGCTCCACCACCAGCACCGTGTTGCCCAGATTCTTCAGGCCCAAAAGTGTGCCCAGAAGTCTTTTGTTATCCCTCTGGTGAAGACCCACTGAAGGCTCATCCAGAATATACAACACCCCCACTAATCTGGAGCCAATCTGGGTGGCCAGTCTTATCCTCTGCGCCTCCCCGCCGGAAAGTGATGCCGCAGAACGTCCTAAGGTGAGATAATCCAATCCCACATCCATTAAAAAGCCCAATCTTTCCTTTATCTCCTTCAGAATCTGCTTTGCTATCTGTTGTTCCCGCAAAGAGAGCTTCAATTTGGCGAAGAACCTGCCCGTCTCTTTTACCGAGAGTTCAGTCAACTGGGCTATGTTGAAACCTCCCACCTTCACCGATAGGCTCTCTTTTTTCAGTCTGGTTCCATTGCAATCCGGGCAGGGAAGTATTCGCATGTATTTTTCGATCCATTCTCTCACCGCCTCTGATTGAGTCTGCCGGTAACGTCTTTCCAGATTGGGAATCACTCCCTCAAAACTTCCGTAATATTCCCCCTTTCCCCCTTCACCTTCCCAGCGAAACCGCAGTTCCTTGGTACCGGTGCCATAAAGAATAATCTGCTTAGCCTGCGGGTTCAATTCGGCAAAGGCGACATATAAACTGAATTTATAGTGTTCGGCTAAGCTTTTTAGTTGATGATAATACCAGTTGCTTATGGGAGTTCCCCAGGGAGCGATGGCACCGTGGGCGATGGAGATGGTTGGGTCCGGGACCACCAAATCGGGATCAATCTCCATCCTGGTTCCCAGCCCACTGCAGGTAGGGCAGGCACCATAAGGGCTGTTGAAGGAGAACATTCTGGGTGAAAATTCTTCGTAGCTGATTCCACAATGGACACAAGCGTAATGTTCTGAAAATAAAAGCTCCTCCCCTCTTACCAGATCCACCATCACCATCCCGGAGCCCAATTTGAGAGCGGTTTCCAAAGAATCGGCCAATCTCTTGGCAATTTTCTTGTTGACCACCAACCTGTCCACCACCACCTCAATGTTATGCTTCTTATACTTCTCCAGCTTGATCTCGCCCTCCAACTCGATTATTTTTCCATCCACCCGAGCGCGAATAAAACCCTCCCTTCTGATCTGATCGAAGACCTCCTTGTATTCCCCTTTCCTTCCTTTGACCAGTGGAGCCAGTATCTGGATTTTTTTACCCTTAGGGAGCGAAAGTATCAAATCGACTATCTGCTGAACAGTCTGTTGGGAGATTTTCCTTCCGCATTTGTGGCAATAAGGAGTGCCCACCCTGGCATACAGAAGCCTGAGGTAATCGTAGATCTCAGTAACCGTCCCCACCGTGGAACGAGGGTTTTTGGCAGAGCTTCTCTGTTCAATGGAGACTGCCGGCGAAAGTCCTTCGATGAAATCGACATCCGGCTTTTCCATCATGCCCAGAAACTGCCGGGCATAGGCAGAGAGCGACTCCACATATCGTCTCTGTCCCTCGGCATAGATGGTGTCAAAGGCCAGAGACGATTTCCCCGATCCAGACAAACCGGTGATCACCACCAGCCTGTCCCGGGGGATCTTCAGATCGATGTTCTTTAAGTTATGCTTCCGAGCGCCCTTGATTCTGATGCAATTCTCACCCAAAATCTGGTTCTCCTCACAGAAAGGCTGAACTATCAATATACGAATTGACCGTCTATCAGGCAAGAACAAGTTTGCCGATTTTGTTATAAAAAATGACGGTAATAGATGTTTTAAGCAAACCTCAGCCGTAAGGTGAAGAGGAACAAAAAATTTTTAAGCCAATTTCATTTTTCCAGCACTTTTTGCTCACTTTTTTGCCCTTTTAAATGTATAATATTATGGAGAGTCAATTTTAAATTATAAAGGAAAATTGTTCGAAGTAGCCAAATTAAGGACAAAAGAAAAAGCCATCTTGGTGGGGGTAAAACTTCCCTCGGTAAATAGATTCTCCGTCCAGGAATCCTTGCAAGAACTTGCGCTTCTGACCGAGACAGCAGGAGGAGAGGTTTTGGATACTGTGCTCCAGGAACGTCAGAAGCTCAATCCCGCCTTCTTTGTTGGAAAAGGGAAAACAGACCAGATAAAAAATTTGTCCCAAAGATTGGGGGCAAACATTATCATCTTCGACGACGATCTTACTCCGGCTCAGGTGTATAATCTGGAGAAAAATCTGGATATAAAGGTAATTGACCGGAGCTGGTTGATCTTGGACATATTTGCCAAAAGAGCCAAATCCAAAGAAGCCCAAGTGCAGGTGGAGTTAGCCCAGCTAAAATACCTGCTCCCCAGATTGACCCGGGGCTGGACCCACCTCTCCCGGCAGTGGGGAGGAATTGGAACCAAAGGTCCTGGTGAAACCCAGCTGGAGATGGACAAAAGAAGGGTGAATAAGAAAATTCAGGAACTGGAGAAAAGTCTTTTGAAGATCGACAAGGAAAGATCCGTCCAGAGGAAAAGAAGGGAAGATATATTCAAGGTCACCCTGGTGGGTTACACCAACGTGGGAAAATCCACCCTTTTCAATCAACTCACCTCCTCTTCAGCCTTTGTGGAGGAGAAGCTTTTTGCCACCTTAGATTCCACCACCCGTCTTTTGAAAGTTACTGATAATGGAAAGCTAAAAGAAGGTGTTAAGATCGTCATCACCGATACAATTGGTTTCATAAGGAAGCTCCCGCATCATCTGATTGCCTCTTTCAAATCCACCTTAGACGAGGTGAAGCTGGCTGACCTCTTGTTGCATGTGGTGGATATCAGCCATCCCGACTTTTTACAGCATATAAACAAGGTCAATCAGGTTCTATCCGAGCTTGGCTCACTGGACAAACTTACTCTTTTTATCTACAATAAGATTGATAAGCTCTCCGGGAAATATCCTTTTAACCTTTCACCTTATTCTGAGCAGAAAGATGACGAACTCTTGGTGTCAGCCCAGAATCAGATTGGCATTTCTGATTTAGCTGAGAGAATAGCTGAATTCGCAAAAGGAGAGTGGGCAGAAGCTTGGCTTTATCTACGGGATGGGGACTCAGAACTGCTTCCTTGCGTTTACAAAATTGGCATAGTAACGGAAAGCAGATTTGAAAAGGAGGGCATTCGTCTAAAGATAAGAGGGAAAAAAGAAAATCTTCAAAAGATAAGGAAATTTAGCAGTGGACTGAAGCTGAAATTCTTAGTATTTTAATATTTTTCGCCTAATCAACCATCTCACCATAAGGTGAAACGTCCCCTTCTCAAGCGACAGGATGGAGGAAAGAATAACTTCTTATTTTTAAAATTGATTCAATCCCCTAACTGATCCGGTTCATCCCAAATCAAAAGAGCATACAAAACACATCTTCCAAATGTATGTAGCGGAAGACTTCAGCCTTCCATTCAAAACGTGGAAACCCAAAGGTTGCCGCTACATTTACTCCCTGCAGAAACTCATCCTTTCAAAGAAATAAATTCTTGACCGGAAGATAAAAAACAAGAGCCCCGCCTTTGGCGGGGCTCTTGGACTTTCTAATCCTCAGGATAGAGGTTAGAAATTATTTGCGTTCCATTGGTGCTGGTTGCTTGATGGTGGAAGGTTGACCAGTCTCAGGTGCTGCCACAGGTGGCATACCACCCTCATACAGGTATTGTATCAGATACACCACGTCTGCTAAATCTATCATCCCGTCATGAGAGGGATCGCAGTCACCCATGCAGAGAGGATCAGGAGCAGGTCCGTCCTTCAACACATAGTTGATCAAAAACAGCACGTCTCCTAAGTCGAGCACACAAGGATCGGGTGGGTAAAACACATCTCCTCTGCCAGACCACATATCGACTTGAACCGATACCACAGGGTCAATCGGATCGTTGGAGCTGATCACCAGATAACAGGTCATGATGTCATCCACGCACTCCTCAAACGCTTCTCCGTCAAAGGTGAGAACTACATCGAAGAAGCTGTCTGGTGGGATTGTTCCCTCATCCGGAGTAACTATAAACGGGCAAGCAGGAACGCTGCACCCGAACCAATCTACGATGCTGGCCATCAGCTCAGCCCTGGTGCTGGGTGAGGCGTCAACCAGACCCGGGAAGGGAGTTGTGGTAAAGATCACCTTGTAGTTGCCTGCGTCGTACTGTATGGCTGAGACTCCTCCCTGGGCGTCGAACACATCCACTGCGGCTGCAGACTGGGTATATAGGTAGTCAGTCCACAAGGGAACGTCGGGGTTATCCGTGAATCTCAGGGTCTGGAAACTCATGCCCTCGGCAACTGATCCCGGAAGACCGGCACAGGTATACGGATCGTTGATCACATCCTGTGATACGGAAGCCAGATGCAGATAGTCGTAAGGGAATTGACCCGGAGAGAAGGATCCCGCAGATGGATACACATCCCAGAGGTAATCCTGTGCAGACAGGAAGAAATTGCCACCACCATCCAGATAGGCCGCCACGTTTGCTTCGTCGGTGGGGATGAAGGTGTCGTCTGGGGTGTAGTAACCCCAGGTCTCTCCACAGAACCAGATCACGCAGTTGTATAACTCCAGGATGCTGATATCAGGGCCAGGGGAGTTAGGATTGGTCCAGTCCACAACATAGTAATCGTAGATATAACCGCCGGCGTCCAGAGCATTCATGTATATGTCTTCGATATCATAGTAGCTGCCGCCGGGAAGTCCACCATCGTCGTCCACCAGAAGGATGTCTGCCTGCGGCTCAGCGCCAGCAGAGAGTAGCAGTCCCTCCGAGACTCCGGTGCTGATATGCTCTGCTGTCAACCTCTTAGCGCCGATGATCTTGTAGGCTTCCTTTGGAGCAAGGTCGGGGTTCGTTCTCCCCGCCTTCCGAATAGCCTCCAAGGCTTGGTGGATATTGTTCGGGCCTGGTGCCCCAAGTGGAGGAGCAGTCTGTTCAACCGAGATCTCATACCTCAGCTCTCCTTCTCCTAAGTTGTCAATTCTGAAGCCCTTCGGCATACTGCATCCGGGGAGGACTCCCATCGAAATTGAGGGATCCACATCGATATCCGGAGGTAGCTCCACCACCAGATGAACCGGAACTGTGACTACGGGGTCTGTCAGGGCGTTGCTGGTCACGACCAGATCGGTGTAGTAATCGCCCACGCCCATCCCGGATGCGTCAAAAGAGACGGTCACAGGATCGGTCAAACCGGGTAACACCGTGCCGGAGGTGGGTGAACAGCTCAGCCAGGCAACTTCCGGATCCTCGGTTATATCGTAATTGAGATCCTCGTATCCGGTGTTAGTTATGTTCATGGTCTCATCGGCGGTGTTGTTGGGGGGATCTGGATTAAGCACCTCTTCGAAGCTGGCTGGGGTCACCTCGATCTCCGGTCCAAGCGGGTCGATGGTCAGATCGAAATCCGGTATACAATCCGGGCTGGGCCAGGTATCAATCTGAATGTAGTAAGTGCCCACGCCGAAGTCATACTCAAAGCTGTGGACCGAACTGCCAGATTGGGTATACGTGTAAAGGCAAGTTGACGGATCCAGCGGGCATGCATCGTCCAGAGCGATTCCGTTCCAGGTGGTGCCTTTCGGATCAAAAGTTATCATCACGGAGACAGCCTCGGTAACGTTCAACTCGTAGATAATGTCTTCGCCGCCATCGTAGTAGCCCAGGCAGGTTGCGTCGTAGTTATCGCCCCTGCCGCAGGTATACTGATCCCGATCCATGTAGGGCAGATCCAACGGCAGTTCGACTTCTATGGGAAGGTCGCAGGTGTTACCAGGGACGCAGGGGTTGGGATCGCAATCTGTGCCGACCCCTAAGAAGGTGTGATCAGGCAGAACGTTGCATTCTGCTTCCGACAATACCTGGCAGTCATATGGCTCCAAGTCATTGCAGCAGGCGCCTTGGTCGGCACCCACGCAATAGATGTTCAATATGCCATCACCGGTATTGGAGCTGTAACCACCCACCTCGACTAGGTATTCATGACCCTCCTCTGCCAAAAAGGTGATCTGCGACTGCAGACCACAGTAGTCGTCATTGCATTCAATCTCAGTGCCTAACGGATCGCAAGTGCAGCCATCATAAACCGCCAGTTTGGTGTCATAGTCAGAACCACACAGGCTGACCGTGGCATCGCCGGTGCAAGTGGCAGTATAGCAGTACCAGATGTTGGGTGAAGACATACAAGTCCCATCACCATCGTTAGTAGCGGCATCGGTGTTGAAGGCAAGGTCTACTACGTCACCCACTGCTTCGGCATTCACACAGTCGTCATTGGGCGGAGGTCCAGGGCATTCCTCAACGGTAATTTCAAACCCGAAGTCCATGGGGTTAGCACTTTCATCCTCCACGTAAGCTGGGAACCAGTAGGTCCCGCCTGGCAGACTATTCCACCATATCTGCGGGTTATCCCAGCCGCTGGTACAGGTCACCCATTGGTAGCCGGTGCGAAGAATATAGTTGGGACAGTCCGGGGGACACTCGTCATACAGGACAACACCAACCGTGTATATATAGCCGTCCGTGGGGCAGAAGTCGATGAAGAGGTCGTTGCAATCATAAGGCAACTCAAATGTGTACCACACTGCATTCCAATCCAACACGCCCGGACAATCGATCGTGGCACCAATGTTTGTACCGTACACTGGCACTCCAGGAGTAACGGGCACAGCATCCTCGCAGTCGTCATTATCCGGACCGGGCAGGCAGGGGTTGGGAGGACCGCAATTTGTGCCCAAACCTAAGAAGGTATGATCGGGCATGGCGGCGCAATCTTCCGGCGTCTCCATGGTACAGGTGTAAGGATCAAGGTCATAACAGCAGGCGCCAGTTTCGGCGACTTCACATCCTACTATACCCACATACTCCTTCCCACAGGGAACTCCCTCAAATACTGATGGACCAACCCAGAGCCAGTAAACTCCGGCTGGCACTTCGAAGGCCAACGTAGCGGTGTCGCACATATCGGCGGTGGCAGAGCCGAGAATAATAGGAGCCGCACAATCGCTCTCCTCTATGACGAAGATCAACAACGGGAACTCAGCCACTACCTTCCAAGTGAGGGTAGCTGGATCCGTCAGCGTGACCCTGAACCAATCGGTATCCCTGTAGTTAGATCCATAGTAGTCATAAGTCCCGGAGGTTCCGCAGATTATGTCATCGCAATTGACGTCTTCAAACACATTTGGGTCCGAATTGCATCCACCGTTCCATATGTCCTCCCAGTTATCCGTGCAAACTGGTTCATCCTCGGGGATGCCTTCCCCTGGGCACACAACGTCGCAAGGTTCGACGCTCTCAACGCTAAGAACGTAATCACCGCAGGAACTGCCGTAACCGTCCACAACGATGTAGTAAGTATGACCGGCGTAGATATCTAATCCCATTATGGCGGAGGTATAGTCCGGGTAATAATCATCGTTGCAGGCGTAGTAAGGAGAAACACAGTTGTCCTCATATACGTACACCTTGGTGTCATAATAGGAACCACCCAAATCAATATTCACCGTCTCATCTGCGCCCGGCGCATAAGAGTAAACTACGTCTTTAGCAGTGCTGCCGCTATAAGGACAGACCTCGTCGTAGTCATTGACGTTGTCGCAGGTATAACCGGTGGTATAGGAAGGGAGGCTGGTGATGGGGGTTGCCGAAGCACAGTCTTCGCCACCTTCTCGCTTCTGCAGAACCCGTTTCTCTATACCGTAGCGAACAGTGCGCGGAGGCTGATAGCCTTCAACTTTGTCCGGTTTTGCCGCCACGGTAGAATAAGGATAAGCACCCCGCGAAGCCGTTGTCTGATCCGCAGATTTCTGTGCACCGGTGTCTGGCAGGAACAGATAAGAGCTTCCCCACACAAGCATCACGGCAATGGCTAAGATGATTAAAAGCTTGGTTTTACTTTTCATTTCAAATCCTCCTATGCAAAAACATAGCTGCTATCTTTTATCACTTCAAACTCCCCCTCTATAAAAGAGCCTTAGAGCCTTAGATAGCAATTGTTCAAAACTTATACTCGATAGAAACTCCTTTCGGTATTTTTGTTAAAAGTTTTCAGTTTAATAAATCCTCTGCAATGTGGATTTCAACAACTTAAGGTAGAGCAGGAAAGGAATATGTAAAAAGAGACAGACTCATTCTTTCCAGAAATTCACAAATTTCTGCTCAGCCTGTCTTTTTATGAAGGGGTAAACCTAAAACCTTTACAATTACTTTGCTACATAGGCTCTTTTCGAATATAATATACAACATATCTCCTGCTTGTCAAGAGAAAAATTGCATATTTTTACACTTTTTTTGGCAATACAGGACGAAAATTGTCCTTTAGACCAGTTTTTACTTGGCATTCAGTTGCACCCTGAATCCTGCATACCTCCTCTTAAAAAACGAAATGAGAGTAGGTAGTCGGATTCATCCGACCCCGCCTTTGGCGGGTTTGATAAATGAAGGTCCCACAAATGAAACATCGCCAGAATAACATTATATTTTAATCTATCATGGCGAGATTCATGCCGAACTGAAGCCCCGAACGAAGTGAGGGGGCAAGCAATGGAACTCGACTATGTAGGGGTGATTCATGAATCGCCCCTACTAAAAGATTGCTTCGCTTCGTTCGCCATGACACAAAAAGCAACTGTCATCGCGGGGCTTGTCCCGAGCGTCAGAGAGGGAACTCGGCGAAACAATCTCTAAGTAGTCGGAATTAAATGAGATTACTTCGTCCCGGTTTCATCGGGACCCGCCATGACAAATTGTTGTAACATTATTTAGGAAACGATGTGCTCGGAAGAGAAACCACTCTCTAAGATTTGCCTTGCCTGCTTTGTTTTAACATGCTAAATTAGGGGCGAAGAGGCGATTTCCCACTGGTTTTTCATTCAGTCAAATAAGTGAAGCTTTATGAAAGAAAGCTATCCAAAATTCCGAGATGACCTGATCATCAGCCAGCAGAAGTTTGAGAAGATCACCTACTATGTGATAAAAGATCCCATCACCCAAAAGTTCTTCCGTATCAAAGAATTTGAGTATTTCATCACTCAGAAGCTTAACGGAGAAACCCCGCCTGAACAGATAGCTTTAAGTTTTGAAGCACATTTCAATATTCGACTCCCCTTAGATACTCTGGAAAAATTTATCCAGCGTTTAGAAAGCTTAGGATTCTTAGAGAGCGAGATCTCAGAAAGAGAACTTGCCCGGCTTCAATATCAGAAAAGGGCCCTTCCGGGAAAGCTCCTTTTCATAAAGCTGAAAGGATTCGACCCGGACCGGCTTCTGAACAGAATGATAAGGTTCACCAGATTTATTTTTACCCCCTACTTTCTGTTCTTTTCCTTGTTTATTATCTTTCTGGCAACAGCCATCACCATCTCCAGCTGGGCGGATTTAGGATATAGCTTTTCGGGGATTTTCAAGATCGCCACCATCTTCAAGATCTGGATAGCCATATTTTTGGTGGTGGTCCTGCACGAGTTCGCCCATGCCCTGACCTGTAAATACTTCGGAGGAGAGGTGCATGAGATGGGCTTTCTTTTGCTTTATTTCCAGCCCTGTTTCTTCTGCAACGTAAGCGACGCCTATCTTTTCAAGGAGAAATCAAAAAGGCTTCAAGTCACCTTTGCCGGGGCATATTGCCAGATATTCGTGTGGGCAGTTGCCACCATTTTGTGGAGGATCACCGCCCTTGACACCGGACTTTCCAGTTTCCTTTTTGTAGTGGTCATCACCTCCGGAATAACCGTTCTTTTCAATTTCAATCCCCTGATAAAGTTGGATGGATACTATCTTTTAACCGATTATCTGGAGATTCCCAATTTAAGGCAAAAAGCCTTCGGATATATCTCCGCACTTTTAAAGAAAAGATTTCTCAAACCGAAGGACTCAAGAATTGAAGTCTCCCCCCGGGCAAAAAAAATATACATCTGGTACGGTATTCTTTCTCTTCTTTATTCGGCTTTACTCCTCTCCTACGTCTTCATCCAGGTGGAGCGCTTTTTAGTTTCTCAATTGGGCGGGTTCGGATTTATCTTGTTTTTGCTTTTGATTTTTCTTATTTTGAGACAACCTGCCAGGGTAACTCTGGCAGGAATATCTCAATTCCTTTTTATAAAAAAGGAGAAGATATTGGTTCCCAAAAAGATTATAATCTATTCTGCCATAGTCGTGGCGCTGGTGCTTGTATTATTTTTAGTAAAGTTGGAGCTGAAGATAGGCAGCCCCTGTGAGATACAGGCTCTGGAATATTTCGTCTTGAAAAGCTCTCCGGATGGAACCGTGATCTCCGAGTTATTTCAGGGAGGAAGCCAGGAGAAAAAATCGGTGAATCTGCTTCGGCTTTTTGCAGACGATTACACCAGTTTAAACCTGGTGACTAAGGTGAAGGAGGGCCAGAAGGTGAAAATAGGAGAGACAGTGGCAGAGCTTTCCTCTCCCTCCTATCTTTCCGATTTAGCCCAGACAAAAGCGGCCCTAAAAAAGGCAGAAGAATATTATACCTTGCTTCAAAAAGGTGCCAGAAAGGAAGCCATCCAGCAGGCAAAAGACAAGGAGGCTCAAATTCAAAGTGAGCTCAAGCTCAAAGAAAGAGAGCTTTCCAGACTTTCCGATCTGCATCAAAAAAACTTAATCAGCAGTCAAGAACTGGAAGAAGTTCAGACGGAGGTTTCGGTGCTGGCAAATCAGCTCAAAATTGCCAAAAATGAGCTTAAAATTATGAAAAATGGTGCCAGAGAAGAAGAGCTTTCCATGGCAAGGGCGGAGATAAGAAAGCTGGATGCAAAGCTTGAGTTTTTGGAGGATCAGATCTCCGCCTCCCAGATAAAAAGCCCCATTCAGGGTGTGGTTACCTCCATAAGCTCTGGGGGAAATCTTTTGAGCATCGCCAATTTAGATACCATGCGGGTTTTGATCAATATATCTGAAAAGGATTTAGATGTATTGGGGGAAGGCCTTCGGGCCAAACTGAAGGTTAGAAGTTATCCTTTTCTATCCTTTTGGGGTAAGGTGACAAAAATCTCGCTAACGGCTGATGAGGAGGTGGCAAAAAAAATCTTTCCGGTTACTTGCAAAATAGAAAATAAAGCTTATCTTTTAAAGCCGGGCATGTCTGGATATGCCAAAGTGTATTGTGGTAAGATGAGACTGGCCTCTCTTTTGACCAGAAGGATCGTTCGTTATCTGAGGGTGGAGGTGTGGTCTTGGTGGTAAAAAGATGGTTTTATCTTTTCGCCATCTCTTTACTCAGGAAGAGATGGTCCTTAACCTGAAGAGAAATTGAAAAGATCAATAAATTTCTCTGTGGAAGAGCAGTTCCAGAAGAAAAAATTATTTCCGAGATAATGAAGACCATTAAAAAAACTGTATAATAGGGGAAAAAACAACTTAAACCTTCAAGATAAAGGAGTATTAAATGAAATCCTTACGGATCATCTTGATAGCAGTGTTGTTAGTTTTCATGGGCAGTGCAATTAGGGGAGAAAAGCCCCAAAAGCCCAGATTTCATTCCAGCACCTACAAAATGACTGCCAAGATTTACCTAAAGGGCGAATATCGGATGTATGATAGTGCCGTGGCGATACTTGAAGAAGCACTGCTATTTTACGAAGATGATGCGGAAATACATTTCCTCCTGGGAAAGGCTTATTATTACAAGAATAATTATCGAGGTATGGGAGAGCAATTTGCCTCGGCGGAAAGCTTAAAAAGCAAAAAAGCCAAATGGATGGATGAGCTCAATACAATGAAGAAGGAGAAATGGACCCAGGTATTCAATCAGGGAGCCGAGGCTTTTAATGAGAAGGACTTTGATACAGCCTTAGATAAGTTTTCCACCTGCAGCATAATTGATCCTTCTAACTTCAGGAGCTTTTTGTATACCGGCTTGGCCTACACCGTAAAGGGTGAATATGAAGAGGCGCTCTCATCTCTTCAAACTGGACTTAAATTAGAACCAGATAATCCTGAGATGTTAAGAGGTTATGCCGATGCTCTGTTTTATGCGGGAAAACAACAGGAGGCTTTGCAGAGCTATAATGAAATTCTAAAAGATGATTCAAGTAACGTGGAGGTTCTGATAAACGTCGTCTCCATTTACAGCAATGCAAAGGACTTTGATCAGGCTCTTGCGTATTCGAAGAAATTGGTTGCCACAGACCCTACTTATAAGGACGGTCACTTCAACATGGGAACCATCTTTTTGCAGAAGATCATACAGACAAACATGTCGCTTGATTCATTGAAGGACGAGTCCGGAGAATATCTTAAAGATGAAAAATCAACCGATAGAGTAAAAAAGCTGGCCCAGAAGAAAGACGAACTTTTGGCTTCGGCTCACGCCGCATTTGAAAAGGTGCTGGAAATTGATAGCACCGATCTGGAGGCTCAAATTTTCCTGGCCCAGGTTTGCCAAGAGCAGGGAAATTTCGATCAAGCCCTAGGCATCTTGGAGCCCTTGGTACAAAAAGACAGCACGAATTGCAGTGCCTTGAATCAACTGGCAATTATTTATGCGAAAAAAGGAATGGGCGAAGAAGCCAAGGTAGCTTGGCAGAAAGCCCAGGATTGTTTTGAAAGGCAAAAATAGAATGGTTTCATTTCCAAGTAGAATGAGAGAGTAGGTCAAATCAGTCAAAAGACCATTTGCCCAATGTCGTTGTGGGGGGAACCAATATCCCATCGCAACAATAGACTAATTGAAAAAGGCTATTTTAGGTTCAAGGCATTTGAGGAACCCGAAAAGTAGCGTCCATAGCCTATCCCGGACAATAAGGGGTACAAAGTGGTCCGGGCTTGATTATGTGGCAAAATGATGTAGGGGCGAATCTTCAGATTCGCCCTTAGGATGGGTGAAGCTTTAGGTCCACCCCTACATTTTTTATTTTAATTGTAGCGAGAATCTTTAAGTCTTCAAAGCGGAAGACTAAATCCCTCATAGCTTTCCGTTGCCGTAGGGGCGATGCTCTGCCATCACCCTGAAGTTCGGGCGGACACTGAGGTCCGCCCTTACACATGATCCATTGTAGCGGAAACTCCCATGTTTCCATCAATCAGATAAGCTCTCCTGAAGTCCCGCATCCGGCAAGACATATCCAGCCTGAGCGTTCTTTTAAAAACTCCTCCCCATGTAGCAGGTTGCAGTAAGTATGAAGCCACTTGCATAAAGTGGTTGCATCATACCTTTTTTATTTCTACACAATTTCTTTAAAGACTGAAAGCACTTCAAAGCCCTTTGCAACGCAACCTCAGTATCTCATTGGCTTTTAATCAATTCCCATCTTATTGTTCTCGAAGGAACATTGTGGTTTCTCTTTTTTCTAACCTTTTCTATCCTTTGAAACCACAAAATCCCAGCGGCATATATTTTGCTTTTTGGAAGGGGTGGAAACAATAAGGAGGTAAGGTTATCGACTGATTGATAAGGAGGATTCAATGCAATGTTTCTTCTACGGTACAATCCGAGATGAAAATATTGAGGATGGTCATCATAGTGGAGTAGTTTCCTTTTCTATTCCCGATTTGGGAATAGTCTTCCGGGCTAAATTTAAAGGCACCCCGGTCGAATGTGAGTACGCCAGCCTTCTGGCACTCTTAGAATTTATTGAAATCAATCCCCATTTGTTTCAAAACAAGACGGTGGAGGTATTGGGCGATAGTTTTGTAGTGGTCAACCAGGTAAATCTGCAGATGGTCTGCAACAAGGATCTGGAGACTTATAGAAATATGGCTTTAGTCTACAAAAAGAAAATTCCCTATAGTTTAAACTGGATTCCCAAAAAGGAAAATCCGGCTCAAAACGAGCTTTCTTTCAGATAAAAATCCTCCTTCATCCCCTTCTGCCAAAGAGAGTCTCCAACATCCCCCGGAGGCTCTTTTTTATTGACAATCATTTTTTGAATCGCTAATTTGAACTGATAGGAAATCGATTCCATGTAAAACGACAGGGATCTTTCATTTTACAGATACACTATGAAATGAGAGGTAAACGAAAGGGAATATGGGAGAGAAAATCACGTATTTGCAGTTGTTAAACCAGCTTAAGTCTACGCGTGAGGATCGGGGAAAAAAGGTAAAGTCGTTATACCACTTCACTGGAGAAGAAGATTTCTTGAAGGAGGAAGCCTTAAAGAGGATCGTCTCCATTCTGGTGCCAGTTGATTTAAAAAGTTTCAACTTAGATCTTTTGTATGGGGCGGAGATCAGTGCGGACCAGATCATAAACTGTGCTTCCACCTCTCCGGTCAATGCAAAAAGACGGGTGGTGGTGGTATTCGATCTACACAAGCTGTCCACTTTCTCCAAAGATGTGCTCTTATCGTTCCTGCCCAAACTCCCTGACTCAGTTTGTCTCATCCTTCTTTCGCCCAAAATTACCTCTACGACGAAGTTTTACAAAGCTCTGGAGAAATCTGCCACCACGGTGCAGTTTAGCCGATTATGGGAAAGTCAGATTTCAGACTGGATCACAAAAAGAATAAGTGGACAGGGCAAAAAAATCGAAAGAAATGGAATCCACATCTTACAAGATCTTGTAGGAAATAATCTTGCCGATTTAGCCACAGAGATCGACAAGCTGGTGATCTATGTTGGAGAAAGGGAGCTTATAACTTCATCCGATGTAAAATCGGCGGTGGGCCTGTCCCGAACTCACACCATTTTCCAGCTACTTGATGCCATCGGGGAAAGGGACGGTAGAAGGTCATTGGAGATATTAAGGAATTTGACTCTCTCCGGCGAAAAACCGGGAGGAATAATCTTCTGGCTGACCGAACACTTAGAGAAGCTCATTCAAACCAGGGAGTTCTCTTCCGACTCTGGAAGATCATTGGTATCTGTGTTAAAAACAAAACCTTTTCTGTTGGCAAAATACAAAAAACAAGCGACGAATTTCAGCTTAGAAGAATTAGAAAAGGGATTGCACCTTTTATATCAAGCGGATGTGGATTTAAAATCAAATCTAATGCCGGATAGGATGCTTTTGGAACTTTTGGTATATAATTTGTGCCACCTATGAAGATGAAATTTCTGTTGGGTCAGGGCTTGTCCTTCAGGATGAATCCCTGTCCTGAGTCTAAACAGGACAGCCATCCCACCAACGGTGGGATCCCTATGACTCAAAGACCCCACCCACTCCCTATCCCCCTCTCCATTACATGGGCAGACGCCCCCAGACGGGGGTTCGTTCGAGCCCACCCGTCCGGGTGGAGAGGGGGACAAAGGGGTGAGGTAAAAAAATCTGGGAATAATTTTTAAGTTAATCTGTATTCTATCAGGCGGTAGTGTCGATGAAGAAAAGTGAGGGGCAAGCACCTTTCAAGCAACAAAATGACGATGAGCTGATCTTAAGAGCTCAGAAAGGTGATTCATATTCTTTTGATCTTTTGGTGAAGCGTTATCAGAAAAAGATCTATTTTTTGGCATATCGCATGGTTAAAAATCACGATGCCGCAGATGATATAACCCAGGAGACTTTCATAAATGCTTACTTTGCCATTAAATCTTTTAGGACCGGTTATAGTTTTTATTCCTGGTTATACCGGATATGTATGAATTTGAGCATAAATTTCCTTAAGCGTCAAAAGTTTGTAATTCCGGAGAGCCAATTTGAAGAAGAGGCAAGCCCTTTGGAGAGGGAAGCGACTGTTGGTGATCCCTCTAATCATTTAGCTTTAAAGGAACTTGAGAATAAAATAGAAAGGGCTTTAGACTTGCTTCCGCCAAAATACAAGGCAGTGTTGGTGTTGAGAATATATGAGGACTTAAGCTACGAGGAGATTGCCAAAACCTTGAAAATATCTTTGGGAACGGTGATGTCCCGGCTCTTCAGAGCCAGAGTAAGGATGCAGGAGATGTTGAAGGAATACAAGGAGTAATAAAGTTGAAATGCGAAAGATTTGATAAGCTGATTTCCCTCTTTCTGGACGGGAGACTGGATCAAGACAAAGAAAGGGAATTAAAAGAGCATCTTTCTGAATGCGAAAGATGCGCCAAGAAGCTGGCTCTTTTAGAATCGGTGGAAGGCAGGGCGAGAAAAATTGAAGCAAAAGAGCCTCCACAGGAATACTGGGATAACTTCGCCAGCCGGGTAAGGGGGAAAATCATTGAGCGAGAAGAGAAATCCTTTGCATTCGGCCTGAAGAAAGCCTTACAGAGTATATTTTCTTTTTCTCCTTTGAAGATAAAAGTCGCTGCTGGCTTGGTATCAGTTGTGCTCGTCTTTATCATCGGAAAGCTGTACGTGGATTATCGGGGAGAGGAGATATTTCCCTCTAAAACGGTTGTTCAAAAGGAAAGACCCCCTCAGCTTGATATCACAAAAATTGAAAAGAAGAAGGGATTTCCAATAGAAGACGGCAGAAGAGGAATAGAATCAATCTCTGAAAAACCTGAGATGAAAAAAGAACCTCCCACTGCTGTTCAACGGGAAGAAAAGACCACTCTTCCGAAAAAAGTAGGGGGCGAAAAGGAGGTTTTGCCAAAAGAAGATAAAGCTCCTGTCCAGCCCAAAGTTTCGGAGGAGACACCAGCACCCGCTTACATAACTGATTTGTCAACTGGAGTCCCTCCAGCAACTGAAAAGCCACCAGAACTAATCGTTTCTCCAAAAGCAGATCAGGCTGGAGCTGGAGTAGAAAAAAAAGACGAGGGGCCTCAGGAAACAAAAATCCAGGTTCAAGAGGAGAAAGTTAGTGAGGAAAAAGAGCTTTCCAGGAAAAGGGAGGCTGGGAAACTGACACCTAAGGATGTTAGCCTTCCTTCCCCAACAACAGGCTTCCGACCCTATTCAGCTGATGATACATTGACGCAGGTAAATGAATTAAGAAGGACAATACAGGTTTGGAAAGCTTATATCGAGGAAAATCCAACCGACTCGCTGACCAACCAGGGCTATCTGCAGGTGGCGATGAGCTACTATCTCCTGGCGAAGCTCAGCCAGGATACCACGGTGATCTCTGAAGGTTCGAAGGTAATCGAGGAATATCTCGATCAGATCGAAGATCGAAAGGTAAAAGAAGAATTGGGCGGCAAATTGAAAAAAATAAAGGCACTAAGGCAAAGATGAAAATTTTTTAGGAATATTTCTTTTCATGACTTGTATAAAAAGCAGGATTGAACATTGAACTATTGAACATTTGAACTCTTTTTCTAAAGGAGGTCGGTCATGAAAAGAATACTCGGCTTGAGCATGGTTTTGGTGCTCTCCCTCAGCGGGATTGCGCTGGCTGATGGTTTCATCATTCCCATGCCTCCACGTCCCGACGGGCCCTTTCCCCCCAATCTTTCCATAAAGTATCATCACGTGGACATAAAGATCGACAACCAGATTGCGCAGACTGCGGTGGATCAGATTTTTATAAACAACTATCATCGGGACATCGAGGGGACCTATATCTTTCCCATACCAGAAGATGCTTCCATCTCCAGGTTCTCCATGTTTGTGGGAGGCGAAGAGATCAAAGGGAAAATCTTAGACAAAGATGAAGCCAGGAGAATCTATCAGGACATCGTCCGGAGGAAGAAGGACCCCGCCCTTTTGGAGTATTTCAAGGATGGAATGTTTAAGGCTTCGGTTTATCCCATTCCGGCTCGCGGCGAGACTCGCATCAAGCTTTATTACTCGGAGGTCCTGAAACTTTCGGGAGGGATATGCGGCTACCGTTATACTTTGAACACCGAGAAGTTCTCCAAAGACCCGTTGCAGAGCGTTAAGGTCAGCGTGGAGATAAATTCGAAAACGCCGATAAAGAGCGTCTACTCGCCCTCGCATAATATAAGAGTTGAAAAGGAAAACGATCACCATGCAAAGGTGACCTACGTGGAGGAAAACACCCGTCCGGATAAGGATTTTCTTTTGTATTACACCATTTCGGAGAAAGACATTGGCTTTAATCTTCTCCCCTTTGAAGACGAAAATCATCAGGGCTATTTCTTGGCCATGATCTCGCCTGAGGTGGAGGTTGCCGCAGACAAGACTTCAAGCAAAAACATAATTTTCATTTTAGACACCTCGGGGAGCATGCAAGGGGAAAAGATAAGGCAAGCTAAAGGGGCACTCTCTTTCTGTTTGAACAGCTTGAATGAAGGCGACCGGTTCAACGTGATCGATTTTGACGATGATATAGAGAGCTTTAAGACCGGCCTGGTTCGAGCAGAGCGGGAGAATATCAGGGAAGCTCTCTCCTTTGTAGACAGGTGTGAGGCAGAGGGCGGAACCAACATAAATGAGGCACTCCTCACCGGCCTGGAGCACATCGAAGACGCAAGCGGAGCTTCGTTTGTTATCTTCCTAACCGACGGCCTGCCCACAGTGGGACAGACGGACATAAACAGCATTCTGAAAAATGTGAAAGGCGCGAATCAATCCTCAACCAGGATATTTGTTTTCGGAGTGGGCTATGACGTGAACACCCGACTTTTGGACAGGCTGGCTCAGGATAATCATGCCACCTCCGATTACGTGCGCCCATCCGAGGATATCGAGGTTAAGGTTTCCAGCTTCTACAAGAAGGTTTCCCATCCCATTCTGACAGATATTAAGCTTTCTTTTGGTGAGGTGGAAGCTTACGACCTCTATCCCAAAGAGCTTCCGGACATTTTCAAGGGCTCTCAACTTCTGGTGCTTGGTAAATACAGAAATGGTGGTCATGATGGAGCGACCTTGACCGGATCAACACAAGGAAGCACGCGCAAGTTTGCATATGAGGTGAATTTTTCGTCGGACGATCGAAACGATTTCATTCCCCGGCTCTGGGCGACCAGGAGAATCGGGTACTTGGTCGACCAATTGAGACTTCATGGAGAGAACAAGGAACTGGTGGAGGAGGTGGTTAGACTCTCCAAGAAATACGGGATCATCACCGAGTATACCTCGTTTCTGGTGGATGCAGACTACAGATTGGCGGCCGAAGAGTTGGCGACGGAGGTGGGGTTTGTTATGAGAGACAGGATGTAAGTCCAGGTAGGTGCAGGAGCAGTTAATCAAGCTGAAACGGCGAAGAAGATGAGCGGGGCGGCGCAGGCTCCCCGGGGCTATCTGGACGCAGAA
>Ga0111202_121_pt1 | contig 49649 bp, 45 predicted proteins | sample DeeMarSWOR324_28_FD_80372 | JGI IMG/M metagenome (GOLD analysis project Ga0111202, IMG submission 80372) | candidate division Zixibacteria bacterium SM23_73_3 | reverse complement strand
GTCATATCATAGTAAATATGGGAAGGGGGGAAGGGGTAATCCCCCCCAGAGAACAGATCCCCAAAGAGAGATACCGTCAGGGAGACAGAATCCGAGCATTGATCGTGGACGTGCAAAAAACTGCCAAAGGACCCCAAATCGTCCTTTCCCGGGCGCACCCCAATTTCTTAAAGAGGCTTTTTGAGCTGGAGGTTCCGGAGATTTATGAAAAGATAATTGAAATCAAAGCTGTGGCTCGACAGCCGGGAGAGAGGTCCAAAATTGCAGTAAGCTCTATCGATGATCGGGTGGATCCGGTGGGCGCCTGTGTTGGGGTAAAAGGCTCCCGAGTGCAAAGCATCGTCAGAGAACTCTCCAGTGAGAGGATTGATATAGTGCCCTGGAGCCCGGATTCAGAAACTTTCGCCACTAGAGCCTTAGCACCGGCCAAGGTGGTACACATAGATACTTATCATGACGACAACAGCATGACCATTGTGGTGGAGGATGACCGACTTTCCTTGGCCATTGGTAGGGCGGGACAAAATGCCAGGTTAGCAGCGAAGCTCACCGGATGGAAAATCAATATCTTAAGCGAAACCGAATACAAAGACCAGAAGAAGCTGGAGGAACAACTTAAGATATACGTTACCGAATTACCCGGGGTGGGTAAGAAGCTGAGAGAAAAACTGGCCGCACATGGAATCGAAACCATTCAGGATTTGGCTAAGTGTGGAGTGGATGATCTGGTAGAGATTGAAGGGGTGGGCGCAAAAAGGGCGGCATCTTTAATTGAGAAGGCAAATGACTATCTTAGCCCTTCCAAGACTGAGGAATAATCTGTTTCTCGGAAAGGGAAAAAGTCCAAACTTTTTCCTCTACGAAGGAAAATGAGATCGATGAATGAGCTGGAAGAATTTGAGTATGTACATAAATAATGAGTGTTTAAGGCGAAGCATTACTTTAGCACAGAGGTATTGGTTTTGGCGAAGAAGAGAGTATATCAGTTAGCCAGAGATTATAAGATCTCCAGCGAGGCAATGCTTTCCATCATCAAAGAGCTGGGGTTTAGAGTAAAAAGTCATATGAGTGCGGTGGACGAAAAGATGGCCTCCGCCATCGAGGAAAAATTCCGGAAGGAAAGGGAGGCGGTTAAGGAAGAATATGCTCAGAAAAAAAAGAAGCTGAAGGAGCGAGAAAAAAAAGAAGAGCAAGCCGCCTCTTCCCAACCCAGTACCAGAGCCCAGGAGATCAAACTTCGACGCAAGGAGCATTTAAGAAGACTGGAGAAAAAAAGGCAGGAAGCCAAAAAGAGAAAAACTCCATTTTTAAAAGGGAAACAGGAAAGAAAGATAGACAAAACCACAATTGAGCAAAGCGTAAAGAAAACCTTGGCTTCCATAGAGGCTGTCCACAGAGTAAAAAGACATAGGGGGAAATTGCATTCAGAGCGAGTTGAAAAGGAAATTGAGCCAGCCAACCTCATCCGGGTTAGCGAATACATCTCAGTGGCAGAGTTGGCTAATCTGATGGGGGTGAAGCCGGCAGAGGTGATCTCCAAATGCCTGGAGTTGGGTTTTGTGGCTACCATCAATCAAAGATTGGATATGGATAGCATCGAGACCGTAGCGCTGGAATTCGGATTCAACGTGGAGCCGGTTAAGGAGATCGGGTTGGAAGAAGAGGAAGAGGCGGAAATAGAGGAGAATTTGAGGCCACGATCTCCGGTAATCACCATCATGGGGCATGTGGATCACGGAAAAACATCGCTTCTGGACTTCATAAGAAAAAGCAATATAATAGCAGGGGAATCAGGTGGTATTACCCAACATATCGGGGCATATGAGGTAGAGGTGCCCGGCGGAAACATAACCTTCTTAGACACTCCGGGGCATGAAGCTTTCACCGCTATGAGGGCTCGAGGAGCAAAGTTTACAGACATCGTGGTGTTGGTGGTAGCGGCAGACGATAGCGTGATGCCTCAGACAATCGAGGCCATTGATCACGCCCGGGCGGCAGGTGTCCCCATCATCGTTGCCTTCAACAAAATGGATCTTCCCCAAGCCAAAAGCGAACCGATCAAACAGGAGTTGGCTAAGCATAATTTAGTTCCGGAGGAATGGGGAGGATCAACCATTATGGTTGAAATATCTGCCAAAACCGGCATGGGAATAGACAGGCTCTTGGAGATGATTTTGCTCCAGGCGGAGATGATGGAGTTGAAAGCAAACCCTGATCGTCGAGCTTCTGGTGTGGTGATAGAATCTGAGCTAAGTAAAGGAAGAGGGGTAATTGTCACCGTTTTAGTGCAAAAAGGGACGCTTAAATTGGGGATTCCTTTTGTGACCGGACCCTATCATGGGAAAATAAGAGCCCTCTTCAATGAAAGAGGAAACCCGGTGAAGGAGGCAGGACCATCTGTCCCAGTACAGGTTTTGGGTGCATCCGGGGTCCCTCAGGCTGGGGACACCTTTATAGAAACTGAAGACGAAACAGGAGCCCGCCAAATTTCGACAAAGAGAATGAGATTGAAAAGAGAGCAGGACTTAAGACAGGTAAAAAGAATCTCTTTATCTGAGGTATATGAACAAATCGAGGAGGGGAAAATCAAGGAGCTGAATTTGATCCTCAAAGGAGATGTGGGAGGATCAGTGGAAGCATTATCTGACACCTTAGAAAAGATCTCGACCAAAGAGGTAAGGGTTAAGGTGATCCATCGAGGGGTGGGTTCCATCATAGGAAGCGACGTGCTTCTGGGAGCAGCTTCCGATGCAATCATCATCGGTTTTCACGTCCGCCCGGATTTAAGAGCCAGAGAGCTTGCCTTAAAAGAGAATGTGGACATAAGACTTTATGAGGTGATCTATGAAATCGAATCTGACATCAGGAAGGCTTTAGAAGGGCTTCTGGAGCCTGAAGTCACTGAAACCATCTCTGGTACAGCCGAGGTTAAGGACGTCTTCAAAGTCTCAGAAGTGGGGCAGGTGGCAGGATGCTTTATTCTGGAAGGGTTCATGAAAAGAGGCGATAAGGTTCGAATGATTCGTGACGGGGTGGTGATCTACCAGGGAATAATTTCATCCTTGAAGAGATTTAAGGATGATGTGAAAGAAGTCGCCAGCGGACTAGAATGTGGAATAAAAATAGAAGACTACAACGACGTGAAGGTGGGCGATACCTTAGAAGCCTACCAGGTAAAGGAGTTAGCCCGAAAATTAGAGTAGGTTTTAAGTAAGTGAGACCAAAACTTAATTATTTACATCTTCAGATACAATGGTGGTTGGTATAGCAAGCGTTGACATTCATATTCCGGAAAGTGGGTCCTTAAAAAGCAAGAGGCACTTTCTAAAGGGGATAAAGGATAGGGTAAAAAACAGATTTAATGTTTCCATCGCCGAGGTGGACCACAACGATTTGTGGCAGAGAACCACCCTGGGAATCTCAGTGGTGACTAATCAGAAACAGTTTGCCAATCAAATCCTCTCTGGTGTGGTGGATTTCATAGGTAAGGAAAATGGGGTTCAGATACTGGACTATTCCATAGAGCTGTTGTAAAATCAAATCGTATGGCCAAATGATATGACATTCACCTTCCGGTGGTGCCCTGCGGGAATCAAATAAAAGGTTAAGTATGAAGTACCAGAGGAAAGATCGGGTGGGCGATTTAATAAAAAGAGAGATCGCTCACATAATCCAACGTGAACTCAAGGATCCGGGAATTGGTTTTGTAACCATCACGGCAGTAGAGGTCTCAGTCGATCTAAAACGTGCCAAGGTTTTCTATAGCGTGCTGGGCGACGAAGACTCCAAAAGGGAAAGCTCTTCTGCCTTAAAAAGAGCCTCCGGGTTCATCCAGCATGAGATAGGGAAAAAGCTGAAGTTAAGATACACCCCAGAGATTTTCTTTCAGTTTGATGGGTCAGTGGAATATGGCGCGCATATTGAGGAGTTGATCCAGAAGATTCATGCAAATGAAGGGCCACATCAAAACGAACTTGATCATGGCGAACCTTCTCAGGATGACTCCGCTTTAAATGAAGATGCAGAAGATAAATACTAAATTAAAAAAGATTTTAGAACTCATAAAGAAAAGTCAGGCGGTTTTGATCACCTCCCATCGCGATCCGGATGGGGATTCGATCGGATCTCAACTGGCTCTGGCTGAACTCGTGAAAAGCGAGGGGAAGAGTTGTCGGATCATCAACCAGGGTGATTTGCCATACAGGTACATGTTTTTGGACCCTCAGGGAAAAATTGAGAATGTGGATATGGTAAAAGGCCGGAAGGACGTTGGGGCGATTCCGGATCTGGTTTTGGTGTTAGACTGCACTTCTATGAGCCGTGTAGGAGAGGTAGAGAAGTTGATCCCTGCTTCAGCTACATTAATAAATATAGACCACCATCCAGATAATGAAGAATTTGGCAACTTCGACTACGTAGATGTGGATGCTTCAGCTGTAGGGGAGATAATTTTCTCCTTGCTCAAGATTTCCGGTTTTTTCATTACTACTGCAGTATCTACCCAGCTTTATGCTGCTATCCTGACCGATACCGGTAGATTCAAATTCTCCAACACCTCTCCCCGTTGTCTGAAGGTATGTGCCGAGCTGATAAAATCAGGGGCCGATCCCAAACATATCACCAACCAGGTTTATTTTAACCATTCTCTCCCTTTCTTGAGACTTCTGGGATCAATTCTTAGCAATCCTCAGACTCTGGATGAAGGAAAAATTTGCACCATGATCCTCAAGCAGGACCTTCTGGCTGATCTAAGAGTTGATCCAAAAGAGGTAGAGGGGGTGGTAGACTATTCCCTCTTTCTGAAGGGAGTGGAGATAGGGCTTCTTTTCACGGAAAAAGAAAATGGGAAAACCAAAGTGAACTTAAGATCACAAAATGAATTTGACGTATCAAAGGTGGCAAAGGCTTTCGGGGGGGGAGGACACAGAAATGCAGCTGGCTGTATCCTTAATCATGGCTTAGAACCTGCTAAGAGGATTATCTTGGAACGAATTCAAAAAATCCTGAAGAATGAATCTGTCGGGAGTTTTACCAGTTGATAAACCAGCCGGGATGACCTCGCATGATGTGATACAGAAACTGAGACAAATTCTGTATACCAAAAGAATTGGACACACCGGAACCTTGGATCCTGATGCCAGCGGAGTTCTCTTAGCCTGTGTGGGCAGGGCTACCAAGGTGGTGCAATTTTTAGCCGAATATGACAAGACATATGAAGCGGTGATCAGGTTGGGAATCACCACCGACACATATGATGGTGAAGGAAAAATCACAGGGATAAAGGAGGATTTTAAAACAGGCCCCGGCCAAATAAGAAAGGTGATAGATTCATTCAAGGGAAAGATCTGGCAAATTCCTCCATTACATTCTGCCATAAAATACAAGGGCAAAAGACTTTATCAATATGCCAGGGCAAAGAAGAAGGTAGAAAGAAGAAAAAGGGAGGTGGAGATAAAAGATCTTGAGGTATTGAACATCAACGAACCATACGTTAAGTTGAGAATCAGTTGTTCCAAGGGCACCTATGTCCGAAGCTTGGCTTTTGATGTGGGGCAGAAATTGGGATGCGGAGCATATCTTTTCTCCCTGCTACGCACTCGGATTGGTCCATTCAAGCTCCCGGATGCGTTAAGCCTAGAAGATATCTCCGATGTTCGAAGCGAAGGGAAAATCCCGGATATTCTCATTCCCATAGAACAAGCTTTGGCTCATCTTCCTTCGGTGGTGGTGAAGGAAAACTTTACGGAAAAAGTAAGGCATGGCGTGCCTCTGATTCCCTCATCCGTACTATCCACAGAAGGGGATTTTAATAGAAACCAAACTGTTTCGATAAAAGATGATCGAAAAAACATCCTCGCCATTGGAAAAGCGTTAAGCCCGGCGAAGAATTTTCAGGATATTAATTACAAAAATAGGCTCATTGACTACATTCGGGTGATATAGTCATATAAAGTTCAAGAGTTCAAAAGTTGAATTAAGCCAATCTCATGCACGTTTGTTTCGATATAAGAAAGGTTGATTTTAAAGCATTTGAAAGACCGGTGTTGACCCTGGGAAGCTTTGATGGAGTTCATCTGGGTCATCAGGCTATAATTAAAAGGTTACTTGAGAAATCTAAGGAAAAGAAAAGGAAGGGAGTAGTGGTCACCTACGAACCCCACCCCCAGAGTGTGGTAGCTCCCCATGATGCCCCAAATCTTTTGACCACCCTGGAGGAGAAGCTTGCGCTTTTGGAGGAGTTGGGGGTGGAAGAGACGCTGGTTATGAACTTTGACCACCGGCTGAGTGAATATTCAGCAGAGGAGTTTGTGGAGAAGATTCTACTTGGAAAACTGAACATTGGAGATCTGGTAGTTGGATATGATCATGCTTTTGGAAAAAACAGAGCTGGCAAAATCGAGTTGTTGAAAGAGGAGGCTTCGGTGTATAATTTCGATCTGGAGGTTATTCCTGCGCTGTACGTGGAAGGAATAAGAGTAAGCAGCACCCGGATCAGAAAGAAACTTGAAGCTGGAGAATTTGCTAAAGCAATAGCCATGTTAGGCCATAGTTATCACCTCTCTGGCACGGTAATCAGAGGAAAGGGAAGAGGAAAAGGGGTAGGTTATCCCACCCTGAACTTGGAAATTCCTTCGGGGAAACTTCTGCCACAGGATGGGGTTTACAGCGTCAGAGTGCAACTTGAAGGCAAAACATACGTAGGCATGATGTATGTCGGACCTAAACCCACCTTTGGGGACTACACCCGTTCCGTGGAGGTCCACGTATTCGGGTTAGAAAAGGAAGTCGGCGACATTAAAGTAAAGCTTCTAGTGGAGAGCTGGGTTAGGGAACCTAAAAAGTTTGCTGATTCACAACATCTGAAGGATCAGTTAAAGTCAGATGAAAAGAAGATCAAAGAGATGTTTCGAATAGATCACTCGAACTGAATCAAAGAGATATGCAAAGGAGGGAGTCTTGACACTTGGCCGGGACAAAAAAGAGAGATTGATAAGAGAATATCGGATGCACGATGATGATACTGGTTCACCTGAGATCCAGATAGCACTTCTCACTGAGAGGATCAACCATCTAACAGAGCATCTAAAGAAACATACCAAGGATTTCAGTTCCAGAAGGGGACTTTTGAAATTGGTGGGAAAGAGAAGGAGGCTTTTAGATTATTTGAAGGACACGGATCTGGATGATTATCGAAAATTAGTGAAAGAATTAGGGTTAAGGAAATAAAACATTTGCGACACAGGCTGAAAGTTGGACTCTTCTTTGAATACGGTGATTACAGCTTTTGGCCAAGATAGGAGTTTTGGATGGAATCAAGATTACAGATAGAGTTGGGGGGCAAAACACTGATGGTGGAAACGGGAAAGGTTGCCAAACAGGCTCATGGGTCTGCTATCGTACGTTTAGGAGATACGGTGATTTTAGCCACCGCAGTGGAGGCAAAACAGATTGATGAAGAGAAAGACTTCTTCCCTCTGATGGTGGACTATCGGGAGAAAGCTTATGCGGCCGGCAAAATCCCGGGAGGTTTTTTCAAAAGGGAGGGTCGACCCAGCGAAAAGGAGACGGTGAGCGCGCGACTGATCGACCGAACTTTACGTCCCCTATTTCCGGAAGGATATTTTGAAGAAGTACAGATAATGGTTATGGTCCTCTCCTCTGATCAGGAAAATGATGCGGATGTGCCGGGACTTATAGGTGCCTCCACCGCTTTAAGCATCTCGGAGATACCATTTTATCAGCCAGTCGGTGCGGTGCGGGTGGGGAGGTTGAACGGAGAATTTGTGATCAACCCTACCTTCTCAGAACTGGAGAATAGCGATATAGATCTGGTGGTGGCTGGAACCAAGGATTTTGTTAACATGGTGGAAGGGGAGTGCCGGGAAGTTTCAGAAGGTGACCTTCTCTCTGCCCTGAATTTTGGACATGAGAAGATCAAGCTGATAGTTGGGTTACAGGAGGAACTCCGAGCAAAAGCCGGCAAGCCCAAAACCAAGGTAGAACCTCCTCTCAGAAATTCCGAACTGGTGGAGGCAGTCACTGCTCTGGGGCTGGAGAAGATTAAGGAAGCGAACCGAACCGCTGACAAGCTGGAAAGAGCGAAAAGACTGGACGGCCTTTTGGATTCGGTTACTTTAGAGCTTTTGGAAAAATTCCCGGAAAGCGAAAGGAAGATCAAATCCATCCTGCAGGAATTGGAAAAGAAGGATATGCGCCAGATGATCTTAAATGAAGGGAAAAGAACAGACGGGAGAGACATAGATCAGATTAGACCCATAACCTGCGAGGTGGGCATTCTTCCTCGCACCCATGGATCGGCTCTTTTCACCCGGGGACAAACTCAATCTTTGTCAGTTGCTACTCTGGGGACAAAGATAGATGAGCAAAGAGTAGATGATCTGGAGGGAGAATCCACCAAAAGTTACATGCTTCATTATAATTTTCCCCCTTTTAGCGTGGGAGAGGTGAGATTTATCCGGGGACCGGGAAGAAGGGAGATTGGACATGGAGCGCTGGCGGAAAGAGCCATCCAGTCGGTGATCCCCGGCGAGGAGGTTTTTCCTTATACCGTTCGGATAGTCTCGGATATTTTGGAATCAAATGGCTCCTCCTCTATGGCTACCGTCTGTGCCGGAACCCTTTGCCTGATGGATGCCGGAGTGCCCATAAAGGCTCCAGTGGCAGGGATTGCCATGGGGCTTATTAAGGAGGAGGATAAACATGCCGTCTTAACCGACATCCTGGGGTTGGAGGATCATCTGGGAGATATGGACTTCAAGGTGACCGGAACCCGCCAGGGCATCACCGCTTTTCAGATGGACGTTAAGATCTCTGGAGTTGATTTGTCCCTTCTTAAGGAGGCTTTAACAAGGGCTAAGGAGGCAAGGCTTTTTATACTGGATGTCATGCAACAGACCTTAGCCCAACCCAGACCGGAGCTTTCCGCATACGCTCCCCGCATCATCATCCTCAAGGTAAAACCGGAAAAAATTGGTGAAATCATCGGTCCAGGTGGGAAGATGATCAGAAGCATAATCGAGCAGAGCGGAGCCAAAATCGATATCGAGGATGACGGCTCCGTCTTCATTGCCTCCGTGGATCAGAAGGCGGGAGAGTTAGCCCAAGAGCTGATTTTGAAATTAATCGAGGAACCGGAGATCGGCAAAGAATACTCAGGCAAGGTGAAGAGGATTACCCCTTTCGGCGCTTTCGTGGAGATACTTCCCGGGCAGGATGGGCTTGTTCATATCTCGGAATTGGATACCCGAAGGGTCAACAAGGTGGAGGATGTTTTGAGCGTGGGAGATGAGATAAGAGTTAAGATAATAGGGATAGACGCAGAAGGGAAAATCAGACTGTCCAGAAAAGCCTGTCTTTCCTCAAAAACCAAGGCAAGGTAGTCTTCGCTCCCCAATCTATTCAATTTCCTGATACTGGCCAGGGAGGGTGGAGATCTCCTTTCGGATATTTTAATTATCTTTTAAAGGAAGGAAAAAGCAACTTGAAAGAGATATATAAAAAAACGGTCTTAGAAAACGGCATACGGGTGGTCACCGAAAGAATCGATTATGTTCGCTCTATAAGCATTGGAGTTTGGATAGATGTGGGCTCGCGGGACGAGAAAAACGACGAGATGGGCACCTCCCATTTCATCGAGCATATGCTATTCAAAGGAACCAGGAGAAGAACTGCTCGAGAGATCGCCTCCTCTTTGGAATCTGTGGGTGGTTCTTTGAACGCATTTACCGGCCGAGAACATACCTGTTATTTTGCCCGGGTGCTGGACGAGCATATTGATATAGCCTTAGACGTTTTGTCCGACATTCTCAAAAACCCTCTTTTCAACCCCTCTCATCTGGAGAAAGAAAGAGAGGTGATAATCTCTGAGATAAAGGACCTGGAAGATTCGCCGGCAGATCTGGTACACGACTTTTTGATGAATGCCATGTGGAAAGAAGATCCCCTGGGAAGACCGATCATAGGAAGCACTGAAAGCGTGCAGAAGTTGACCAGAAAAAATTTAGTCGATTTCATGAAAAAAAACTATACCTCTCCCCGGATAGTGATTGCCGCCTGTGGTAACTTCAAACATGGAGAGTTGGTAGACAAAATGAGAAAGAAGTTCAAATTTAGCTCAGGCTCCCATCCTCCCCGGGAAAAACAAACGCTTCCCCAAGCAAAACTTAATCGGATGGTGACACAGAGAAAAACCGCACAAACTCACATAAGCTTAGGCGTTCCCACTTTTCCTTATCGGAACACCAGGAGGTATGCAGCACTGGTATTAAGCAATATCCTGGGTGGGGGAATGAGCTCCCGTCTTTTTCAGACTATAAGAGAAAAGAAGGGATTGGTATACAGCGTGTATACTTTTATTGATTTCTTTGAGGATGCCGGGGTTTTCGGAATCTATATGGGAACTCACAAAAAGAATGCAATTCGGGTAATAGAGTTGGTTTTTAAGGAGATCATAAAGTTAAAGAAGGGCAGTCTCACCTCCAAAGAGCTTTCCCATGCTAAATACCAGTTGAAGGGAAATCTTTTGCTGACCCTGGAAAGCACCTTCAACCGAATGAACCGATTGGCTCGATATGAGCTGTTTCTGCATGATTATGTGAGTCTGGATCAAACCATAAATTCCATCAATAGGATAAAAGCCAAAGATGTGATCGATGTGGCGGGCGAACTTCTTAGCTTTGATAAACTGTCAGCGGTAATACTTGGTCCAGTTGGAAAATATGCTCTAAACCGGCTGGACTGGGGTAAGCTTTAAAAAACTGATGGTTTCTAAAAAAAGCCAATTGCTTCTTTGCCTGTAACCATGTTCTGGCTTATATGGGTGGTGAGCTCAGCAACAACAGCATGGTTTTTATTTTATATTCTATGAAACATGAAATTAAAAAAGCTTTCCCAGGAAGCAGTGCCCATCCTAACCTATCATCAGGTGAGTGATAGATTCGACCTGAGCATCACCCGACAGAAGATCAGTCAGTTCGAAAGGGGAATAAGGTTTCTTCATGAGCAGGGGTACAAAGCGGTTAGGCTGGAGGAAATTCTCAGTACAGATGAAAACCAAGACGAAAAGAAGGTAGCTCTCACATTCGATGACGCTTATCAGGACATTTACCTGAATGCATTTCCTGTTCTACAAAAGCTCGGCTTTATCGCCTGTATATTTGTCATTACCGGATACGTAGGAAGATACAACGAGTGGGACTATAACTGGGGAAGAAATAGAAAAAAGCATTTGAGCTGGGAACAGATAAAGGAGATGGCTGATGCCGGATTTGACATTGGGTCTCACACCGTCCACCATCCCGATCTGACTAAAATCCCAAAGCAATTCGTGGAGTATGAACTGAAAAGATCAAAGGAAATCCTGGAAGACAAATTGGGTCAGACGGTGGACTTTTTGTCTTATCCTTTCGGACGATATAACCGATATGTTCAGAAAGAGACAGAAAGGTTGGGTTATAAAGGAGCTTATACATTATGTTCAAATTCAAAGGAGAATGGATTTAATCCATTTTCTCAGAAGAGATGGGGAGTTTATCTTTTGGATTCTCCTTTGACCTTGAAGATAAAACTCAACCAGAGTAGACTGTCTTGGATCGAAGATATGAAGGCGAGGATCATCAATCGATTTCCGGGCTGGACCATAATTTTAAAGGGTTTGCCGAATTACGACAAGATGGACACCAAATCTTAGATCGCTTAGATATTTACCGAAGGATGATAAAGATAAGATGAAAGCTTTTCTGTTAAAATGGTTTGTCACTGCGATTTCGATCTTCATAGTGGCTAACATATTTAATTTGATCTATATCGAAAATTTGCAGGTTCTGATCTTAGCCGCACTGGTGTTGGGTATTCTGAACGCTTTTTTAAGACCATTTCTTTTGCTTTTGACTTTACCTATAAACATCTTTAGCCTGGGGCTTTTTACTCTAATCATCAATGCTTTTCTGCTATATGCGGTCTCTGGATTAGTATCAGGTTTTGAGATCACCAGTTTCTGGAAAGCATTCTGGGCGGCCCTTTTAATTAGCATTGTAAACGCTTTGATAAATATTTTGATTCACAAAGAGCCAAAAGTAACCATACATTATGTAAAAAAGCAGGGTTGAAGTTCAGCGCTTCAAGTGAAAATGTAGATTTTAACTGTAAACGGCATACTGAATATGGACTTTCACTATATTGAGGACATAGTAAAGTTAGAAGGGGAGAGGACAACCATCAAGGGCTGGCTTCAAAACAAAAGTTCCAAAGGTAAAATCCAGTTCCTCTGGATACGTGACGGTACCGGCATCATCCAGGGAGTGATGGTCAAGGGGGAGGTGTCCGATGAGGTGTTTGAACTGTATGATCAGCTGACCCAGGAGTCTTCTCTTGAAGTGACTGGGATCGTAAGAAAAGATCAGAGAGCACCAGGTGGATATGAGTTGAATCTTTCTGATGTCAAGATAGTTCAGATTGCCCAAGATTATCCCATAACGCCCAAATCTCATGGATCCACTTTTTTGTTCGATCATCGCCATCTCTATTTAAGATCGAAGCGACCACGTGCAGTTTTAAAGGTGAGAGACGAACTTATTTGGGCGATAAGGAGCTACTTTTATAAGAACAATTTTGTTTTGATCGATACTCCCATTTTGACTGGTGCGGTGGGAGAGACCACCACCACCCTGTTTGAAACCGAGTATTTAAATGAGGGAACGGCTTATTTGGCTCAGACCGGGCAGTTGTATTTGGAAGCCGCCATAGCGTCATTCGGCAAAGTTTTTTGTTTTGGTCCCACCTTTAGAGCCGAAAAATCCAAAACCAGAAGGCACTTAACAGAATTCTGGATGGTGGAGGCAGAAGAAGCTTTTTACGACAACGAAGAGAATATGGATTTGCAGGAGGATCTGGTAGTATACTTCGTAGACTGGATTTTGGAAAAATGTCAGAAGGAACTTAAAGAGTTGGAGAGAGACATCTCCGCTTTGGAAAAGGTTCAAAAGCCCTTTCCTCGTATCTCCTACGATGAGGCAGTGGAGAAGCTGCAAAAAGCGGGAAGTGACATTCAGTGGGGGTCAGATTTTGGTGGTACAGATGAGACCATTCTGACCAAAATGTTTGAGCGTCCGGTCTTTGTTTATGACTATCCTAAAGTGTGCAGAGCGTTTTATATGAAACCACATCCAGAGAGAGAAGGTGTGGTCTTATGTGCAGATCTTCTGGCACCTGAAGGCTATGGGGAGATCATTGGAGGATCGCAGAGAAACGATGATTATGAAAGTTTGAAAAAGAGAATTGAGGAGGAGAACTTGCCTAAGGACGCTTACCGGTGGTATCTGGACTTAAGAAAATATGGCTCGGTTCCTCATTCTGGCTTCGGTCTGGGAGTGGAAAGGACAGTCGTTTGGATCTGCGGTTTATCTCATATAAGGGAATCCATCCCGTTCCCGCGAACCATATACAGGCTTTATCCCTGATTTCCTTTTGGCGACCTGCGCCCGGAACTCAGCCAATTGACGACTTCAACTTTAATCAGTTTCAGCAGAGGTAACAAGTGAAAGCATACCCATTCAAAGACATCGAGTCCAAGTGGCAAAAAAAATGGGAAAAAAGTAAGATATACCAGGCTCCGGATCATCCTCAGAATAAATACTATCTACTGGTGATGTATGCCTATCCATCCGGCGACATTCACATAGGGCACTTCCGTAACTTCATCATCGGAGATACAGTGGCGAGATACAAGATGATGCACGGATATCAGGTATTGCACCCATTCGGCTGGGATGCCTTTGGTTTGCCGGCGGAGATAGCTGCGATCAAAAGAAAAATTCATCCCAAAGAATGGACCCTGGAGAACATAAAAGTCTCGGATGCGACTTTGAAGAGATGTGGGATAAGTTACGATTGGAACCGTGAAGTCATCACCTGTTTACCTGACTATTACAAATGGACTCAGTGGATGTTTTTGAAGCTCTTTGAGCATGATTTAGCCTATCAGGACACCGCCTTCGTGAACTGGTGTCCCGACTGCAAAACCGTCCTGGCAAATGAGCAGGTGGAGCAGGGGAGATGCTGGAAATGCGAATCCAAAGTCGAAGAAAAGGAACTGACACAGTGGTTCTTCCGAATCACCAACTATGCCGAGAGGCTGCTAGAGGGCCTCGATAAGCTGGAGGGTTGGCCCGAGAATTTAAAGACGTTGCAGAGAAACTGGATCGGAAAAAGCCAGGGAGTGGAGATAGATTTCACCATCGAGGGGACGGATGAGAAGATCTCCGTCTTCACCACCAGGCCGGACACCATCTACGGTGTTACCTTCATGGCCATCGCCCCGGAAAACAAATTGATCAGAACGCTCAAAATTGACCCGGAACACAAGAATGCAGTGGATGGGTACATTAAGAAAGCGAGCAAAAAATCAGAGATCGATCGAACAGCAGTAGGGGAGAAGGATGGTGTATTCACCGGAGTACATGCTGTAAATCCTCTTTCCGGAGAAAAGGTCCAACTATGGGTGGCAGACTACGTGCTGGCTACTTATGGCACCGGAATAGTCATGGGGGTGCCGGCTCACGATCAGAGGGATTTTGAGTTCTGTAAGAAATACGGAATTCCACTTAAAGTGGTAATTCAACCTCCAGATCGTAAGTTATTGTCAGAGAATATGGAAGAGGCCTATGTTGATCCGGGAACAATGGGTAACTCCGATATTTTCGACGGCCTTTTTTCCACAGAGGGAATAAACAAGGTGAATCAATATGTGGTGGAAAAAGGCTTGGGGAGGATGAAAACCAATTACAAGCTGAGAGACTGGCTCATATCCCGCCAGAGATACTGGGGTGCACCTATCCCTATGATCCACTGCGAAAACTGCGGCATGGTGCCGGTCAACGAATCAGATCTGCCACTTTTGCTACCGGAGAGAGAAATCGATTTCACTCCCAAAGGGCGTTCTCCTCTGGCTGATTCAAAGGAGTTTATGGATATAAATTGTCCTAAATGCGGAAAAAAGGCAAGCAGAGACCCCGATACCATGGACACTTTCGTCTGCTCATCCTGGTATTTCTTAAGATACACTGATGCACATAATCCCACCCAGCCATTCTCCGAATCAAAGGCTAAAGAGTGGCTGCCGGTGGATAAATATATTGGTGGTATAGAGCACGCTTGCGGGCATCTAATATATTTCAGATTCTTTACCAAATTTTTGCATGATATTGGATGGCTGGATGTGGATGAGCCTGCAACTGAGCTATTCAATCACGGAATGGTGCTGGATAAGGAGGGTCAGGTTATGTCCAAATCTGTAGGAAATGTGGTCTCACCGGCGGACATAATCGATAAACATGGTGCGGACACCGCGAGGATAGCCATGTACTTTGCCGCGCCTTCTGAGAGGGAGATTTTATGGAGTGAGGAGGGGATAGTAGGGGCGAGTAGGTTTCTAAACAGAATATATAAATTTGCCCAGGTTGCCGGGAACCAAACCTTGAAGAAAAAGATAAAAACTGAAGACCTAAGTTCAACTGATTTAAAGGCATACCGAAAGCTAAATCAGACCATAAAGAAAGTAGACGAAGATATTGGCACGCTGCAACTCAATACTGCCATCGCCTCTATGATGGAACTTCTGAACGTGATGGACGACCTAGACGCGAAAGAGTCGAAGGTTTTAGGGTTTTGCGTGGAGAAATTAGCTCAGATCTTAAGCCCATTTGCGCCGCATCTGTCCGAGGAAGTCTGGTCAATTATAGGACAAAAGAAGAGCGTCTTTAAGTCCCAGTGGCCTTCTTATGACCAGGATGCCATCCAAGAGGAAGAAATCACCTTTGTGGTTCAGGTGAACGGCAGGCTCAGAGCCAGCATGAGCCTTCCGTTTGGCACGTCCGAGATGGAAGCCAAAGAACTGGCCTTGAGCAATTCCTCGAAGGCAAGAATCTAATAAAAAGCATTTTCGTGCAGAACAAGCTGATCAACCTTGTAGTAAAGTGAAAAAGGGGGAGGCATGGGTTGAAGTGATGGGGTAAGCTATAATGGTCAAGTTTACATAATATATATTATGGGACATTATCAACCTGTAAACCAACTTTCCTTCATTTAGCTCTCCTCACCTCCATCACAAGATACTTCCCAAAATCACCATAACCCCAATGGTAAAAAGAATACCTCTGCCATTTATGGAGGAGTGTAGGCGGAGCCTCCCCCATCCTCTGTAGGATGTCTGAAAAAAAACAAAAACAAAGGCCAGTAATGCCAGAAATACCAGTTTCGCAGGGCAAACATCTTAGAGGATGCCTACGAGTTGGTAGCCGGGGCGTCTCGCCCCGCATTAAAAATAATCTATTTTGTGTTGCGCTAGGAGTAGAGGTTCTAACTTAATTATTTTAAATTCGCTGGGCAGGATGCCCAGCCTACCTGGAGACAGGTTCCTTATCATTGTGCATCGGGACTATCTAAAGATCTGTTAGGACAAAATCCCGATGTAACATAACTCTCCGGTCTCAAGACTCAAGTCTCAGATCTTTATCTTGTCCGCTAAATCGCCGATGAAAGGAATCTTCCAGTCCTGTCCTTGAAGTGCAAAGATTATTCCTGCCACAGCGGAGGCTAAACAAAGCACTAACACTACGGTCCAGAGCAGATCGCTTATTTTAGGAAGAAGGAATATCACCGCTACAATCTCGATCAAAAACAGGATCAACCCCTGTTTCCCGTGTCGGAAGGCAAACGGATTGTCCTTCATCTTTATCAATGGCACAAAGCACATAAACGGAACGTAACCCAGCATAGCCGCAGCTTTACCCTCCTCTATCATCTTCTTTTTCGTCTCCTCGTCCATCTTTTGCTGACCGATCTCTTTGGCTTTTTCTTCACCCTCATTTGTTCCGAAAATCTGTTCTGACATCACCCCTCCTTATAATATTTTTTCTTTTCTTTATGAGTTTAAACTTCCCAAAATATCGGTTCTCCCTTTTGGCTGGGCAGGTCGAATCTGATCACATCCACACCTGGCCATCTCCCTATCTCTTTTTTCTGCCTCTCCCCTATCACTCGAAACCATATCTCCTTTTTTTTCACAAACTCCAAAAGCGTCATGGGAATTGCCAACTCCAATGTTTTTACGAAGGCAAACTCCAAATCAGAGGAAATTATTCTCCATTCTTTCTCTTTTGTTCGCTTAAGAAAAATGGCTGTCCCCTCTTTAATAGAGATTTTGTATCTGGAGGGTTCCAAAAGCTCCAGAACAAACTCGTATCCTTCCCGGTCAAATTCTTCCCTTGAAATGGTGGTATCAACTCTGAAATAAATTTTACTCTCATCTGAGCCGAAGTAAATGGCCGAGACCAAAGAGGAGACCTGATGCATTGTTCCACCTGCCTTCAAAGGATCAAAAAATCCTGCCTGTTGCCATTCATAAAAGTGAGTCTTCTCCCCATCTATTGTCGGGCTCAGGTATCCGGTGGGCGGTAGAAAATAGGTGGAGACGAATTTGGATTTGATAGGCTGGTAAAGCTCCTCCGGAGGCTCTTGACTGATCAGCTCATAAACGTACAGCAGGTGTGATCTGAAGATTCTATCAAACTTCTCTGTGCCCGCACCCTGGTGTTCATCCCCATACCACCAATTCCAATCACTACCCTCAGCTATGTAAATTTCCTTCCAGGCTTTTTTAAGGATTTCCTCTGTCTTTGAGTTTTTCTCTGTTCTCCTTTCAAATTCGACCAAAGCATCCCGGGTTTTCTTCAAAAGGTCCCAGGCTAAGTTATCCTCTGGATGACCGATCCATATTCTAAAATTGTGGTTTATCCAGGATCCGGCAAATAGATGAGCAAGCCTTTGGGGTTCGTCCGATTTTTGCAGAAAGTCGCTTATGGTGGTGGTGCAAAGCAATTTGTCCTTCGATAGTCTGGAGTAAAGCTCGGACAGAAAATCGTGTCCATCGTTTTTGTAGTATTCCCAGCAATTCTCTCCATCCAGTATGATTGGGACAACACTGTTAGACAGATTACCTTCAGGAATGGCTTTCCTTATTCTGTGCAAACGTTGAACAAAATCCTCGGCGGCTTCTTCTGCGTCCCAGCTGGAGTAAACGAATCCTATAAGATCGGATAGCGTATGATCGCGAAATATTATGAAAAGTTCGCCATTCTCTGCAGCTATCTTATATGGTTTGTAAAGAAGAAGAGCGGATTCTTTTGAATAGGTTCTGGGCTCACCTCTATTCCTCATCCTAATACTGTGGAATAATATCTCCTCATCGGTGGCTATCCATTTCACTCCAAACTTTGCTACCAGGGGAATGATTTGTTCACTTACGCTGCCCTCTGAAGGCCACATGCCTTTGGGTTTTCTGCCAAAGGCGTGTTCATACAGCTTTATTCCTTCATCAATTTGAGCTTCCGCATCTTCCGGGTGGGAAAATCTTGTTTCAGGCAGTTGAATATGAGGAAGGGCAAATTTTGCCATGTTTGTATCACAGATAAGAGGCAAAATGGGATGAAAATATGGCGAAAAAGCTATCTCGATCTGTCCTTCATCTTGCAATTCTTTATATTTAGGAAGGATCTTTCCCAGAATCTCTCTTTGCTTCCCGGTCAGCTCGTTTTTTTCCTCTTCGGTGAAATTTCTGCCTTTCTTGAGCAAATGAGAGACAAAAGGGTCTTCTTTGAAGATGGGATCTATCCAAACGAAATTTGACCAGACTTGCAGATCCAGGAAATCCTGCACATCAAATTCACGGGCTTTTGATTTTAAATTTTTGGGGTCCTCTCCCCTTTTCTCCAAGAGCTGATAGAATCGAGGATGAGGAAAGATCATGGTTTGGGAATTACAGCAGAAGAAGCCAGAAAGTATCTGCTCCCTCTCCGCATCGGTCAGATCCTTGGCTGGTTTTTCAGTGAGAAGGAGATGCTCATCATAGGCTTCGTTTTGGGCATAATCCTGGATCTGTTCAATTAGAGAGGGAACCAGATTGAAGGTCATACGAATTTGAGGAAAACGGTCTAACACCGCCACCATATCGTAGTAGTCTTTGAGTCCGTGCAACCTCACCCAGGGCATTTGATATTGTCCGGTCTTCGCATCCTTGTAATATGGTTGGTGCATGTGCCACAGAAAAGCTATGGAAAGTACAGAAGAGTTACCACCCTTTTGCGACTTGGATACTTTAGAAGACACTTCCTGTTTTGCGGTCATACAGATTTACATCAAAAGTTTTCTGCCAGCTGTAGCTTGGCCTGGTGGACCTCCCGGGAATCAGGATACTCGGATATCAATCTTTTTAAAACCTCTCTGGCCTTCTCCTTTTGATCCGCTTTAAGATAAGCCAAAGCTGCCTGGAGAAGATATTGAGGTGCCAAAAAACTTTGAGGGCTTAAAGAAGCCGCTTTGACAAAGTTTTCGCCAGCCGGGATAAAGTTTTCCCTCTGCATGTGACATTCTGCGATTCCCGCCTGAGCTGATGCGGCAAGCAAAATGTCCTCTTTGTGTTTTTCAAGATATTCCTCAAACAAGGACTGTGCCTGCACATAATCCTTAGCATAAAAATGGGCAGAAGCCAAGAGAAACGATGCTCGTCCTGCGCTTTTGGTGCTGCCATATTTGTTCATCAGCGTTTGTAGGCTCCCCATCGCTTCTCCAATGTTCCCCCCCTGAAGCTCCAGATTTGCCTTTCCCAGAAGATCAGCTGCCTTTTGCTCCCTTTTAGCCTGGGAGGAGAAAATGAAGAACAGTATTACCCCAACCAGAATCACACCTCCCGTCCCCATAAGCACCTCATTTAAGTGTTTCTGTATCCATTCACTTACCTTCAGAGAGTAGGTGACAAACTTGTCCTGCTTCATCTCCTTTTTGGTAATCCGGTGAGGACTCATACATATCTCCTTATTTTAAGCCGACAAACTCAGGTTTAAAAGAAGTGCTCCAAAAAAGTACACCTCTTTCGCTATCTTTCTTTGAGCTTTATAACTCTAAGTTTAAGAATTTAAGAGAAAATCTCATCAAAGCAAGCATTTTTTAAAATTCTGCTTTTCTGGACTGACCTAAGCCAAAGCTCTTTTTCCTCGATCAAATTGAGAAAAAAGATGGCAAAGTTTAATTTTTATCCCACAACTTCAATCTTCAAAAATTTTCCTGCTTTCACCATTAACAGGATCAAATCCCTTGTCTCTTAGAGATGCTCTCCCCTTTGATATGAATTCTGCGATCAACTTCCATGCTTTTTTAGCCAATATTTTTCTATGGTTGTTCCACATAAAAAAAGCGAAGCCTTTTCCCTTCTTTTTAAGGGCAGGCTTCGCTTTTTATTTACTTGCACTCTTTTTTTAGAAGAATCCCGTGAAACTTATCATTATGCGGCTGTATTTTTCGCTTTCCTTTTTATTAAACTTATGCATTTCCAATGGATCACGGAGCACCTTATTCCCCCGGTCAAAAGGTATTAAGCCGGTGTGGATTTCTTTATTAACGTCATCGTATGTGGCATATTCATAGGTGATATCAAACTTTATCTGGCTCCAGGCTATCCCGGTTCCAAAGGAGAAGACATTGCCATTTACCCATGAGCCGTTCTCAATGCCGCGATCGGATTGCAGAAAAGTAGCTTGATAAAGCGTATCGAGGGTTTGGGGGTTGATATACATATCCATTCGAAGATACACCAGGCTGGAGTTGAGCTGAGTTTTGAAAAGTTTGGGATCATTTCTGTAGCCAACTCTTAGGGGAATACTTCCAAATTTGGTGTTGATATTGTATTCACCCCCGATACGAAACTGGGTCAGATCCCTCCACTCCAGGCTGGGCACGAACGGCGGCGTATTCCCCTCACTTCCCCACCATTTATCCGTCAAATAATCGCCTGTGGTTACCTCCAGGTCTGAAGGGTCGGCGATGTTTCTCCGATAGGTAACCTCGGTCTTAGAGTAATTTCTGAATTCCACGTCTGCGGCAAGTGTCAGGGAATTTATCTGATAGGAGGTGCCGAACCCGAGCATGGTGGGCATCTTCCACTTTCTGTCGGTTTTGAAAAAAGGTGATAAGAAAACGGACTGGGGTCCAAGAAACATCCCCAATTCGATGACATCAGCAAATAGTTTTACATCGTTTTCCTCTTTTAAAGTAAATGGAGTTTTCACCACACCTGCCAGGCGAAGTTTATCTAACTTGTACATAACGCCGAAGTTGAAATTGAATCCAGAATAGTCGCTGACTATGTTGGGATGAAACCTGATTCCATTGAGCCCTGTAGGGTCAGTGGAGGCAAAGAAATCGACATCACTGGTAAATTTTCCGGCATAGATGTTAACGCCCGCCCCTAAAGAAAGAGACTCAAAAAGTTTTCCCCCCAGGGAGATACTGACTACATTTAATTTACCTGACACTTTCTCATCTATCGGAGGAAGCACATAGTTTTTAACCGTGGTGTCCACGTAGACCACACTGTCTAATATCATAGCATGCCTGTTCTCCTGATAGATATCCGCCACTCTCTGGTAAAGCACCCCCCCTACCAGTTCCCGGTCCTGGATGGTAAACGGGATGGCCACACTCGCAAATGAAATGGCATTGACATCAGACTTTAGCTCGTCATCGAAGCTTAAGTTCCAATCGGGCGAATCCAAGGTGGAGGAAAACTCCCTTCTGTACATGCAGGAACTGAAACTCAAGCTCATCTGTGGTTTGTCCAACTGGGCAAGTCCGGCAGGATTCCACGAAGCGGCAGTGGGATCATCCGATACGGCAAAAAACGCACCCCCCATCCCTCTGGCTTTAGCTCCACCACCCAGAAAATTATAATCGGTCAGTGGAAACGGAGAAAAGAGATAATTCTGTAAGGTGAAATACTCGGTGGTATCCGCCTCCACCTCCGGACCGAACATTTGCCCGGCTGAGGCTGAAACTGAACTCAACAGAAAAACCAGCATGATTAAACCTGAAAGCTTTAACTTCATTTTGTATTACTCCTTGGTTAGAGTTAGTTTTCCAGCTTTTCTCTGATCCATCTCATTTAAGATGGAACAACCACAATCGAGGGTAAATTATATTGGTTTTCCAATTCATTGTCAAGCAGATTTTGCAAGAATATTTTTCTTTTTTTCTTTAAATGCGCAAGGACAAGCTTGTTTTAATCTTCTCAACCCAGATGGGGGCTCAACCATACCAAGTTTATATCTCAGCTTGTCGCCATTTTTTGCGAAAGCACTACCTGGAGGATGTTTTTTGAGTATCAATAGACCAAAAGATCAGTGCCTACCCTGATTTAGATACAGATCTCTCACGGTTGCCTTTTTATATTCCTTATTCGCCAGATCTCCACAAGTTAAATAGTTCTTGCCTAATCAGGAAATTTGATCTACATTTCCTAAAGGAATTTAAAAAGGGTGCGTGACGGAATGAGAATCATTCTGGTGGTAGGAAGAAAAAAAAGAGGGAAAACCACCCTGGTGGAGAAACTTATCCCCGAATTCAAAAACCGGGGATACAAGGTGGGAAGCATAAAATATACCACCGGCGACCATATCTTCGATGTTCCGGGAAAGGACTCATACAGGCATGGCCAGGCCGGAGCAGAGAGTACTTTGATTTTGTCCCCGCATAAAATTGCTTTTTTCTCCAATTACTTGCTTGGAAGAAATTCAGAGGAGCTTCTAAGATTTCTTTTTAAAGGGTATGATTTAATCATAGGAGAGGGATTCAAAGATTCCCCTTATTCCAAAATCGAGGTGATGGATTCTTCCCATGATCAAGTCCCCCTCTGCACGCCTCAGGATAACCTGTTGGCTGTAGTTTGTGATGGGAGAGTTGATGTTTCGGTTCCGGTTTTTTCCACGAATCAAATCAGAGAACTGACAGATCATATAGAAAGCAAACTTTCAAAAGGACAGTAGAAGATTAGGGGGAAGCACTTGAGGATATAATTTAAGAGTTTATCTGACTTCACCTTGGGGTATCTTTTTCGATCGAAGTTCCGCCCGAGGTACGCTCCATCATTGTATTCTCACCGGAAAGCTATATACCGTCATCCTACTTCCGCGCACAAATCCAACCAAAGTTATGCCTAACTTTTGAGCCATCCTGACTGCCAGGCCGGTGGGTGCGGTTCGGGAAACTACCGTGCTCAAGCCAGAGTGTTTCAGCTTGGACACGATATCGGAGGATACTCTCCCGCTTATCACCAGAAACTTGTCTTTTAACTTAATCCCTTTAAGTAAGCTTTCCCCCAAAACCTTATCCACGGCATTGTGCCTCCCGATGTCTTCGTTGAACAGAATAATGCCATCTTTTTTTGCCAGCGCAGCACTGTGAACGCCAGCGGTCTCTCTGAAAAGCTCCGATCTTTTTTCAAATTGGGACATAACCTCAAGGATTTGATCAGGGCTCAAGCTGAAATCCAGATCGATAAGAACATCTTCCAGCGGATCTATCTCCTCCCAGTTTGCAAAACTCTTTCCTTTTCCGCATCCCGAGGTGAGGATGCCTTGCAGTTGGGAGGTTTCTGGTATCTTATAGGAGGAGTCAGTATAAACGGTTACTCTGTCTTCTGAGGTATTTATGTTTCTGATCTCCTCCTTACTTTTTAAAAATCCATCAGAAATCAAAAAACCTACGGCAAGATAGGTTTGATCATATGGAGTACAGGAAAGGACAACTATTTCTTGCTCATTCAAAAAGATGCGTAGGACAGCTTCTTCTGCAACTTTCTCGCTTAGTTCTTTACGCTTGTCTTTTTCGATTCTGGTAGCGTTATAGATTTTAACTTTGCCTTTCATGCGTCTCTCTTTGTAAATGTAGCGGAAACCTTCAGGTTTCCACAATGGAAAGCTAAAGCTTTCCGTTACATTAAATTCAATTCATTCTTTGCCTGGGAATTGAATAATCAGCGATCTTGGATAACGATATTCCTTAATTCCCATCCTTTAAAAAAATAAAATGGCAGGAGGAAAAGGGAATTTCACCACCAGTTCTCTTCTCCCCCTGCCACGAATCTATTCAGCCGAAGGGTGAGGAAATTATCTGTAAAGAAAAACTCCCAGAAGCCAGAAACCCAGTGAGGTCAGGATAATCCCGCCGCTGAAGGCCTTCGCCTTGATCTGCTCCATCCGGCTAAATAAAGGCTCGCTTCGCCTGCCCAGCTCTCTTCCCAGAAGTATTCCCAGGAAGCTCAAAAGGGCGGCGTAGGTTCCGCTTACCAGCACATAATTCGGAATTGTGTGGACGCGCTCCAACCAGTAGATATTTCTCAGCAGGTAAGTGTTGACCAGGCCAAATACAGCATAATTCAGGTAAGAGGCTCCTAAGCCAACAAACCCCCAGGATATCCAACTGGACAGTTTTCTGCTCTCAGCCCAGGTAAATGCTAAGTCTATAATGGCAGCCGTGAGAAGGACTGCGGTAACCTGACAGAAGAATATCGATGGCAAACACAGTCCCTTAAAACCCGCTGCCACAATACCACAGGCTAAGGTAGTTCCCGGACGTTTAAGGATCATACGGGAGGCAGATAGGATTAGGATGGCAACCAAAGCCAAGATCGGAGACGTGGGAAAAAATTCTACCCCTCTCATCGCCCTGATTCCCAAAGCCTCCAAGCCTCCCCAGATCGATCCGAAAAGGATTATGCCTAAAATCAGCTTCCTTTTGTCTATCATAACATCTCCTTTTTATCCATAAGGATTAATCTGTGAATGTCAAGAAGGCTTGACTTTGTCTTTTTCTTTTACCTCTTTCATCTTGGCTAGCACCATCCCCACCAAGGAAGCAGTTAAGGTCAAAGTCCCAAAAGGTTTCAGCATTTGGTGGAAGAAGCCTAGATCTTCTGATACCTTGGGGCTCTTGACAACATCCGGATAGTAGTCCAGAGGTTCGGGAAGCACATAGATCTTTTTGGTGCCGGTGCCAAGCTCCGTCTCTCCATATATTACCGGATGTCTTCCCTTCTTCTCCAAGTTCTCTTTTGCCTGATGAGCCATCTGGAGTATCTGATCCCGTTCGCCGAAAACCAGGCAGTCGGTGGGACAGGCTTTGGCACAGGCTGGTTCAATTCCATCGCCCAAACGATCAAAACAAAAAGTGCATTTGGTGGATTTGCCAGCTTCTGTATCAATGACCGGGATGGTAAAAGGACAATATTCCCGACAGGCTCCACAGCCTATGCAGAGTTCCCGGTTTACATGCGTTGCCCCAGTGTTTTTATCAAAAGTCATGGCTTTTACCGGGGTTACCGGACAGGCTTTCACACAGGCCGGATCAACGCACTGCATACACCGGTGCACTCGGAAAAGCCATTTTAATTTCTCCTGCTCTTCGTGCTCATAGAACTTCACCAGGGTGTAAGTTTTAGGAGAAAGGCCTATCGGATTCTGGTAGCCGCCTGCGGCCGCAAAAAAGGTGGTTTTTTCGGCTGGAAGCTCATTCCATTGTTTGCAAGCCACCTGACATGCGCGGCAGGCTATGCATTTCTCCATATCCAGAAGAATCGCTTTTTCTGCCATATTAACCCACCTCCTTTTCGACGTTGCAGAGGAACGCCTTGTATTCAGGTATCATGGTGTTGGCATCACCCACATGCGGGGTCAAAGAGTTTGCGCTGTGCCCCGTGGCTAGACCCTTATAACCGTAATGCCATGGCAATCCAATCTGCTCGCAGGATTTTCCGTTCAGCTTGAATGGCTTAAATCGAGCGGTTACCACCGCATACGCACTTATCTCTCCACGCGCGGTTTTTATTCTTACCCTGTCTCCGTTCTTGACACCCTTGGCTTGGGCCAGAGTTTTACTCATCTCCACGAACATGTCGGGCATGAGCTCCACCAACCAGGAATTGTTTCTGGTCATCTGACCCGCCTGCCAGTGCTCCGTGACCCGGTAGGTGGTGGCGATGACGGGATACTTTTCCACGGTCCCCACATCATCCATTTCCCCAGACCAGATTTTGACAACCGGATTGAGCTGTTGAGCGGACATGGCATTCTTCACCGGCGCCTCCAGAGGCTCGTAGTGTTCGGGGAAGGGACCATCTGCTAGGCCGAAACCAAAGAGTCGAGCATGACCCTCAGGCTTCATGATGAAGGAGTATTTATCTCCTGGAGGCCAACCGCCGTCGGGCACGTCACCGGCCCATTTTGTCTCAGGACCTGTCCACTTGACCACCCACTTATGAGGAGCATATGGATTGCCCTGAAGATCGCATGAGGCACGGTTATAGATAATCCTTCTATTTACCGGCCAACACCAGGACCACTTGGGATAAAGTCCAATTTTATTGGGTGCATCTGTGGGATCTCTGCGGGCAGCCATGTTACCGGCCTCGGTGTAGCTGGCGCAGTACAGCCAGTTACCGGAAGAGGTGGTGCCGTCATCCTTGAGCGCTCCGAAGGATGCCATCAGCTTGCCGGTGGTCAGATCATATCCATTGATCTCCTTAGCCACCAGATGCACGTCCGGCTCCTCTCTTCCCGGCCCGTAGTTCCAGTTGAGATGCACTATGGGGCCAGGGAAGGGTCCGGTATCGGCTTGGTACAGCTTCTTCAGCTCCTTGCCGATCTGATCTAAAATCCACAGATCGGATTTGGCATCGCCCGGAGGATGAACCGCCGTATATCTCCATTGGCTCCATCGACCGCTGTTGGTAATGCTTCCCTCTTTCTCCATGGAAGCCGCCGCGGGCAGCATAAAAACCTCGGTTCCTATCTTCTTGGGATCAACTCCAGGAGCACTCCAGAAAGCTGCAGTCTCGGTCTCCCAGAGATCTACCGCAACCAGCCAATCCAGCTTTTCCAGAGCCTTTCTTTCCTTTAGGACATTAGGACCACCCACGGCTGGATTCTGCCCCATGCATATGAGACCTTTGATCACGCCGTCGTACATGGCCTCAAACATTGAGATGTGGGAGTAATTTGCGCTCACCTTGGGAAGATACTGATAGGCGAATTCGTTGTCTTTCGTGGCGTGATCTCCCCAGAAAGCCTTCAGCAGACTCACCGTATATTTAGGGGTATGCTGCCACCAATTAGCGCTCTTAGGGTCATTTGACTTGGGCGTCCACATTTCCAGATACTCAGCCAAAGTCTGGTTCTCTACCCTTGGAGTTTTGAGATAACCCGGAAGAATGTGAAACAGGATGGCCATATCAGTGGAACCCTGCACGTTGGACTCCCCTCTCAGTGCATTGATTCCGCCTCCAGCCACTCCTACGTTTCCCAACAGAAGCTGAAGCATGGCGTAAGTGCGCACGTTCTGTGTTCCCACGGTATGCTGAGTGGTGCCCATGGCATACATGATGGTTGCGGATTTATCCTTGGCTCCGGTTGCTCCATAAGTTTTCGCCACCTCCACAATCAATTCTGCAGGACATCCGGTGATGCTGGATACCTTCTCGAGCGTGTAACGGGAAAGATGCTTCTTTAAAAGCTGAAATACGCAATTAGGATCTTGAAGAGTTGGGTCCTTTTTCGGATTTCCGCTTTCATCCAGTTGATATTGCCAGGTATCCTTCTTATACATTCTTTTCGACCCGTCGTACCCAGTGAAGAGACCGTCCGAGAATCCGAACTGCGTGTTGACCAGGAAGCTGGCGTTAGTGTGATCTACCAGATATTCCTGGTTGAAAAGGTTATTCTGCACGATGTAGTTCATCACCCCGTCGACGAAGGCGATATCGCTTCCCGACCTTATGGGGGCATAGATATCTGCTCTGGATGAGGTGCGGGTGAAGCGGGGGTCGACGCTGATGAGCTTGGCGCCATTCTCCATCGCCTTGTTAACCCATCTGAAGGATATGGGGTGATTTTCTGCTGCGTTGGAACCGATGATCATAATGCAGTCAGCATTCTTGATATCGATCCAGTGATTGGTCATAGCGCCTCTGCCGTAAGTTTCCGCCAAACTGGCGACTGTGGCAGAGTGTCATATACGCGCCTGGTGTTCTAAATAGACTATACCCAGGGCTCGGGCCAGCTTGGACCAAAGATAACATTCCTCATTATCCAAAGCGGCTCCGCCCAATCCAGCCAGGGCTTCTGTGCGATTGACTACCCGTCCCTTTCCATCCTTCGCCATCCAGCTCTCGTCCCTGGTCTTCTTAATTCTTTTGGCGATCTCCGGTATTGCCCAATCCCAGCTCTTCTCCTCCCACTTCTCGCTATAAGGTGCTCTATATAGGATCTTGGTCATTCTTCTTTCGTTATTTGCCACTTGAATAAGAGCCTCTCCCTTACTGCAGAGTGAACCTTGATTGATGGGATGATCCGGGTCGCCCTCGATGTTTATCACCCTGTCATTGCTCACCGACACGATCTCACTGCATCCCACTCCGCAATATGGACAGATGGTGGTGGTTTCCTTGGCGTATTTGGTTTTCAGCGTTTGAGCATGTGCCTGCGAGCTTTTCAGGTGAACTCCGAAGGTGCCCAGGACCGCTCCAGTCGTCACTCCTCCGGAGATCTTTAGAAAACCTCTTCTTGAGATTTTCATGTGCTTTCTTCACCTCCTTAACGGTTTTTTGTTTTATTTTTTCTCTTCTTTTTTCAATTCTACATCCGGTTCATAGATCTCATTTAATATCATCATAGACTGGTGAATCTTCTCTATTTCCTCTGTTGAGATTCCGGATTTCTCCTTCTTTGCCATCTTCTCGATGATCTCTTTCATCTCCTTCTCATCCAGGGTTTGATGGGCCTTGACCACCAAGTCCATGGAATGGCATTTAACGCACTTCTCCTGGAAGAGCCCCTTGTGCGGATCCTCCACCGGCAACAGAGTGAAGCTCTTCTCAATTGCCTTCAAGGACTCCTCGCCGATCTTTATTCCCGCTTTACCGTGCATGTCGATGATCATTTTCTCCATACCAGTTCTAACCTCTTCCAGGGAATGGCAGATAGCGCATCTGGTCTGAAAAGCAGTGGGTTCTTCCTTTTTTGAAACTTCCTTCTTAGATGTCTGCGCAAACGCCCATACAAATACCAGCAGTAGAATCACCGAAAATATGGCGATTAGCCTTAGTCCTTTCATAAAATCTCACCTCCCTCCGAGATTTTGTTTAAAAAGTTTATATTTTGTGATTTCTTTCACATGAGTTCTCAAACCAATAAATCCTCAGATGGCGCTACCATCCAGTAAGTGGGGCTTTGGTAGCCATCCTTTTGAGCCAGAACATCTAAGTATATGGTATTGAAATTCTCCAGGTATAAATCAGGTTTTTCAGATTCAGGCAGCTTTCTCTCGTCGACCGTTTTAATATAACTTTTACACTTGTCGCATACGTCCACCCGGAAAGCGGCTTTCTCTGTTGGGGAATCCTCCTCTATGAAGAAATATCTTAAGCTGTTATGGTCTTCATTGTCGCAGAATGGGCACATGATCCTTTTGAAATACCACTCTGTTCCGCAGAAACTGCACCGCAGTATCCTCTTGCCATCATCCCTTCTCAGTTTTTCAATACCCGGGTAACTTCCACAAACCGGACAATTTCCCTTGAGCCAGTTCTCCTGATCCACTTTGTCTTTAATTGTGTCGGCATAGAGTTCCAACACAGCCTGACTTAAGTTCAGACCGATAAATAGAACTAGATCTGTCTCAATCTCGAGTTGGGAAGAAAAAGATATTAGTCTTGGGAAATCTCTATCAAGAACTAGTCGGATTAGTTTAAGTAAATTGATTTTTTCTTTATTGGCAAGGAGCCTGTCAATTTCCATGCGGCTGAAGAATTCGTTGCTCTTCAAAACAGAAAGCAAATCGTTGAAAAACTCGTCTGGAAGTTTTTTTCCTATCTTCAGCTTTTGCATGTCCAGGAGGGGCTTTTTTCCCTCTGCCTGTTCTTGAATCTGCTCATCTGGAGTTTTTGTATCCTTCAGGTGCCTGGTTTTGAAAGCGGACCTGACTTCGGCTATCTGCTGGCAAAGACCAAGATATAACTTACTCTCCGCTGGAGCGGTCATAAATTAAAATCCTTTTGATTTCCCTCACTTTTCAGCGTCAAAGCATGAAATCATACATAATTCGTCTAAATTTATGTTTCCAATTACGTCTTGTCAAGAAAAAAATACAGGCTGCTTTTTATGTCGTGGTTTTGACTACCGAGCAGCAGCTTTTTTCCTTCTGGCCTGTTAGTCGGGAGTATCATCTTCTTCGACCTTTTATGGTTCGACACACTCAGCATAAAGGTGGCGTGTAGTGCCTGCCCTAAGGGATTCCTCCTAAAATATACCCTGCCACAACTTGCGTGACGTTGAGGAAACTGGTAAAGCACGAGGCGTTCGTTACCAAGAGGAGGAGCTCCCGTGTTTTTTGTCTGCAGTCGCAGTTTTCAACGAACCAATGTAACCTAATTATGTTTTTATACCTAACACAAATTGAGAATCGTTTCGGATTCTTAACTTCGCTAAAATTGGCGAGTTAGATCTCAAATTATACAGATGATAGAAGAAGTTATTAGCCATATTCTTTTGTTTCATAACTATTTACAAAATTAATCATGCGAGAAAAAACCTGGCACAATGTTTGATTAGAAAATAAAGTGGTTATTTTTTTGAACATTGTGGCCACAGCTTTTGACCTTGGGTAAGGAATTAGTATGTAAATGGAAATGAAAAAGACAACTCACCGAGAACATTTTGGGGAATTTTTTTGGAGGGAGAAAAGAGAGATTTGACAAAAAACAAAATCCCCAAAATCAAGCAGGTTAAAATCTCGAGACAAACCTCAAATTCAAATCCGAGGTTCGGCGTAGTTTTTACAAAGGAATAGGAATCCAACTAGCCACCACAATTAAAGAAGGAGTATATCATGTTTAAAAAACTGAACCTTTTCCTCGTGCTCTTATTGGGCATTGCCTTGTTGCAATGTTCAAAGAATCCCGTTTCAACTGAGGATGAAATTCCTCCTGGATCAACTTGGTTTGCCAAAAGTTTGGTCGAATCGGACAACAAATTCGGACTCAGACTTTTCCAGGAGATAATCAAAGAGGAAAAAGACAAAAACGTTTTCATTTCTCCTTTGAGCGTTTCCATGGCATTGGGAATGACTTATAATGGTACCAACGGAAGAACCCAAGAGGCAATGCAAGAAGTTCTTGGACTTTCTGATTTGACCATTCAAGAGGTGAACGAGTCCTACAAAAATCTGATAAAGTTGCTTACTCAGCTTGATCCCAAAGTGCAATTTCAGATTGCGAATTCGATATGGTACTATCAGGGTTTAACCCCTGAAGAGGAATTCATCAATCTATGCAAGGAATACTTCTATGCGTTAGTCAGCGGGTTGAATTTTAGCGACCCGAATGCCGCAAAAATAATCAATGCATGGGTTGATGAAAATACCAATGGAAAGATCACAGAAATTGTGGATAACCCGATTGACCCTATGACCATTATGTTTTTGATTAATGCCATCTATTTCAAAGGTACCTGGACCTATCAGTTTGACAAAGAGTCGACGAAAGATGATTGGTTCATTCTGCCCGACAGTTCAAGAAAGCCGTGCAAAATGATGGAACAGAGAGGGCTATACAGGTATTTCTCAAATGACGACTTTCAAGCTGTTGATTTACCATATGGTGATGGGAGCTTTAGCATGACAATTTTTCTCCCTCATCCACAAAGGGACATCGATTCCCTGATTGCGAAATTTGATCATGAAAGCTTCAATTACTGGGTTAGTTGTTTATCTTTCCCAAGCGATTCTTTTGATATCTACTTTCCAAAGTTCACACTTGAATATGAGCTGAAGTTGAATGACGCACTGCAGGCATTAGGAATGGGCGTTGCCTTCGATCCCTGGTTAGCTGACTTTACGAAAATGTATAAAAATGGTGAGGTGTGGATTAATGAGGTAAAGCACAAAACATTTATAGAAGTGAATGAAGAAGGGACTGAAGCAGCGGCGGTTACTTCTGTTCAGATGTATTGCTCAGTAAACCCCCATTCTGGTTTTCGGGTTGATCGGCCATTTGTGTTTATGGTTCGGGAAAATCAGTCTCAAACCATACTCTTTATCGGAAAAATCGTGGAACCTGTTTTTGAATAAGATCTGTAGTTGCCCCATTCATGACGCTTCTTTAGCTCAATAAATTGAACAACTACAATACGTGTAATTGTTTGATCTCCTAAATCACTCAAAGACAAGATGGCTATTAGCCATTCGTTGTGAGTTACTGACCAGAAGCTTTCTTATGAGGTGAAACTCACCTCGTTTATCTTCGTCAGGAGGAAGTTTTGCAAGTTTTGGCAACAATACTGGAGAAGTATTTCTGATCCGATTCGTAATGGCACTTCTTGTATTTCTTGCCACTCCCACACCAACATGGAGCATTACGACTAAGGTGCATTGCGGATTTCGGGGGACGATGAAATATTTTATCCAACAATCCCATTTTTTTCTTCCTTATCTCTTTTTTTCAAACCAAGCTGATACAACCGCGTTGTCAACCTTGACTTTAATTATTTCTACGCTATTGTTCTATAAAAGTCAAGGTTTTTCCAAAAATTTTTTAAGTTTCCTGCTTTGGGATATTTTACATCATGCTACCCGATAGTTTGAAAGCCCCTCCCCTGTTTACTGTGGACTCGTCCTGACTTCAGTCCAAAGGAAGACTTGCCGGGAACGGACGTCTTTTCTATTGCATTGAGGAACCTTGTAACAAGCGCAATATCCATTACCAACAAGCCATTCAAAATCTTTCTTAACAGAAAATGGGGATTCTCTCAAATCCCCATTTTTGGCTTTTCATTTCCCAGCTAAACTTAGCTGGTTGCGTCGTCGGAGGTACAGACAAGTTTGCCCTCTTGATCGATCTGCCAGATATCCTGAGTAGCGTCATCATCCAGATCAGAGGTTGCCGTTGCAGTGAATGTGGTGGCGCCAGCGGTTATGCGATAGGTATATCTGGCACTTGGCATATATTCCACCCCGAGGACCACAAAGCTATTCGGTCAAGCCGAGCACATAGTTTTACCATTGCAAGCATAAGTATCATACTGCTGTCGGTAAGCCCTCTGCATGGTATAGATCTGCTTCAGAATCTGTTTGGCCTCAGACTGTTTGGCTTTGGTGGTGGTTCGCATAAAGCGAGGGATGGCCATTGCGGCTAAGATGCCAATAATGACCACCACGATCATCAACTCGATCAGGGTGAAACCTTTCGAGTCTCTGTGAAAGGTGCTCAACATAAACTATCACCCCTTTCCTTTGTTTATACATTATCTTCAAATAGTTTTATCCACTCTGAGTAGTGCAAAAGACATACCGATGTTTTATTATACCTTAGCTCTTTTACAACACTGTGCCCTTTAGAGCTTTAGATTGTAACAATTTCCTTCTGCCTAATTTTTGAACATCTGTTTTCAAGGCAGATTACCCCCTTCGTTGCAGAATACAACATGAGGAACTTATCATGAATGGACAAAACACAGGTGTCGGTTAGCTCGTCAGACGGCTCGCAATCCGACATACGGTCTTTAGATAGCCAAGAATATCCCGGTCATCACCAGAATCAGAGCAATGACTTTTTTGAAAACAGTCTCGTTGATTCTTGTGTGCAGTTTCGATCCGAGAAGAAGGCCGATCAACAGAAACGGTGTCAGATATAGAGCGAATTTAATCACTTCCATGGTAATAAGTTTATTGAATGAATAAAGGATCAGTCTGTAGCAGGCATCCACAAAGAATATGCCGTAAAGCGTGGCTCTGAAGATTTGCTTGTCATGAAGTTGACGGGCAAGATAAAGCACAAGTGGTGGACCATTCAGACCAAACATTGCGCCAGTGCACCCACCGGCAAGTCCAGAGAATGGCGCCCAGACTTTGCTGATGTGTCTTTTCGTCTCCTGGTTGTCCCAGATTAGTATCTTCAGCCCAAACAGAATCACCACCACACCAAAAACCTTTTTCAACGCTTCGTTTCCAAAAGAGACTAAAAAGCATGTACCAATTGCTGTTCCGATCACCAACCCAGAAAGAATCAAAAGGGTACTTCTTCTATCAATAAACCTTCGATTTTGTATGGCCAGAATTATCCCGGAAATGAAATCGAACAACAAAAATACGGGGACGACAAATTTGATATCTAAGAATAATGCTAAAAGTGGAATTGCAAACAGGGCACCGGCAAACCCGGAGACTCCTTTGATGAAATGACCAATCAAAACAATGAAACCAGCCAGCAAAACTGTCTCTGTTGCTGTCATAAGCAATTAAGACATTAGTTCACTAGTTGGTCGAGGGTACCTTACCCTCGACCTTCAGGCGGCGGAGTAAGGGTACCCCGCCACAACTTCTCTATCCTTCAACCGTAGCTTTAAGTTCACTTAAGTGTAAGATCAAACCACAATTTTTCACCATCGGTTTCGCAAGTTATGGCTCCGTTTTCTGCTGTGCGATAATATTCAATTTCGGGAAAATTTATTTGCATCAGAGTGGGGATTTTATTCCTCTCGTAGCGAAAATAATGACGGGTGAAGATGATCTTTTTAGGTCTGACCGCAGAGATAATTTTGACAATTTCATCCTCATCCCCCAGTTCAGGCAGAACCAGAACCGAGCAATTTTTCAACTCATCCCAATCAAATTCTGGATCAAAACAAACCTTTTTAATTCCATCAAAAATGCCAAAAGTAATCTCCTTATGCACGAGCTTGACCAAAAGTTTCCTGTGGATCGATCCCGATTTGTCCACTTTCGTGTAATTAAGTAACTGAATCGCAAACTCGCTTTGCTCATCCATGATGGCGTCAACAGAATCTAGGGAAAAGAGTCTACTGGAAAGTCCTTTCAACAAATTTCCATAGATTCTATCCACCAGGTTGAGGGGAAGGGGGAGGAATATCTTTTCGACCTGCCTATCTTCTGCAATCGAGCGAGCTGAATTTACATTCAGGGGGTTAGTATCCGTAAGGATCAACTTGTCAATTTTAATCATACCCTTATGATTTAAAAATGGAACCACAATATACTCGCCGGCATCAAAATTCATCCCCTTCTCCCCTGCATTTATCAAAAAAGCCTCTTTGTTGGGAAGATCAACAACGGCAGAACTTCCCTGACTAACGTCCAGAAAAGTTACCTTCAAAGATCTATCGCTGCGTGACAGACCCTCCCTCCAGATGAACACATTGGCAATTATCAGAAACGAGAAAAGAAGAATTTTTTTCTTTGAGACAATGGAACTGACTAAAAGCCAGAGAAAAAAGTAGTAGCTTATGAAACTGAAAGCTGAGGGGGCGGAGACAAAAAGTTTTGCCACTGGCAAGGTGGCAAAGAATTCGGTCAACCTTAAGGTCAAACTCAGACATACCCAGTTGAAAGCGGAAAAAATGCCCGCCAAAAGTGCACTGAAGATGGTAGAAAACAGAGTGAAACAAGCCAGCACCACCGACAAACCAGCTAAAGGAACTATGAATAAATTAGCTACCACAATTATAAGAGGAATCATGTTAAAATAATAGGCTAAGATGGGGAAAAGAACCAACTCTACAGACACGGAGATCAGAGCAGGCATTATCACCCATTTCCACAACTTCTTATGAGATCTGCTAATATATTTTGATACCAACCTACTCAGTTGTGGATATAGGAAAAGAATTCCAAAAACAGATGCAAAAGAAAGCTGAAATCCCACATCAAAAAGAAAGAGAGGAGAAAAAAACAGAATAACCAAGCCGGCAAACGAGACCACATTTACTAAATTCACATCCTTATATAAAAGGACGCCCACCAATATCACCGATGCCATAATTCCTGCTCTTACCACCGGGGGATCATTATGCACCAGATTAGCGAATATAAAAATACAAATCAGAGTCACAAAAGTGGCAAAAAGCTTGGGAACTCGAAGCAAACTTAAAGCCCCAAAAATTACCCCGATAACCAACCATACATTGGAGCCGGAGACTGCCAGAAGATGGACCGTGCCGGTATCTCTGAACATGGTATAAACTTGTTTGGGAATCTCCCTGGTCTCCCCTAAGAGAAACCCGGCGAGAAGGGCTTTGTGATTTCCTGATAATGTTCTGTCGAAAACCCCTAAAATCCATCTTCTCAACGGAATCACAATCTGGGAAGAGAAGATGTTCGCTTCACCCTGTTTTAAGATTTTCACCTGATCCACATGAGACAGATTGACAATCCCATAGATTTTTTTCCGGTTGAGATATCTTTTATAATCGAATGCTCCCGGGTTTCGTTTGGAAGTGGGCTCATTTAAGTATCCTTCGAATTCAATGTTATCGGCATAGTCAAACTTAAAGGTGGGCTTTTTTATTTTGAGAATTACCTGACCAGTGGTTGAATAAGTTCTTTCGCCAATAGTTATTTTTTCGGTATCAAGAGTTATGAATGTTTTGTTTTTTCTTACATCGGGTTCGTCCACTATTTTCCCGGCTACGGTTACCTTGGAATTCAAATTCAAGAAATTGATTATGTGATTGGGGGAAAAATTTCGTGTTATAAGTTCATATCTGAAGAAACCTGCCAGTATGATTGATAGGATTAAAAACGGGGTGGCGCTTTGTCTTTCTTTGCGCAGGAGGAAAATAAGGCAGAAGAGAAGCGTCAGTGAAAAAATCGAAAAGAGCAAAACGACAGGAAGGTCAAAAAAATTGCCTAAAAGAATGCCTGCGACAAAAAGAAGTAAGGCATAAAAGGCGGGACGTCTCATGTTCTGGTCAGGGAAAGAGGGTCACTACAGATTCACAATATTCCATCGATATGAGATTTCAGCCTTCTCTTTTAACATAACTGAAACCGAACAGTATTTATCCTTGGAGAGCTCTATGGCTTGTTTAACATCCTCCTCCTTGATATCTTTCCCCACAAAATTGAACTCCACATCTATTTTGGTGAAGTATTTTGGATGCTGGAGTGCTTGTTTTGCGTCAATCTTGACGGTCATGTCTTGCAGATTCACTCTTTTCTTTTTCAAAATGGAGGCAACATCCATCGCGGTGCATCCAGCCAGGGAGACCAGCAAAACCTCCATGGGTCGGGGACCTTTGTCTTCCCCGCCTACCTCTCGCTTAGCATCAAGCAAGATTCGATGCCAAGACTCGGTTTCCGCTTCAAAAGCCAAGTTCCCCTTCCATGACATATTGATAAACATTGTCTCTCCTTCTCAAATTGCGAAGAAACCCTCAAATGCCTCTTCTGTTTGGGGCAAAGTCATTCGCTAAAAAAAAGAGGAAACTCCTCCCTTACAGGTTTCTATCAGGTTGAGGGTCTGTGTCCATATCCACAGATGGGACATACTATCTCGTCACCTTCCCTTTTTAGCTTGGCGAAATGGCAAAAGGGGCATTCCTGTCCTTTCACGAGAATTTCGATAGTCTGCTCAGAAGTCTGTCTAACAGGGCAGCTTGATCCATCTTTCGCAACTTTCCGATCTTTATCCAAGATTTTATCATTCACACAAGACCCTACAATCTTTAAACATGCATCTGTCCATGACCACCATGATGCCGTTTTGGGAGGCTTTAAGTGCGGCAGGATAATTTATCACACCCTTCTGCATCCAGATAACCTTAGCGCCAATTTTGATGGCTTCATTCACTATGGGGGGCACATACTCAGGTCGGCGAAAAATATCCACGATCTCCACTTTCTCCGGTATAGAGCTCAGATCGGGATAAGCTTTTTCTCCTAAGATCTGTGTCTCCTCAGGATTGACTGGGATTATCGTGAATCCTTTACTTTGTAAATATCGAGCCACTCCATTGGAAGGTCTGCTTGAATCAGGAGAGAGCCCCACCACCGCCACTTTTTTGTATTTCTGCAAAATCTGTTTTATCTGTTCATCTGCAGGATTGGTATGCTGTTGAGAATTGCTCATAAGTAGAGTTTCTATTTGATGATCTTCTCAATTCTTTCGACAAACTGTTTCTTTGGCACCGCACCTACGATCTGATCCACCACCTTTCCCCCATTGAAGATAAGAAGACTGGGGATGCTCATAATCCCATATTTGGCGGCGGTCTGGCTGTTTTGATCCACGTTCAGCTTTCCTACCTTCAACTTTCCCTCATACTCGTTGGCGATCTCCTCCAGGATAGGATGCACCATTAAACAGGGTCCACACCACTCCGCCCAGAAATCAACCAGGCAGGGTTTATCACACTTTAAAACCTCATTTTCAAAATTGCTATCGTTGACCTCAACCAACTCACTCATTTTTACCTCCAAAGGTTTGTAATTCAATGTGAAGGGTTTTTCATTTCTTTCAACATCTTTTCCAGTTCTTTCAATCGCTCTACATAAAGATCCATACGGGAGAGATGGGCTTCGATTCTTTTGGTCTTATGAATCTCACGTGCCGGATAACCGAAGACGGTAGAATCATCGGGAATATCTTTGGTGACGCCCGATTGAGCACCAATCACCACCCGATTGCCGATTTTGATATGTCCCACCAATCCCACCTGACCTGCCAGAATCGAATCATTGCCCACCTTGGTGCTCCCTCCTATTCCCACTTGCGCCACGATGATACAGTTTTCACCGATGTCCACGTTGTGCCCGATCTGAACCAGATTATCGATTTTGGTTCCTCTTCCTATTCGAGTAACGCCTAATACGGCACGATCTATAGTCACATTCGCACCGATTTCCACACCCTCCTCTATCCTCACCCCTCCCACCTGCGGAATCTTATGATGAACTCCTTTCTCTTTGGCATAGCCGAATCCATCTGATCCGATCACCGTACCAGAATGGATTATCACATCATTCCCTATCTCTACGTCTTCCCTTATGGTGACGTTAGGATAGAGAAACGAGTTTTCTCCTACGGTGGAATTGGTTCCGATAAAACTGCCTGCCAGGATAGTTGAGCCGCGCTTCAACCAGGCCCCTTTTTCTACTACTGCATTAGGTCCTACATACACTCCCCGTTCTACCCTCACCTCTTCCCCTAAGACTGCAGTGGGATGAACAGCCTCAGGATAGGTCCTTTTGGTTTCAAAAAAAAGCTCTACCGCTTTAGCGAAGGCTAAGTAGGGATTAGGGTGTTTGATTAGAGATATTTTGATTCCCTCTGTTTTTGTTTCCCTTCCCACAATCACTGCTGATGCAGAGGAGGTTTCCAGAAAACCCGCATATTTAGGATTAGCCAAAAAGGTCAGATCGCCCGTTTGAGCATCTTCGATTCCAGCTACCCCCTTTATTTTAATGGAAGGGTCCCCCACCAACACCCCTTCTACATGCTCAGCGATTTCGCCTAAGCGTCTTTCTTCCTTTTTAGATTTATTCATCCGGGATAAAAGTAGAATCTTCAGAACTAAGAATCCTACTCCAGTTTTTTAAGCTCTTCTAAAACCTGATCCGTGAGATCCAGATTCTTTTTGGCATAGGCGATGTTGGCATTCACCGAATCGAAGATCATTATATAATTTTCCTCGGTGGCGATCTTTTCTAAAACCTGGTTGATCTTATCCAGAATGGGCTTGGTCAGCTCCGCATTCCTTCGCTCCGCCCTTCCTCCGGGACCATAGATATCATTGGTAAGTCTGCTATATTCCAGCTCTTTGGCTTCCAGATTTTTTTCTTTTTCATTCCTTGTAGGTTCGAGTAACACCAACTTTCTTTCTTCCAGATCCTGCTTTAGGCTATCGACCACGTGTTTCAACTCCGCTATCTCTTCCTCCCATGCTTGTACATCCTGATCAAACTTGGCTTGCGCATCAGCAAATTCACCAAACTCCGTGCGGAGCCTTATGGAATCCACGTAACCGATTTTTCCCTCCTGAGAGGAACTCTCGCTCGCCCAGAAAAGAAGAAATGCTCCGATCAGAAAAAACAGGATGGTGGAGGGTAGAATGATTTTCCTTTCCACTTTTTTCCTCCTAAAAAATTGCGTGGAACTGATATATTTTCACTCAGCTTTTTTGCTTGACTCCAGCAACACTTAGAATGTTGTCCCGAATTGAAAGTGAGGTCTCCACTCTCCTCTTTCTTCACCATCAAAAGCATGACCGAAATCAAACCCGATTATTCCCATTCCGGGGATTATAAGTCTTACCCCCAGGCCTGCTGACCTGAAAAGGGCTTGATCCGATGTGTGCCGGAACGCGAACGGTCTTATCTTTTTGCCACTTGGCCAGGCATTTCCTGCATCAGCAAAAAAGAGGAAATACATCTGTTGTTCCATCAGAGGGTATTGCAATTCGAAATTGTAAACTAAGACGCTCCTACCCCTGTTGGCTGGTCCGATGGAAGCATCTGAGTACCCGCGAATCATCCCATCCGGATCTGTACCTCCTGGTGAGAAACGTTCCCCGTATACCTCCGGCAGGTCTTTGTCCCTTCCATCTATAACCCCCACCTTCATATGAGCCGCCAGGACAAATTTCCAGAAGGTGGTCAAGAAGTAGCTGGCTTGAAATATATGCTTATGATAGTAAAAATCTCCCCCCAAGAAATTTGCCGCCAATTCTGTATTCCACGAAAGGACGGAACCTTTGGTGGCGAATTGAGGAAGATCTCTTGAATCCCTGACTATTGTAAAGGAAGTGGTGGCAGCATTTCGAGGCCAATCCACCTCAGAAAGATAATGAGGAATATAAGTAGTGTCTGTGCCTGCGGGGTCCACCACCGCTAAAGGAGGAGCAAAATCATAATATCTGATCTGTTCCCATCGATAACGCCAGTATAGCCTGAAATAATTGTCCGGCCAGGAAAGTCTTCTGCCCAATCTTAGCCCGAATCCTCTGTTCTCCTCAGTAAAATCATCATACCATTTCCGGTTGATCTGGTAGATGTCGAAGCCCACTGAAGTGGGGGTGTCTCTGAACCAGGGTTCGGTGAAGGAAAGCTCAATGGTCTGCCTTCTTTTGCCGAAATCCCAGTTAAGTTTGAGATTCTGACCATTGCCACGAAAATTGGGAATGCCCAGACCTATGTTTCCTACCAGCTTGTCTCGGGCACTGTATCCTGCACCAAACATGATCTGTCCGGTGGGCTTCTCCTCCACCTTAATGATTAAGTCAATGTCCCCGAGAGCGTCGGAATCTCTGCCCGGGTAAGACAGAAAGCTCTCTTCTGATCACCTTTTCCTTGGTCTTGGTGTTGCCCTGAATGTTTATGTAATGGACGTTCGCCGGCACCCCTTCGGTTATATGATAGGTAATATTTACCACGTTCCCCCGCGTGGTGGTCTTGTCCTCCACCTGGGTGTAAAGATAACCATCCTCCTGATAAAGAAAGTAAATGTCACCTAATGTTTCCTCATACTTTTTCTGGGAATAGATATCCCCTTCTTTGAATCTCACCAGTTTGCTTAGCCTCTCTGAGGAAAAAAGTTTGTTTCCTTCCCAATTCACCTCTCCAAACTTGTATCTTTCCCCTTCGCTTACCGTAACCTGAATAAACAGATTCTTCTTATCGGGTCCATACCAAATAGAATCAGAGACTATCTGGGCATCCAGATAACCTTCTTTCTTGTAGAATTCTATGATTTTCTCTTTGTCCTCCTCGTACTGATCGGGCTTGAACTCGCCACCACGAAAGAAGCTTTTCTGTTTATTTTTCATCTGCTTTCTTATCTTGGATGCCTTGAAAGCTTCGTTTCCCTCCACATAGATCTTTTTGATCCTTACCTTTTTGCCCTCGTCGATTTCAAACTTCAGGATCACTCCGCCCGGAGCCTCCGTTTCGACCAACTCAGATCCTATCCGGGCAGTAAGATATCCCTTCTCATTATAGAGTGATTTAATCTGATCTACCGCCGTCCTTACATCCACCTGACTTATCACTTTACCTTCAGTGATTTTTATTTTTTCCTCTATATCCTCCTTCTTTATCTTCTTGTTTCCTGAAATCTCAATTTCCATAACCCGTGGATATTCTTTGACTATTATGGTGAGCCCTATCCCAGTCTCTGACTCAGCGCCCTCGATCTGAATATCAGAGAACAGATTCATCGCATAGATTCTCTTGATAGCTTCCTGTATGGTGGCAGGTCTGAGTTCAGAACCCACCACCAGTCCGGCCATGTTAATTATCAGGGACTGATTTACGCTTCGATTCCCCAGCACCTCAATCTGGGTGATAACTGCGGCGGAGCTTACCTGACAAAAAATAAAAGTAGCGAAGACGAAAACTATTATGATTGTTCTCAACATTTCAGCAAAAACGCCTTTGTCCTGTGGTTAGATTTTTCCTATCAAGTTACTTCAGCTTTCATTTCGGCCGAAGAATTTTTTCGATTTCAATCTCGGTATATTCCTGACGGTGGCCCTTCCTTCTTCTATATTTCACCCTTCTTTTGAACTTGAATACTGTAACCTTCTCCCCTTTTCCAGAACCCAAAACCTCTGCCTTTACCTTAGCATTTTTTATATAAGGCGTTCCAATTAAGGTCTTCTCGCCGCCAATAAAAAGAACCTTATTTAGGGTCACTTTTTCCTTGGGTTGAACCTGGAGTTTTGGTATTTTTATTTTCTCCCCCTCCTTGACGCTGAATTGAAATCCTCCGGTCTCTAAGATGGCATACATAGGAACCCTCCTTAGATGTTCTTGGTATAACTCACGATCTTTTTAAAGCTTTACGATAATTTACATTATCTCTTCAAAAACCATACTAACATTTTTACCATGACAAGTCAAGCCAAAACTATCTTCCGGCTTTGAACATATCCGTGACTTCCAACTCCTGATTCAGATCAAACACACGGAACTCATCCGATGATAGGTTTTCGTCTTTCGCCAGCTCTATATCCAGCTTGAGCTCTTTACATAGCTTGTGTATGCGACCAGTTTTTCTGTCTCCGAGAACCTGCCCTACCTCCGGATGAACCATCAGTCGATAATTTCTGCATTTGGCACCCACCTTGGCTCGTTTGAACCATCTCTCGATCTTCATGGCCACGGTTTCTTTGGAGATCACCCTGCCGATTCCTCCACAGCAGGGGCAAGTTTCACTTAAGGTGTGAAGTATTGAAGGCCTGATCCTTTCCCGGGTCATCTCAATTAAGCCGAAATCGGAGATGGGCAGGATGCTGTTTTTTGAACGGTCATGTCTAAAGGCGGCTTTGAATTCGTCGAAAACCTTCTTTCTGTTTTCCGCCGACTCCATATCGATGAAATCCACGATAATCAATCCTCCGATGTCTCGCAATCTTATCTGCCGGGCAATCTCCCAGGCTGCTTGCAGATTGGTTTTAAGCACGGTGGATTCCTGGGTGGTCTTTCCCACGAACCTGCCGGTGTTGACATCGATGGTAACCATAGCTTCTGTCTGATCGATCACAAAGTAAGCTCCTTTTTTCACCCACACCTTTCGATCCAGCATCTTTTCTATCTCCAATTCGATATTATAAGCATCAAAGATGGGAACCTTTCCCTCGTAAAGCTTCACTTTGGAACGTAAGCCCTTGGCGACCGTTTTCAGGTAGGAGAGAATTTTCTTAAACTCCTTTTTAGAATCGACCACCACACTTCCCACATTCGGAGTTAAAACATCCCGCATAACGCTATAAATTAAACCTATGTCTTTATGAAGCAGAACTGGCGCACTCTCTTTCTCCGCCTGCTTTATTATCTTTTTCCAGAGCCTGGAGAGGTTTTTTATATCTGATTTAAGCTCCCTTTTCTGTTTTCCCTCTGCCACAGTGCGTATGATACATCCGAATCCATCCGGCTTTATCTCGTAAGCTAACCTTTTCAGCCTTTTTTTCTCCCCCCAATGGGATATCTTGCGTGATACTCCTACATGATCTTCCCCAGGAACTAAAACCAGGTATCTTCCTGCTAAAGAAAGCTGGGTGGTAACCCGGGATCCTTTGGTGCCTATTGGTTCCTTGGTTACCTGTACCAAAATCTCCTGTCCTTCCTTTAGAACGTCCTGAATGTTTTCGGGCACCTTCTTAGCTTTCTTTGCCTTCTTTGCCTCTTCCTCTTCTTCTAAAAATTCGGCTTCATACAAAAGATCAAGCTGAGCCTTGGAGTCTCCAATATCTGAGAAATGAAGGAAAGCACTCTTCTCCAGGCCCAGATCAAGGAAAGCGGCCTGCATTCCGGGCAGGACGGTCTTGACCATTCCCTTGTAAATGTCTCCCACCATCCTCTCTGCCTCCGGACGCTCCACCAAAAGCTCCACCAGTTTTAAATCCTCTAAGATGGCTAATCGAGTTTCATGTTCAGACGCGTTGATGATTATATCTTTTTGCATCTTTGGCTCCATTCAGTATGTATTGCACAGCCTGGTCCAGATTTTCCAAATTCACCTTAGTGTTCATGCAGGGACCATATGGCCTTTCATTCAGTACGCCGTATACCGGAATGGGATAAGCATCCTGAATGCCGGAACAAAGATCCCGCTCACAGGCAACCGCCACGATTACGCTCGGCCTTTTCTCCACCATCACCTTCCGGGCTAAAGTTCCACCCGTAGCGATGGAGACATCAATATTGTATTTCTCCGTCATCTCTATGATGTCGCCGATTAAGCATCCTCCGCATCGTTGACAATTGTTGTAATTGGCGACGATCTTGTGGGGACAATCGAAATTCTGCAGACAGTGAGGTAAAAGTATCAAAAGCCGATCTTTTTCTATCCTTTTTTCAGTGGCTTTGAAAAGTGAGTTGTTGACCTGGACGAATGACTCTCGAACCTGATCTTTAGAAAGTCCAAAAAGCTTCCCCAAAAAAAGATTGATGGGAAACAAAACTTTCAGAGTTATCTGTTTCTCTCCATGGGGAAACAAAAAATCTCTCTCCAAAGCTGAGGATAGCACAATTAAAAATAACCCTCCCGAGATGACAAACAGAGAGAGTATCCCCAGAATTTTTATCGCCAGGCTCAAAAAGGGGCTCATCGCGTTAACCCGGGGTGAGATCAGATACCACAAAAAGAAGCTCAGGATGATAAGTGCCACCAGACTTAAAATGGACAGAGCAAGAAAAGTCCATTTACCCTTTGCCCTTAATCTGTTTTCCAAATCAGCCATAATTTCACTTATTCAAAGATGGTAGCCGTTTCGCCTTTGGTGGGGCGAAAAACTATAGTTAATTTTCAACAATTTGCGTCCAAAATGGACGACCACTTTTTTATACCAAATCTGGACTATTTTGTTCAATTTTAATTGCCAAAAAGATCATCCCAATTTCTCTTCAGGCTGGACCCGGTATCCTCGGACGAATTCCTCAATGCTCATCCTTCTTTTGCCCTCTGGCTGAACTTCAAGCAGGCTCAAGATCCCACTTCCTGTTTTCACCCAGAGACTCTCTTTTTCATCCGACTCTGTCACCTGACCCAAATCGCCTGTAAATGAAACATCTCCGATTATATGCGCCCTGTAGATTTTTAGAATTTTTCCCCGAAAAAAGGTAAATGCTCCTGGAGAAGGCGCCAACCCCCGAATCTGATTTTTTATTTGGGTGGCTTTTCGAGACCAGTCTATCCGACAGTGCTCGGGTGTGATCTTGGGAGCAGGCGTAGCCTGTGTATCATCCTGCTTTAAGGTTTTTACCTCTCCCCTTTCGATCAGATCCACAGTCTCAAGCAAAACATCAGCCCCCTGTTGTGCCATTCGATCATGCAGTTCGCCGAAATTCTCTTCCGGATAAATCTCGGTTTCTCTCCGCAGAATCATATCACCGGTGTCCACTTTTTTTCTAATGTAAAACGTGGTCAGCCCGGTCTTGGTTTCACCATTCATCAGTGCCCAGTTGATGGGTGCCGCCCCGCGATATCTGGGCAAAAGAGAGGCGTGGAGATTTATGGTCCCCAGCCGAGGCAAAGAGAAAACCACTTCCGGAAGAATGCGAAAAGCCACCACCACTATCAGATCAGGGCTTAATTCTTTAAGGGCTTTGATAAAATCCTCATTCTTTAGTTTCTCTGGAGTCAGAACCTTCAAGTTGTGTTCTAAGGCAAACCTCTTTACCGGAGACTCTGCAAGTTTCCGTCCTCTTCCTTTGGGTTTGTCAAAAGCGGTCACCACCCCTACTATTTGGTGCCTGCTTTGAATCAATTTCTTCAGGCTGGGGATAGAAAAATCTGGAGTCCCCATAAAGACAAGTCGCATAACTTTTTATGACCCTGCTTTAAACGATGGTTATCTGGTTGAAAGCTTTTTTAGCTTCTTGGACAAAAGCTTTCTTTTTATGGAGCTGAGATGGTCGATGAACAGAATTCCATTTAAGTGATCTATCTCATGCGCAAGCACGCGGCTCAAAAGACCTTTGGCTTCCACAATTATCTCTTTCTCGTTCAGATCTATACCTTTAACCGTCAACTCCAAAGGACGGGTGACGTCCGCATAGGTGCCAGGTATAGAGAGACATCCTTCTTCCTCTGTCTGTTCACCATGTGTATCTACTATCTCTGGATTGATAATGATCAAAGGGGAATCATCTGTTTGAAAAAGAGAACGATCTACCACAAAGACCCTTAGCTCTTCCCCCACCTGATTGGCGGACAATCCGATCCCTCCCGCATTCCTCAGCGTGCCCAACATCTCGGATGCCAACCTTTGTATCTTTTCATCCATCAAGGTGATCTCTTTGGCACGCTTTCGCAGGACAGGCTCACCGTATATTCTTATTGGCAAAATCGCCATCTGCGCTTCTTTCCTAGGCTAACAAAAAATACCAAATGATTCAAATATCTGACGGGGTTAGATCAACGTTTACGGTTCCTCCCCTATCCTTCCAGCTATTGAGCTTTTTAAAAATTCTATCTTCACGTTCTCTGCCACCTTCAGGACCACCTTGTTCTCCTTATCATCCATGCCCACGATGGTGCCAAACATGCCGCTGTTGGTGACCACCTTATCTCCTTTGCGCAAGGTGGTGAGCAAAGTCTTATGCTCTCTTTGTCTTTTCGTTTGAGGTCTGATCAGAAGAAAATAAAATATCACCACTATGGCGATTAGAGGCAAAAAGGCGGCTATTCCTCCCCCCTGTTGACCGCCACCGCCTGTTCCCATGGCATGAACAGTTTCGACCATGACACCTCCAAAAATTAAAAGTGGCAGAAAAAAGCAAACAACTTTAGACGAATCCGTCTTCTTGGATGACTTCAACTTCCGAATTGCGTTTTTGAACTTCTTCATTTCCCCTCTCCGGTTTGATTGTTTCCGATCTTATTTTCTTCATCTTTTTCATTGGAGTGATACTTTTTCAAGAATTCCATCTTCCACTCCAAAAACCGATTTTTTAATATAGCATCTTTTGCCATCTTCATCAAGTCCATATAAAAATAAAGACTATGGATGGTGGCAAGCCTGAGTGCGCTCACCTCGCCAGTATTGAAAAGATGTCGCAAATATGCCCGGCTGTAATTTCGACAAGTAGAACAACCGCATTCTGAGTCGATGGGAGAAAAATCGTCCGCATACTCTGAATTCTTTATGATCAACTTGCCCAATCTGGTAAACAGGCTTGCATTTCTGGCATTTCTGGTGGGAAGCACGCAATCAAACATATCAATACCTTGAGAGATCGCCTCCACCATGTCCTCCGGAGTTCCCACGCCCATCAGATATCTGGGTTTCTGTTCCGGAATGTATGAAACGCACAAATCCACCATCTCAAAGGTGGTGCTTTTCGGTTCTCCTAAAGAGAGTCCGCCTATGGCATATCCGGGAAAATCGAGCTTCATTAAAGCTGAAGCCGAGTTTTTTCTCAGCTCCGGATAGGTACTACCTTGAATAATACCAAACAAAGCCTGCTTGTGTTTGAAACCTTTATCTTCCAATTCCTTATGCGCCTCCTTACATCTCTTTGCCCAATTCAAGGTTAGCTGATTTGCCCTTTTTGCCTGCTCCATGGAGCACGGATAGAACACAGGTTCATCCAGCACCATTATTATATCCGCGCCCAAAGCATGCTGAATTTCAACCACCTTCTCCGGAGTAAACAAATGATAAGAACCATCCAGATGTGATTGAAACCTCACCCCTTGTTCTGAAGTTTTAGTGAGTGAATTTAAACTGAATACCTGAAATCCTCCGCTGTCGGTGAGGATAGGTCTGTCCCAATTCATGAACTTGTGCAGTCCCCCTGCCTTTTCTACCAGTTGCTCACCTGGTCTTAAATAGAGATGGTAGGTATTGCCCAAAATCATCTCTGCTCCAATCTCCTTCAGGTCTTCAGAGGAGAGAGTTTTTACCGAAGCCTGAGTGCCCACCGGCATAAAGATTGGTGTATTCACCTCTCCGTGCGGAGTCTTTATCACCCCCACTCTGGCTTTAGAATTCTTATCCCTTTTTACTATCCGAAACTCGAAATTGTCCAATTTAAACGCCCTTAACTATCGACTTTAAGAGATTATGCTAATCCATTGGTTGTCACTGCATTACAAAGCTGTGCCCGCCCATTCACGGGGCGGTTTTTAGCTCGATGAATCGAGTAACTACAAGAATTACAGGCGGGATAAATTCCCGCCCCTATGGGGAAAAATAGTTTCTAACTTATAGGGCGGGTTCATCCTGAAGGGATTCACCCTGCCCCTCGGTCCTGAGACCTCGGGGTCGAAGGAAAGGGCATTCAGCCCCGCTAATCCCTTCCCTTCCTCTGTAGTTGCCCCATTCATGGGGCGGTTTTAGCTCGACAAATCGAGCAACTACGTCCCGTTCAACTCACTTGTCCTCAAGCAGATCCATACTCTGCTAAAACTTCCGACACGGCTCGATACTCATGGGCTTTGGGGCAATAGCAGAAGAGACTCATCTTTCCCACATCCGGCTCATCATTTTTATTCAAGTATTCTGAGTCTACATGAGTTGCTACGATTTCACCAATAAACAGACAGTGAGAACCTAGGTCCAGTATCTGCTTAACCGCACATTCCAGATTCACCGGACATTCCTCAATCAAAGGAACATCTACTTCTGTGCCCTTTATGGGAGTAAGCGCACACTCGGTAAATTTATCCACCTCCTTTCCTGAGGTGGTCCCGCACCAGTCGGTTGCCTTGAGCAATCCTCCTCTGGGAACGTTGAGCACAAATTCTTTTGACTCTTTGATGATGTCAAAAGAAAAGCGATTCTTTCTTATGGCGATTCCCACCATGGGCGGCTCAGAACAAACCACCCCCACCCAGGCAAGTGTGATGATGTTGGGCCTCTCCCCTTTCTTCTGACAGCTCACCATCACCGCCGGAAGCGGAAACAACATGGTCTGAGGTTCTAACAATTTCTTTGGCATATTTTGTGTCTCCGAAAAATAAGTGTCAAGAGTTATTCTAACCTACCTGATGAAGGTAAGCAAAACTCCAGTGCAAAGGCATTATACGTGTGAGATATTTTCCCACTCGCCCTCTAATCTATCTTCATGTAACTTTTTTTCGAGATAACTCAAAAATTGAGAGTCTGAGAGAACCGCCTTTGCCACATCTGCAAAACAACTTGCTTCCTTCTTCGAAACTATCCACGAGGAATCAGCAAACCTTGGTTTTCTAGGATCAAAATTAAGTTCGGACAATATTGCGTTTAAGTTATTAATGCAAGAAGTCCTCCTATTAGACTTGCATGTTGCTCTTATGTAAAAACAAAAAGAACGCCTTGCTTTTTCTAAGCAAATTTCAAGATCGTACTTGAATCCTTCAATGTTAATAATCATTTTATATCACTTGAATATTCTCTTCTAAACTCTTCATAAACAATCCTCAAAACTTTTTCTCTATCTTCCATATCTTCGAATTGCTCTAAGAGTTTCAAAAGATC
>Ga0111202_103_pt1 | contig 66653 bp, 60 predicted proteins | sample DeeMarSWOR324_28_FD_80372 | JGI IMG/M metagenome (GOLD analysis project Ga0111202, IMG submission 80372) | candidate division Zixibacteria bacterium SM23_73_3 | reverse complement strand
CCTTTGGGAAGGGAGTCGGGTAACGATGTTTATGCTTCCTCCCAATGAATTGGGACCATAGAGGACTGAGGCATTTCCCTGGGTGACTGTTATCTTCTTCACTGCATCCACCGGCATCTGTCCTAAGTCCACCAAGCCATCAAAAGGAACGTAAATGGGAACCCCGTCCAGCAGAACCGCTATCTGCCTCTGCTCGATTCCACGTAGTTGCACCATCATCTCATTGCGTGATCCAATGCTGATGTATCCTCCAGGGGTGATTTGAACTGCCTCTGCAATGGTCTGAATTTGGCGTTGGTGGATTGTCTGATAATTGACCTCTTTTAGAGAGCTGGTCAGGGAAGTAGGTGATCTCTCAGCAGTTACAACCACTTCTCCCAAGTGATAGACACGTAGAGTATCAGATGTATCTTCCGCCAGGGCATTCTTCATAATAAAGAATATCAGGAAAAACAGTAAAATTCTTCTGAAGATGAACCATGTAAAAGCTTTCAATTCGACACCTCCAATTGTCTTTTTAATTTGAAATATCCGGATGTCTTTACCTGATGGTTGCCAGCTCAAAGAGTCTAAAAACAAGTTTTATTGAGAGACCTCGATCTCAATCCGATTGGGTTTTTCCTCAAGTTTCAGGGACTTAATCATCGCCCAGATGGTGCTGCCCACTATATGGGTAGCGAAAGGATTGAGCGGGACATCCTTTCCGTTTACTTTGATCTTGATACTTCTGGCTTTCTCTTCTCCTTCCTGACACATACTTTACCTCCTGAAATGATAGACAAAAGAGGGGGAATTTCTTCCCCCTCCCCTGTTTAAACTTACGAACGTAGGTCACACAACGCAATAGCTGTAACCTAAAAAGTTATCTGTGCCTGCGCCTGAACTTCGCCCTGCTCCATGTTGTGGATGAAGTTTAAGTAGAACATGGCGTTTATGCCATCGATGTAGTAGTTCACCCCGCCCGTTATGGCAGACATTCCATCGTTATCCTCATCGGTGCAAGGGTCGTATGAGTCGTAACGAACTAGGAATTCCACCTGCGGAACCGGCTGGACACCCAGGTGGCCGAAAAAGGCCTGGGAGTTCCAGGTTTCTTTACCTTCAGAATCCTTGTAAGAGTTCGCATACTCGTCCTCCGCAGCGATAAACTCTCCTCTGAAGCGGACCGTCACATCATCTTTGGTGTAGTCGGCTTTGGCGAATCCGCCATAACGATTACGCTTGAAGGTGTCCTCCGGGTCTTCCCAGCTGCTGGGCGGGGGGGCAAAACCTATCCAGGCGTAGCCACCAAAACGTACCTCGGCCTCTTCAATCGGCGGCTTGACATCGGCCCGAACCAGAAAGTCCTTAGCGTCGTTGTTATCATCCCAATTGTTGGGCGTATCGCCGCCGTTGAATATCCCCAGGTTGAAGTCAACATACTCGGTAGTGGTGGTACTCTGGATTCCGCACTGCCGCCAGACGGCGTATTTGGTGGTGGTATAGGGATAGTTGATCATCTCCAGCTTTGCGGTGGAGTAAGGCATGTACAGGGTGAAGTTCGGCAGAAATCGTCCCACGGCTATCTCGGTTTTTTCGATGTAGAAGAACTGCGCCTTATAGTCCAGCACACTTATGCTTCCCTTGTGATCAAGCTGAACGAAATACTTCACCTTGTCCGGAACAATGGTTCCCCAGAAGAGAAACCGAGCCCGATTCAAGGTAAAAGAATCATTGCCCTTCTCATCTTCTACATTGTAGGTAAATCCGGCCTGAAGGATACCGCCGATCTTCAGGTCACCCTTTCCAACCTTCACTTCCATTGCCCCCATGGCAAAGCTGCCAACAAAAAGAGAAACCAGCATCAAGCCCGCGATAAACAGACTCAGTTTCTTCATTTGTTCCTCCCTCATCATTTAGAGATTTTTACTCATTACTCAATTGACTCAAACCTTCTTCATTCTCGTACCAAATCCAACCAACTCAAAACTCTTCTGACTTTGAATATGATTTTTGCAGTCTTCACCTCCTTGAGTTTTTCTTTTTATATTTATGTTTAAAGATCTTACAGTTTGTGATCTTTTTCACTTTATCCCTTATAGGCCACCTCCTTTTCAAAACTCATTCATATTAAACATTATTCAGCGTCACCCCTATTTGAATTACGGATCTCTATCCATCTTATCATTCAGCTGCTTTTCAATTATTCCACTCTTTCTCAATCATGATACAATTTGCCCGAATTTAAAAATTAGCTTAAGCTTTGTCAAGCAAAAAATGACTTAAGTTAAGAAGCTCACCACGCCCTGCTCTCGCTGGTTATTCACTTCAAGAAACTATTTAAGAGCAACTAAGGATTATTGAGGGTAATTGCAGCACAATATTTGGGCAAACGAAGGTCGATCTTTCGGGAGGCACTTCTATAATATCTTCCATCTCTTAATCTGTCCCATGGCTTTATAATCGGTCATGTCCAGATGAAGGGGGGTAATGGAAACACAACCTTTTTGGATGGCGGCAAAATCTGTATCATCTTCTTTCTTCCAGACGGAGGTCTGTTCTCCGATCCAAAAATAATTTTTCCCCCGGGGATCAATTTTCTCGATCACCACGTCGTTATACACTCTTTTCCCCAATCGAGTGATTTTGAACTTCCTTATGGCTTGCTTCTTATCCGGAATGTTCACATTCAAGAAGGTATCCCTGGGAAGCCCATTTTTCAAAACGAAGCTGGCCAGTTTTCCTATAAATCTTGCGGCGGACTTGAAATGCTTGGCGTTCCAGTTCGCATTGGACACTGCGATGGAAGGAATGTTCAAGATAGTTCCTTCCATTGCCGCAGCTACGGTTCCCGAGTAGGAGACATCGTCACCCATATTGGGACCGTGATTTATGCCGGAGATAAGGATATCCGGTCTTCTTTTTAGAATAGCATGAACCGCCAGCATCACTGCGTCGGTGGGGGTGCCGTCCACACTATAAAATTTCTCTGCGATCTTGTTTATGCGCAAAGGATACTGCAAGGTCAAGGAATGGCTGGTAGCGCTCTGTTCCCGATCTGGTGCCACCACCCATACCTGACCGATTTTGGAAAGTTCCCTTTTTAGGGTCAACAAACCTTCAGCGTTTATGCCATCATCGTTGAGGCAGGCAAGGCTGAAGCCTCACGCTCCATATTGCATTGTCGTTAATATGAACTGTGAACTAAATTCTCACCACCACAAGCTTCTCCACATCAACTTAATAAACCTGCCCGTATCAATCAGGGGGTTGATAAAACTTTTGCCTTCTTGATAAATCGTCTCTATGGGAACCTCACCTATCTGAAATCCTTTTCTTATCGCTTTGATCAGAATTTCCGACTCAAGATCATATTTTTTCGATTTCAGTTTGATCTCTCTTAGAACCCGGGTTGAGATCAACCTGTATCCGGATTGACTATCTCTGATAGATTGGCCGGATAAAACGGACAATATAACTGAAGTTAAATTGTTGGTGAGCCAGCGAGCAAAGGGCATGATCTCCAAATCAATCTTCCTGGTTCCGATTATTATGCCAAAAGATTCATTTGTTTTACGGATGAAATCTGGAATAGAATCTGGATTATGTTGCAGATCAGCATCCATGGTGATCAGGGCGTGGTAATTTTTCTTCTGGGCATAACTAAATCCAGTTTTCAAAGCCTCCCCCTTACCTCTGTTTCTTTTGTGTTTCAAAACCACCGCCCCAGCTTTTTGAGCAAAATCAAAGGTCTGATCCTCGGAGCCGTCGTCCACAACCACAATGTCACTTTTATCTACGAATTTCGAAGTTTTTTCTATCAGCTCAGAGATGGTTGGGCTGGCATTGTATGCAGGAATAAGGACCAGAAATACTTTAACCATGAACTTTGAACCAAAAACTATTGACTAAAAAATCGGGGCGAGCCGATTTGAACGGCCGACCCCTTGCACCCCAAGCAAGTGCGCTAACCAGACTGCGCCACGCCCCGATCCGACACCCTCAACATAGCCCTTTTTTGGAAAAAATCAAGACAAAACCTTCAGAATAGCAGAAATTTCCTTTCTGATTTCTGCCAGAAGATTTTGAAGTCGCATCTTCTCCGCCACTACCTGGCCCAAGTCGTCATGTTTCCGGTTTTTCAGTTTAGACTTTGCTCCCTCTATGGTATACCCCTCCTCGTAAAGAAGATGTTTGATCTGGTTGATTAAATCGATGTCCCTCTGTTGATAAGAACGATTTCCCGCCTTGTTTTTTTTGGGTTTGAGCAGATTAAATTCCTTTTCCCAGAACCTCAATACATACGGTTTGATTTTGGTTATCTGCGAAACCTCGCTAATGGAATAGTATAATTTATTCTTGGTCGAAGCTCTCAAATCTTCCCCTCACTTTTTGTAACAGATGTAGTTCCTCACTTCTAAATCAAAATATGAATTTTTCCTTCTAAGTCAACCCCAAATTTCTGATTTTGGATCTCGGGTCATCAGTTCGATCATGGCGTTCTCAGGTTCTTTTTGTTCAAAAAGGACCTGGTGAACTTGTTGGGTGATAGGCATTTCCACTCCATGCTTTAAAGAAAGCTGATAGGCCGATCTGGTTGTCTTTATTCCTTCTGCCACCATGGTCATATCTTCTTCAACCTCCTTCAAAGATCTCCCCCTTCCTATTTGTTCTCCCACGAATCTATTCCGGGAGAATCTGCTGATGCAGGTGGTCACCAGATCACCCAGACCCGAAAGCCCGGCAAAGGTCTCTTGTTTTGCCCCCAGCTTTTCACCCAATCGGATGATCTCTGCCAGCCCACGGGAGATCAAAGCTCCCTTGCTGTTGTCCCCCAAGCCCATTCCATCACATATCCCTACTGCAATGGCAATGACGTTTTTGATAGAGCCACCCAACTCCACCCCAATAATGTCGCTGTTGGTATAAACCCTGAAATAGGGATTCATAAAAGCATGCTGAACCGCTCTGGCAGCTTCCTCTCTAAATCCTGCCACCACCACGGTGGTGGGAATTTTCCTTGCCACCTCTTCCGCATGGCTGGGACCGGACAGGGTGGTGATTCTTTCATGAAGATCGGCTGGCAACTCTTGTTTTAAAACTTCCGACATTCTCAAAAGCGTTTTATTTTCGACCCCCTTGGCTAAGTTGACCACAATGGGATCTTTCAATTTTATTGAGTCGATCTTTTTCGCCACCTCTCTAACAGTATGGGAAGGGAGTGCCAAAGTTAACATATCTGCCTTAGATACTGCCAAATCAAGTTGATCTGTGATTTCCACCCGGTCAGGTATGGTGACTCCGGGAAGTTTCTCTTTATGTTCTCTTTGAATGGAAAGTCTTTTCCTCTCCTGACGGTCAAATTCCCATAAAGTTACTTTATGTCCATTGTAGTTTAAAAGCGTGGAGATGGCAATTCCCCAGCTTCCTGCACCCAACACTGCAATCTCTGCCATGACCTTATATATCCTTTCGAGGTAAAAAATTCGCGTGTCGGATATGTCTCGCCAACGACGGGACTATCCGACTGCATTCTTGTGTCCGAGACCCCGTCATTGATTGGCATTTCGGACTTACGCCTTTTAAACTTTATTCATTCCTTTTCGACCAAATTTATTCTCCGTACCAGCCAGCAACCGTTTTATGTTGCTTCTGTGATTAAAAAAGATGAAGGCTGTTAGAAAAAACATCATAAGAATAAGCTCAGATGGCACCTGATATTTAAGATAATACCTTTCAAAGACCAAAGCAAGAAATATGAAGGCTGTGGCAGAAAGTGAACCTAAGGAGACGTATCTTGTAATCGTCACTATCAGCACGAACAGAATCAAAGCTAACCCCACCTCCAGAGGAATGATGGATAAAAGAGCTCCCAACCCGGCAGCGATCCCCTTCCCTCCTTTAAATCCGGCAAAGAGCGGAAATACATGACCCAAGATGACGAAAACGCCTGCTAAGATTTTTAAATCAATCAAGCTCAACCAAACGGAGTTTGAGGCAATTTGAGTTATCAGAAGCACGGCTGTCATTCCTTTGGCGATATCCAGAACTAGCACAATCACTGCAGGCAAAGGCCCGATAACTCGATAAACATTGGCGAATCCAGCATTTTTCGACCCATAATCTCTAGGGTCAATTCCTTTCCAGATTCTGCTAATAACTATACTAAAAGGAACAGAGCCCAATAAATAACTTAAGATTGCCATTACTGCAGTGGTTAACATCATCATTCTTTATCTTTTAGTCTTTTTCTTTCGGGGGACTTTGATCATCGATTCCCTCAGTGGGAGATTCTTTCAAACTTAAACAATATAGGTATTTGCTTTCATTCTCCGATATCTTCACAGTGAAAATCGTGGCTTTATATCCATTTCTCTCCGTGACCCATAAGCGTTGAGTTAATTCGTACTCATCGTAGATTCTGGGATGCCCGAGTATATAAGTAGGTTTTCGGGATAATAGAAATTCGATAGTCACTGTCTTCGAGTGACCGACTCTTAAAACTTTTTGATCCTGCAGATCTACTTGAGTCGCCAAAGTTAAACCAAGCTCATCGATGGTATACATTTCCGAGTAATAAGGTATTGCCCCGGCAGCGGTGGTGGCTAAACTTTCACCTGGCTTGGCAATGCTTTTGAACATCAACCCCACTTTTGACCAGAGGCGGGTAGATTCTCTTAATATTCCGATGCTGTCTATACCTTCTCGACTCCAGGCTTTGTTGCTATCTTTTGATGGATAAGCAAGGAGAAATATGCTAAGTCCGATCAAAAGGATTTCTAAAATTGCCAAAGCTACTTTGTGTTTCCTTTTTGAAAGTAGCTGGTGATAATAATACATCCCCCTGAACCCCTCCTGAATCAGAAAGAAGAAGAAAGGCAAAATGGGCACGAGGAATCTGAACATATCCATAAAGTCACCACCTACGTAGACTATATAAAAAGAGAAAACCAATATCATTAAGGCAAAGTAGGAAATGACCATTTTTAAATTCGCATTTGATCTTATAGCTTTGCCCAAAAATACTAACGGTATCACCATGAGCCAAATCCAAAATCTCTTAACGAAATCAAAAAGATAAACCAGACCTTGGTGATAGAGAGATTCCTCTCCAACCTTCACGTAAAAGGTATTAGGCAAAAACTTTCCGTAATAAGACCACCGCCAGAAGAAATAGATAAGGAAAAGGATCAGAAAAGAAAGGGTCCAGATACAAACATTTTTCACCTTGATCTTCTTTTTAAAACCTGAGAGATGAAGTAGGAAAAGAAATGTGATCCCCCCGAAGATTACCCCATCCAATCGAGTCATGCCTACAAAAGCAAAAGTGATTCCCGAGAAAATAAGATTTGATAGTTTGTTTATCCCTGTTACTAAGAAGTATGATCCTAACAAGACCAGAAAGGTGAAAAAAGAGGTTTCCAATCCTCCGGTGGACCAGGCCGCATAAGCTCCACAACAGGCAAGAAAAAGTGGAGCTAAGTAGTTAAAGAGATTCTCCGCAGGATAAAACCGCCTGTTCAGCCCCAACAATAGAAAAATTGTGGCAAGACTGAACAAAACGCCTAAAATCTGAGAAACCACAACCACATCTAAGCCTATTTTCATGAACAGGCTCAAAAGCAAAGTCCAGAGAAAATTTGTATACCCCTCCACCTTTTCACCAATATTATAAACCAGACCATGTCCTTGAACAAAATTCTTGGCATATCTGAAGGAGATAAACGCATCATCACAGACGAACCTGAGGTAGTTAACATGCAGAAGCAGGATAAGGCACACAATAACAGTTAAGACTATTGAAATATAGGCTTTTTTCATCAAGCAACCTTTGCCAAACAAGTTTTGAGTTTTCGGTTCATGAGTGCAAATCAGAAGAAGCTGAGTTTTTCCTAATTCGGCCTTTTATCTGAAGAACTACTCTAATTTTGTGTATAGTATCCATGCCTCTCTCTTTGCACCCCGATCGAAATATATTTCAAAGACCTCCTCTCCTTCAGTCAATATCCTGTAGTAATTTCTATGTCTCCTCTGCCACCATCTTTTTCTTTTAGCACCGGGTTTGGGATAGCTGAAATCAGGCCAGAAGGCGATCACCTCTTTTATCTTATATTGTCTGCCTCTCCAGATAAATGAGACTGGATTTTTAGTCCTCTCGTCTCTGGTCACCTCTATTTCATCCGAATAGAACTCAGGCATGATTATCGACACTTCTGTAAAACAAGAGCCTTTCTTTATTCACTATTCTCTTTTTTTTATTTTAATCCTGATCGGGTTTCCCAAAAATCCAAAATGCTCTCTGATCCGATTCTCCAGATATCTCAGATATGGTTTTTTCAAAAGCTCTGGGTAATTAGAGAAAAACACAAATGTCGGGGGCTGGATATCCGTCTGGGTGGCATAATATATTTTTATATATTTTCCTTTAACCGAGGCAGGGGGCTTAGCTTTTATATCTTTTTCCAGTTTCTGGTTCAACTCAGCGGTTTCTATTCTTTTCCTCCTCTCATTATAAACCCGCAAAACTAACTCCATGGCTGTCTTAACCCTTTGTCTGCTTTTTGCTGAAATGTAAATTGGCGGCACAAACTTAAACAAAGGCGCCTTCTGTTTTAATGCTTTGGTATAAAGATCTGCGGTTTTCTCATCTTTTTCTATAAGATCCCATTTATTTACTGCTATCACCATTCCCTTTCGCAGATCAAAAACCTCACTTGCGATTTTTAGATCCTGTTTTAAAAGTCCCAGCGGAGCTTCGATAAGAATCAAAGCTATATTGCATCTTTGGATCGATCTTAAGGTTCTCAAGGTGGTATAATATTCCAAGCTTTCTTTGACCCGTGATTTACGCCTCAGACCTGCGGTATCGATCAAAGTAAAGGATTGTCCTGCTATTTCTATTTCAGTATCGATCGCGTCTCTGGTCGTGCCCGGCGCCTCAGAAACTATCAGCTTCTCCTCACCCAAGAGAGCGTTGACGAAAGATGACTTCCCCACATTGGGTCTTCCGATCACCGCCACCTTGATGCTTTCTTTCTTCTCCTCATAAGCAATCTCTTCTGGCAGGTATGAGACGATCCGGTCTAAAAGATCGCCAATGTTCCTGCCATTTAACGCAGAAACAGATGAAGGCTCTCCCAGACCTAATTTTCTCAGGGAATATATATCCTCTTCATCTCTAACACTATCCACCTTATTTGCCACCAACACCACCCCCTTTTTTGTTTTCTTGAGCCGCCTTGCAATCTCTAAGTCGAGTGACTGTGCTCCCACCTTCACGTCCACTAAAAAAACGACCAAATCCGCTTCAGATATGGCTATCTCTGCTTGAGCCTTCACCAACCTCTCCATTTCTGTTCCGCTTGAAGGAACATATCCACCGGTATCAACTAAAAAGAATCCCTTTTTATTCCAAGTAGTGAAGGCATAATTCCGGTCCCGGGTGATCCCCGGCTGATCATCCACAACCGCAATGTGTCTTTTCAAAAGGCGATTAAACAGAGTGGATTTTCCTACATTGGGTCTGCCTATTATGGCAATAATTGGAACAGACATGGTCAACGGATGAAACGGATTCAGATAGATTTCATTACTTTCTTGACCTCATCCCAAGATGGCATCCGATTAAAGATGGTATTTGCATTTATTCTCAAACCAAAGGTCAGCCCAAATTTCTGGACGGTTTTTCTTCTATCTGTATTTATAAGCTTTAAGTCAACTTTTGTGGTCTTTCCAAATTCCTTGGCTACCAATTTTGCCACCCACCAGGAATACGAGCACTGGGTGCTCCAGAAGAACTCCACTTTGGCCCTTTTGGCACTTGAGGCTGAACCAGTTCGGGACAAGATTAGTGCAGGTGGTTTAGCATTGCCATAATTTTTAAGCATCAGAACTGAGTTACCATTCCTTCCCACCTCTTTGAAGCCAAATTTGGAGAAGAAACATTCAGGCATGTAATCGAAAAACCCCCACCAGGATTCTCTCTCATACGCTATCACGGCTGAACCAGAGAGATGCGAGGTCTTTGTCATGAAGTTCTCCATCAAAGCCTGCCCCACCTTCTTCTTCCAGTATGGCGGTATCACCCAGATGCAATGAATAAAGGCAAGATTTTCTCCTTTTACCGGAAAGATGGTCTTTTCAATTGGAACATACTCGATCAAACCGGCAGGGATTTTTCCCTTCAAGGATAACTCCTCAAGCGTAACTTCGCCAACGCCGGGATAGTCTATTTTTTCCCACTTGCCCTCATCTTCGAAAGCGACCAAGACGGAAAGCCCCTCTTTTTTCATCTTCATCAAGAATTCCTTTCGAAGACTGATGCCTTGCTTCATGGTTCTTTTGAAACCCGGATCAACGCAGGGCAGAACGGCATAATCCAGCTCGTCTGTTTCTAATTCTCTGATTTCCATTCTTCAAATATCTTAATCAAGCTTTCCATCAGATCATACGATCCGATCATCACTTTACGTCTCAACTCCCTTTCCAAATCCTGAGGAGTTAAATCATCCAGAAACAATCCATCTTGATTTAGGCAGTTTGGCGGAAGAAGAATTATCTCGCCCAAGTTTTTCTTTTTTCTCAGAGTATCCATTATATCTGCGCCGGTCAAAAGACCAGCAACCGTTACACTCTGTCCAAAAAAGTCATTCTTCACCATCACCGGTCGAATCTTAAGATCGGATATGGAATTTAGCCTTTGTTCAATTATCTGCTTGATCAGCCTGAAGGCTGATACTCCAGTGATCAGGGTAATGTTTAGATTCTTCCTTAACCTTCCGGGCAAAAGTCTTTTTTCTGCATTAAACTCATCTAAGAACTGACGTACCATTCCTACACCATTCTCTATCTGATAGAATTCATCATAATACCCTTTGTCCGGAATGTCAAGCTTCGCCTTGGTAAAAAACTCGTCTGCCGCATAAACGAAACCACTCCCCAGCTTTTCTCTAAAACGTTTTTGCCACTGATCCACCAACTGAATAACCTTTTTGGAATATGGCTTAGTCACTGGTTTAATCCCGGGCAATCGTTCTCTGAACTTTGTTAGACCTACCGGCACCAGTGCAAGCGATTTCACATGGGGATAGAAGGCGGACAAATCCTTAACCGATTTTTCCAGATACTTTCCATCGTTGATTCCCGGACACAAAACGATCTGGGTGTGCATCTCTATTTTCCCCTTGGCTAATCTTTCGAGCAGGGGCATTACATCGGGGATTTTGGGGTTTGATAAAATCTTTTTTCGAAGTTCCTCATCAGTTGTATGCACCGAAATATACAGCGGGCTAAGTCGTTGATATATAATGCGATTTATATCTCCGTTTGAAGTGTTGGTTAATGTAATAAAGTTGCCATGTAAAAAAGAGAGACGAAAATCCTCATCTTTGAAATACAACGCTTTTCTTAAACCATTGGGAAGTTGATGCACGAAACAAAATATGCAGTTGTTGGGACAACTTTTATATCTTGTCGGGAAAAATTCCACTCCCAAATCTTCATCCAACTGTTTCCTCACCAGCACCTGTTTTATTCCCCCCTCTTTTGATCTAAGCTTTAACTTTAAAAGATAATTCGAGGAAAAGAATCTATAATCGATGGGGTCATTTACAAAATGGCTGTTTATCGTCAGAAGTTCATCCCCTACAGAAATATTATGGGAGGAAGCGATGCTTTTATTCGCTATTGATTTAATCTTCATTTTGACTCGGAAGACATTCAAAAAAGGAAGCTTATCCGTCTGAGGTCTCAACTCCATATTGAGCCAAAAACATCCTCAGATACTGGATAATACAGTTCACAACGGAGAGGGTCGCCAGAGCTAAAAACCACTGTTGTAACTGATGAATCCGCGCTATATAAATTACCACCGTGAAAACCCAGATCCATGAGTTCAATTTACCCCAGTTGTTGGACATAAGGATGCTCCTTTTTCTTTTAACCATAGCAAGAGCGGCAATCAAAGTCAAAAGATCCTTCAGGAACAGCAATCCAGCTGACCAGATGGGAAACTCCCGATAGATAATGACAAAGATCACGAAAATCCCCAGCCCCAACTTATCCGCCAAAGGATCCAAAAGCCTTCCCAGATCCGTGATCTGATTCCACCTTCTTGCCACATAGCCGTCCAAAACGTCGGAAGCCACGGCAAGCACAATCAAAATAACAGCCAGGACAAGACTCGAGTGGGTATCCTGAGCTAAGAAGAAAAAGATGAAAGGGAAGAGCAAAATTCGGAAAATGGCTAAAAGATTGGGAAGCAGAAAGAAATCTCTTTTTTTTATGACCATCTTAACGTCACTATTTTCCCCTCTACACAGATGGGAGGGATGGAATAGGTTTTGTAGGGGTTTGATTTATCAAACCTGCCGCTGGCAGAACTGTCCAGAACTATCTATTGTAACGTTTTTCGGGTCGGATGAATCCGACCCCTACAACTTATGCTCAATCGCCGGAGGAGTCACCGGTGGACTTAATCATCTCCTTTGCCTGTCTTAAGGTTAACTGGCTTATCTTTTCCCCGGAGATCATTCGCGCAATCTCATTTACCCTCTCCTCTTTATCTAATCTTTTAATCTTGGTCACAGTTCGACCTTTCACATTTTCCTTGAACACTTTGAAATGATGGTCCGCCTGTGAAGCGATCTGCTGTAGATGTGTTATCACGATCACCTGAAGTGAAGAAGCTAAATCTTTTAAGCTTTTACCCACCGCGGATGCCACCTCCCCACCAATGCCCACATCTATCTCGTCGAAAATCATGGTCTCCACCTGATCTGTCTTAGCCAGAATAGATTTTAATGCTAACATTATACGGGAGATCTCTCCACCAGAGGCAATCTTGGCTAAAGGTTTTAGTTCCTCCCCCGGATTGGGAGAAACAAAAAACTCCACTTGATCCATCCCCTTCGCATCTGCAAAGTATCTTTTCACATCTACGTTGATTAATCCATTTGCATCTTCCCTCTGGCTTATTCTTACCTGGAATCTGGTCTTATCCATTCCCAAGCCAATCAAAGCCTTTTGGATTTTTTTTGACAACTCAGAAGCTTTAGCTTTTCTTTGTTCTGAAAGCAAACTACACTCCTTTTGAAAAATCTGAGAAAACCTCTCTATCTCTTTTTCTAACTCATTTATAGTTTCATCCTTGTTGTCTATCTTACCCCTCTCTCTTTCAATCTGTTCTTTGTATGCCAAGATCTCCCCAATAGTTTTGTCATATTTCTTCTTCAAGGTATGAAGCAAATTCAGCCGCTCCCTTATCATCTCCAGTTTTTCGGGATCGAACTCCAACCCGCCTTTGTAGTCTTCCACAAATCTTGACACTTCCTGAAGCCCGATCACGCAGGATTCTAAATTTTCCGCAGGTTCTTTTAATCTCGAATCTGTGTGGATGTTTTTTTTCAGCTCCTTGGACAGGGAGGCCAGTTTTGCCAGTATCGATCCATCACTTTCATAGAGTTGATGATAGAGATTGGAGGAAAGCTCAAAAAGGGATTCCACGTTTTCCAACACTTTTCTTTTCTGGGCAAGCTTTTCCTCTTCGTCTGGTCTTAAGCTGGCTTTTTCAATTTCCTGAATCTGAAACTGATAGAGCTCTCTTCTCTCCTCATCCATCTTCTTACTGGCTTTTAGGTCCTCCAGCTCCTTTTGTTTCTTTCTGAGCAAACCAAAAGTTCCACTCACCCGGGATAAAATTTCGTCCAGATATCCATAGTGATCCAGATATTCGATATGTCTATCCACATTTAAAAGCGATTGATGCTGGTGTTGTCCGTGTAGGTCTGCAAGTCGGTCTCCAATTGATTTCAGACTTCCTAAAGTAACCTGTCGATCATTGAGAAGGCATCTGCTCTGCCCTTTGCCGGAGATCTCTCTTCTAATTATGATTAAATCGTCTTGGGGGATCATGCCCAGCTTAACTAACAACTCTTTTAAGGGACGGTCATCTGGCAGTTTGAAAACTGCCTCTATGCTTGCGGTGTCGAATCCACTTCTGACCACATCAAGGCTTGCCCTCTCTCCCAAGGCCAGATTTGCTGCCCCCACGATAATGGATTTTCCCGCACCGGTAGCGCCGGTGATGATGTTCAGTCCGGGCTGAAACTCCACCTTCATCTGGTCAACTAAAGCGTAATTTCTTATTCGGAGATTTTTTAGCATTTCAGGAGACTTCAGTCTTGGGCGTTAGAGGTTTGAAAATGATGGCAAAAGGGACAAGCCTCAATGAACTTTTGAACTAACTTTATTCTCCAATCTTAGGCCTGGCTCCCCAATGAAGCTTCCTTCTCAAGATATCATAGAACGATCTATCTCTGAATTTGATCAGGTTGACTGAATGCTCGGCTTTTCGTACCAGAACCGAGCTTCCGGACTTCAAACCGAACGCCACCTGTCCATCGATGGTCAACACCGCCTCCCGGCAAGAAAGTTCCACCACCACCCTTAAGGTCTCGTCCTCAGAGAAGACTATGGGACGTGAAGCTAAGGTGTGGGGGCATATGGGCGACACAATTATGGCATTCATCTGAGGATTGATTATCGGTCCTCCAGCAGCTAAGCTATATGCGGTTGATCCGGTGGGAGTGGAGATGATCAAACCATCAGCTGAATAGGAACAGATGAATTCATCTTTCACGTAAAGATGCAAAAGGAAAAGCCGTGCCACCTCTCCTTTGTCAATAACCACGTCGTTTAACGCATACTGATCAAATCTTTTTACCCCCTCCATCTCACTTTCCAGAACCATCCTCCTCTCGATGAAATAATCCCCCTGTTTGAGCTTATTCAAGGTATTATGCAAATCGTTGGAATTGATTTCTGTCAAGAATCCCACTCCACCCAAGTTTATTCCCAAAATTGGGATTTGATGTTCTCCCACCGCCCGCGCCGAAGCCAGCATGGTCCCATCTCCTCCCAGAGAAATCAACATCTCACTTTTTTCCCACAGCTTCGACCTGGGCAAGGACTCCTCCTTTTGTCCCATCAATGGGACAAGCTCTTCACAAAGGAACACATCGACTTTGTTTTCGCTTGCCCAGCGGATGATCTTTTCCACCACCTCTTTGGTCAACTCTTTTTTGACGTTGGCGATAATTCCGATGCTTTTCATTTTATTTAATTGGGGAAGATTATTTCAAGGTTCCACCATTTACGACTCACGAACTTGCTTTTCGGGTTTTAATTTTTTCACAGACTATATCTGATTTCAAAATCATTTTTACCATTTGGCTTATTCCATCTTTGTCTAAGTCCAAATCGCGTAAAACCTGGTCTCTTGAGCCATGCTCAATAAACTCATCTGGAATGCCCATCCTTTTAATTAACACGCCCTTAACATTATGAGCTTCTGCGAATTCCAAGACCGCAGATCCGAATCCGCCTAAAAGTGCGTTTTCTTCAACCGTGATAAGCTTATTGAATCTCTGTAAGATGGAATCAAGCATCTGTTCATCCAGTGGCTTCACAAAACGGGCATTCACCACCTCCACATCTATCCCTTCCTTCTGGAGTTGAGAGGACGCCTCCAGAGCTGGATAGACCATGGAACCCACCGCCAAGATTGCCACCTCCTTTCCTCTTTTCAACCTTTCCCAGGTCCCCATCTGGATCAGGTCAAATTCATCGGTGAGCACATCAGGAATTGCACTTCTGGGGTACCGTATGGCAACAGGTCCTTTTTCCCAGCCAAGGGCAGTATAAAGCATGTCCTTTAGCTCATTTCCATCTCTGGGTGACATAATTATCCAATTAGGAACGTGTCTGAGATAACTCAGATCGAAAGCGCCATGATGGGTGGGACCATCTGCACCCACCAATCCTGCCCGGTCTATTGCCAAAATCACAGAATGATTCTGCAAGGCCACATCGTGAATCACCTGATCAAAAGCTCTTTGAAGGAATGTGGAGTATACTGCAAACACCGGCTTGAGATTCTGGCTGGCAAGTCCGGAGGCGAAAGTGGTGGCATGTTGCTCAGCAATCCCTACGTCATAAAATCTTTTAGGAAAGGCTTGGGCAAACTTCAAAAGTCCAGTTCCCAGGGTCATGGCGGCGGTGATGGCCACAATTTTTTCATCCTTCTTAGCTAACTTAAGCAAAGTATTTCCCAACACATCCGTATACGTTGGCCCCCTTGACTTCCCGTTTGAATTTCCGGTAACCTTATCGAAGGTACCAATACCATGAAATCGAGGGGCATCCTCTTCTGCAAATTTGTAGCCTTTCCCTTTTCTTGTAAGAATATGAAGCAAGATGGGACCATTCAAGGTTTTCAACTGTTCCAAGATTTTGACTAACCCTTCAATATCATGCCCATCCAAAGGGCCAAAATAGCGGAATCCCAATTTCTCGAAGAAGATGCCAGGAACCAAAAACCCTTTGATGCTCTCTTCCACCTTAGCCACCATGCCTCTTATCTTATCTCTTCTTTTGAACTTCCCCACCAGATCCCAAACTTCCGCTTTGAGTTTATTATATTTCTCGTCGGTCAAAAGATCGGTCAGATATCGGGACAAGGCTCCCACATTCTTGGAGATGGACATGGTGTTGTCATTTAAAATAACGATCAAGTTCTTTCTTAAGGCGCCTGTATTATTCAGCCCCTCAAACGCCATCCCACCAGTTAAAGCACCGTCACCCACCACCGCAATCACTGAGAAATCCTCGCCTTTTTGATCTCGCGCACAGGCAATTCCTAAAGCGGAGGAGATGGCGGTGGAGGCATGTCCCACAATGAAAATATCATGTTCGCTTTCATGCCAGGTGGGAAAACCGCTCAAGCCCCTGTATTTTCTTACTGTATCAAATCTGTCCTTGCGTCCGGTCAGAAGTTTGTGGGTATAACACTGATGACCCACATCCCAGATGATTTTATCCCTAGGCGAATGGAAAACCCGGTGGAGCGCTAAGGTAAGCTCGATAGCTCCCAGGTTGGATGCCAGATGTCCACCGTTTTTGGAGACCACGGTTATGATCCTGTTTCTGATTTCCTGTGCCAATTCATCTAATTTGTCGATGGGGATGTTTTTCAAATCTTGAGGTGAATTTATTCTATCCAGCCATTTAGTCATCTTAACTCCTTAAAAATCTCGAGAGATCATAAAATCTGCCCAGGCTAAAAGTAGCTCCTTATAGTGCGAGTCTGGCAAAACATCAAGTTCCGGTCGGGCCTCTCCGATGATCCGCTGTGCCATGCGTTTCGTCTCTGATATCCCACCCAGCTCAAGCAAAAGTTGGACGACCTTATTGATTTCCTCTCTGCTTGCCTCATGATTTCCTAAGACATTTTTCAGCTTTGCTTTCTGTTGGGGAGAGGCATTCTTAAAAGCATAGTAGGTGATGGTGGTGCGTTTCCCCTCCCTGATGTCAGAGCCAACCGGTTTTCCCAACTGTTTTTCATTGCCGATAATGCCCAGGATATCATCCTGAAGTTGGAAGGCGGTACCGCACCTGCTGGTAAAATTGGAAAGAGCAACGGCTTTCTTGTCGTCTGTGTTTGTCGTATTAAGTCCGATCATAGCACCCGCTTTGGCAGAATATTCATATAAAGCGCCGGTCTTCCGCCATAGCATATCTAAAATCTGGTCTGGATTGAAAGACTCAATAGGCTGTTTGGCGAACTGAATATCCAGAGTTTCTCCAGAAACCAGGGTATTTAGCACATACGATTCCAACATGCGAATCAATGTGAGGGTCACCTCAGGTTTGACATTTCCCTTCAGGGAACAATCACACAAAAGACTTACTGCCCATCCCTGCTGAATGTCGCCGGTAAGTATGGCGATGTCTCGCCCGTAATCTTTAGCCTGATTTTCAGTATAGTTCATGTGCTGTTTTGCGATCAAGGATGATTGTGTATGAACCGTATATCCACCTCTCCTTTTCTCGTCATTGTCAATCAGATCGTCATGCACTAAAGTCCAGGTATGAAACATCTCCACTGCTGCTGCCGCCGGGATTGCCTCCTCTTCTTTCCCTCCCACCGCTCCACAGGCTAAAAGCAACACCGCGGGACGCAGGCGCTTTCCTGCCCGGTTAACATAACTATATACGGCTTCTTTTATTTGATCCGGATAAAACCAGTCTTTAAATTCTTCCGTCTTCAGATATGATGCCACCAGCTTTTCTCTTTTTTCCAACTCAGCAAAAAAATCTACCGTTTGGGTCGCCATTTTCTTCGCAATTAAAGGGTAACAGATAATTAATTATTTCTACATTGCACCAAATTTAGATCACATATTCTCAACGCCCAAATGGGCTACTACCTTTTTCTTAAGGAATCCATTGAGTGGTGGGTAGGTAGCCGCAGGCTTCAGCCTGCGCATTTTTGTTTCTCCTCTAATTACCAGTATTTAACTTGCAGAAGATCATTCCTCTGCTTCCAGATCAAGAGGTTGAGTCTTAAACTCACCCTCAGCCGTTTTGATCAGTTTTTTGACCCTTTCTTCCGCCCGGGTCAATTTTTGAGTGCAGAATTGGGATAGCTCGATTCCCTCCTCGAACTTTTTCAAAGCCGCCTCAAGAGATAGGTCACTCTCTTCTAAATCTCGCACTATCTTCTCTAATTTTCTTAGAGCTTCTTCGAAGCTTTTCTCTTTTCTTTTTGGAGTCGATTTCTTACCAGTCAATTTCACCTCTCCGTTTGTAGGTCTAATTCAGATCAATAAGCTCTACTCTGGACTCAATCCTCCCCCGGTATACCTTCACCTCTACCCTATCCTCTTCTCTAAGGATACCCGCATCTTTAATTACTCTCAATTCCGGCAACCTTCGGGTAATGGAATATCCTCTTTTTAAAATAGATGCAGGCGACAAAACATCCAGTTTTTCTTTCAATAAAGATATAGCTTTTGCTTTAATTTCAAAGTAATTTTTTATGCCATCCGCAAATTGTTGTCCCCGTTCATCCACTTTCTGTGCCCTTTGAGTGATGAGATCAAAAGGTCTCCTGAAGCCATAACTCTCTTTTTTGGTCTTCAATCCTTGTTTTAAATGTTCAAGTAGCGAAAGAAAATAAAAAGATAGTCTTCTTATATCAGATTTTATATGTTCGAGACGCTCATCACTTTTTTGAACAACCATCTGAGCCGCCGCAGATGGAGTGGGCGCTCTTAGGTCTGCCACAAAATCTGAGATGACAAAATCGATCTGGTGTCCCACCGCCGAGATTACCGGGATCTCGGAATCATAGATGGCTCGGGCAACCACCTCCTCGTTAAAAGCCCACAAATCCTCCAGCGACCCCCCTCCTCGACCCACTATCATCACGTCAATCTTTTTGTACTCATTGAACTCTCTTATCGCCTGGGCAATTTCCTCTGCCGCTTCCTCTCCTTGAACTCGCACCGGGTTCACTATTATCTTTACGCTGGGGAAACGAGACTGTATGATTCTTATTATATCTTTTACCGCCGCTCCGGTGGGAGAGGTCACCACCCCGATTGCCTCCGGAAACTGAGGAATAGGCTTTTTGTGCTCCTCATCGAACAACCCTTCTTTAAAAAGTTTCTCCTTCAACCTTCGGAAGGCGATCTCCAACTTGCCCACACCAGCCGGAATAAGCTCAACCACATCCAATTGATACTGTCCGTTTTTTTCATAGACTGTGATACTTCCCCATGTCATTACTTTCATTCCATCTGCCGGCTCAAATTGAAGCTCATCTCCCCGAAACCTCCACAGGGTGCATCTTATCTGGGCATTCTCGTCTTTTAAGGAAAAGTAACGATGCCCGGAGGAATGTAGAAGATAATTGGATATTTCACCTTCCACCCATACGGCTGGAAAACTCTCCTCCAGAATGCCCTTTATTTCTCTGGTGATCTCTGTCACTGAATAGATTTTTTCCTGCATATCTTGCCCTGATCACAAACGGGTTAGAATGAATGGACAATGCGTGTAAATTTGAGTTGTCAATTTTAATCTTATGATGTTTATTTCAAAATATATGTTAGCCCCAAACACATGTCAAACAATATCTAAACAAAGTTTATAATGACTGAACCCCAGACAGAACCTAAAAAAGAAACCAGAACTTAACTTAAGTTAGGTTCTGGTTTGAAATTCTTTGTCATAGGCGAACCGTTGTCCGTCCGCTGTATAAATCTATCCAAAATATGCTACCCTCAATCTCTCGGTCCTGGAGACATCGTCTCTGATGAACAAGGGGTAAGTTTTAAATTAAATATGGCCCATAGCGGTTACAATAAGCTGATCTAAAAGCTTGCAATCGCGACAATCTTGGTCACCTGGAGGTGGAGACTTTTGATCATAAATCCTCCGAACTTCCTTTAGAAGAGAAGGAATTTTCAGCTCATCCTCAAGCTTCAACTGGAGAACATGCCCGGCAAAACCCATCAGAAAACCATTTTCCCATAATTTGGAATCTAGTTCTTCCTGAACCAGATCCGTTTGTGGCTCCATGTAAACTAAGGCAATGCCAGATACGGGATCAAATCCCTGTCGCTTTCCGATGTAAGCATAAGCATTAAGCTGAACTTCATAGACAGGAAGCAGGCTGTCCTGGGTTTTAGTGAATTTCGATGTTTTGTAATCAATTATGAAATGTGAGCCATCCTCTCTTTGGAGTATTTCATCCGGCATTCCAGTTAATTTAACGTCAGTCTTTTCGTCGACGATACAGAATTTGGAGTAATGCGGAACCTTCACCGGCTTGCCCAAATCTCCCAATTCCTTCAGCCACGATGGCAATTGGCTATATCGTGCGAAATGAGTGTTGGTCACCTTTTTGGTGTAGGAGTCGATGGAGGAAAATATCCCCGGAAAAATCTGGAAGGGAAGCTTATTTGAGCAGTGCATCTTGATCCAGAAACAGCGGGGACAGAAATTAGGTAGAGCTAAACCCCCCAGATCCTTAGCTGAGATTCTTATTTGTGCCATGTTATTTTTTCTCCTATTTTTAGCACATCCTGATACTCAGGCTCGACCAAAGTATTTCTCCATCCTATCAAAGGCTTTGTTGATAGCCTCTTCTGAGTCACAGAATGTGATCCTGAGATGACTTTCTCCGGTAGGCCCAAAAGCCACGCCTGGTGTAGTTGAAACTCTTCCCTCCAGCAAAAGTTTTTTGCAGAATGAAAGCGAGTCAGAACCATCTTTGTGCAGAATCTTCGGAAACATGCAGTAAGACCCTTTGGGCTTTTGATACTCAAACACCGAGTTCAAGTTGCCCAGACGCTCACAGGTTAAATCTCGAAGATCAAGGTACTTCTTTCTAAATTCCGCAACGCAATCCTGTGGTCCCTGCAGGGCAGTCAGCGCGGCATATTGTGAAACCACCGGGGTGCAAATAGAAAAGGGGATGTGTGCCTTAAGCATCTGGGTTACCCAGTCAGCTTTTGCAAGCACGTATCCGACTCTCCATCCGGTCATGGCATAGGTCTTGGTGAAGGTGAAACAGCTAACCGTTTTTTCCTTCAGTTCAGGGATAGAGGCTAAACTGAAGTGTTTTACTCCGTCGAAAGTAAAGTACTCGTAGCTCTCATCCACAATTATAGCCAGATCGTTTTCTAAAGCGATCCCTCCCAATGTCCGAAGTTCCTCTTCTTCAAATACCGCTCCGGTAGGATTGCTGGGTGTGCAGAACATAATTGCTTTTGTCTTTTCAGTAACGGCCCTCCTGAAAGCATGGATATCTAAGCGAAAACCTTTCTCCTCGATAGTAGGAACGTACACCGGAACTGCTGAGGCTAACAGCACGTGACCATCACTTCAGAAGGGTCAGCCTTGATGTTGTTATCCCTTTTAAGTTTCTCAACGATCGCTTCCCTCAATTCTGGCAGCCCTATGCTCGCAGAATAGCCGCTTACCAGACCCGCTTTGATTGCCTGACATGCCGCCTCATTTATATGTCCCGGCGAGCCTGCGGCCGGTCTTGCCCATGATAGAGAAACTGGATCTTTTACCTGCATGGAGAGCCGCGTCATCTCATGAATAGCAGAACGTGGTATCTTGCTTACCCTATCAGATATCATAGTTTTTGTTATACGTTTACCAGTCATTTTTACCTCCATTTTTATGCAAACTCTGGGAGATACTCCCAGATGCTCCGGCAAAAGATTAATCCTCAACGGAATACCCAAGCAAAGCATCAGTACAATCGGGAACTTCTATTTTCAAAGGATCAAAATATTTTCGGTATGAATCTCCAAGGTACGTGGCTCGTATATTCTTCGTATTCTTGTCCAAATCTATTCCTTAGCATTTCTTCCTCTCTAATCGCCGTTAACACGGTGAGGACAGCAAAAATAACGACTGGAACTGAAATCCACACAATCCCCCATGCAAACATAAAACCGAAATATATCAGAATTAAACTAAGGTAACCTGGGTGCCTTATTTTTGAATATATTCCATCAGTCGCAAGTTTTTGAATTTTCTCTGATTGTTTATGTGCTTGCTTATGAGTTCTATGAGAAGATCGATGGATACTAAATCCCACTATTAAAAAAACAACTCCAACTATGTTTGAAATTGGGGAAAAAGGAATTGTCTGTAAAGAAAATATAGTGCCAATAATACCTATCGCAATTAGTATGGGCCATTCGATTACCATTCTTATGTTCGGTTTTGCCAAAAGATATTTATCGAACAGGCTATCCTTTTTCATATAACTTTATCTCATTATCAAATGGGCTTCAGCCGTAGGGACAGCCCTTGCCTCGGCACTGAGGCTCGGCACGAAGTGTGGCTGTCCGCATTTACGATCAGGACAGGGACAAGCCCTGTCCCTACATAAAATTTAACTAACGATTTGATCGGGCAAGTGCATCCAGCTTCGCCCGCAAGGGATTCAACGGCAAAAGCCCCACGATCCGATCAACTGGTTTCCCCTTGTTAAAAAAGAAGACCGTGGGGATACTTTGCACCCGATACTGCATGGCTGTTTGGGAATTCTGGTCCACATTCAATTTGAAGATACGCACCCGTCCGGCATAATCCGGACCGATCTCATCCAAAAGTCCCGCCATAACCTGACAGGGTGGACACCTGGCCGACCAGAAATCCACCACCACCGGAATCTCAGATTCAAGCACCTCCTTTTGAAAGGACTCATCAGTTACCGGGGTCGGCTTACCTGGTTTTGGCGGTCTGGAGAATAAGCTTTTGAAAAATCCCATATCTTTTAAACTCCTACATTCATAACGCAACAATTATGACTGAAAAAAATAAAATTTACCTCCGGCACTGGGAGCGATAGGTAACTTAAATCCTTCTGGCTTTTTGGGAAATAAAAAAATCAAGATACTTTTCTCCTTTGGGAGTGATTTGATAATAGGTGTGATTGCGATGCTTGATCCATTTATTCTCAACTATGTTTTTTTCGATACTGGATCATCACCTTTTCAACTCTTTTCAAAAGTTTCAAATCCTTCATCTCTCTATGGCGCTCGAAAGCCTCTTTAGGTTCGATGTTCAAAATCTTCGCCACCATCAAGGAATAATCCACCCCCATCACTTGGTGGTGTTTCAAGACACGAAAATCAAGCTCATCTAACCGGTAATAATCTTTATCCGGTTTATCCTCCTTCTTTTCTAAAATGTCCTTCCAGGATAAAGAAATTAGGCGTTCCGATTCAGCCTTCTTAAGGTTGCCACAGGAGGTTTTATGCACTACCACTATATTATTATAGCTGAAATATCCGATGATGGGATCATTCGGCTGGGGAGAACAGCATTGGGCAATTTTATACCCTTGTTTCAATTTTGGTCCCATAATAGACATGCAATCATCCCTTCTTTTAATAGAATAATCAAAAAATCCCTTATGTCAAGCTCATCTTGCATCAACCACCCCTGTTGGTGGAAGAATCCGATATGTCTAAAGTTACGACCCTTGAGAAAGACTAAGTTTATTTTCTGTTAGAATAAAACAGAGTGGAATTTAAAAGGGTTATTTTCAGAGAAAAGTGATACAGGTCAGATTGAAAGCCCAGCCGACAGAGGCCTTTCTGCTAAGCCCACAATCACGAAGGATACGTTCTAACCGTCTTATCCGCTTAATCCGTTCAATCCGCTGACCTGTTGGTTGACAGCATTTCACAAGCTTTAACCGTATTTGACAGGAGCATGGCGATGGTCATGGGACCCACCCCCCCCGGAACCGGAGTGATAGCCTTTGCCACCTGGCTGACTGAATCGAAATCTACGTCTCCCACCAGTCTATATCCGGATTTAGTTGTGGAGTCTTCCATTCGGTTGGTCCCCACGTCGATTACCACCACTCCTGGCTTGACCATATCTGCAGTAACAAATTTTGCCCTACCCATTGCAGCAACCAAAATGTCAGCCTGTTTGGTGATGCCTAAAAGGTCTTTTGTCCCAGTATGACAAACAGTGACGGTGGCATTTGCACCTTTTGTTTTTTGATATAACATGGGAGCAAGCGGTCTGCCCACTAGACTTCCCCGCCCCAGTATCACCACATGCTTTCCGGAGGGATCATTCCCTGATCTTAAAAGCAACTCTTGAATGCCCAAAGGGGTGCAGGGCAAAAAGGTTGGCTTACCAGCCAGCATCATTCCCACGTTGAAAGGATGAAATCCATCCACATCTTTCTTCGGGTCAATGGCTAAAATCACCTTCTCCTCGCTTATCCGTCTTGGTGTAGGAAACTGAACTAAGATCCCGTGTATGGTCTTTTTTCTATTCAATTCATCAATTTTTTTCAAAAGCTCGGATTCGGGCAATTCCTTGGGATATCGGTATACCTCAGAGAAGATGCCCACCTTCTCACAGGCTTTCGCCTTCATATTCACATAAACTTGAGAGGCAGGATTATCTCCCACCAGGATTGCCGCCAATCCGGGAACTTCTCCTCCTTTTTTTAGATCTTCTATCTTCTCTTTTAAACTTTCTTTTATCTCTGAGGAAATCTTTTTTCCATCGATGATTTCTGCAGGCATAACCGCTCCTGTTTGAGAAGTTTCTTTCACGAACTCACAAAAGTCGCTTGTTCTCCTTATCCTCATCATCCTCCGGTCTGGGAACGTCAATTTTGATTCTCTCAATGCTTAAGGCTTTGCCGGTCTCCGCATCAATTTTAACCATTGCCCCACAAAACTTGATGTCTTTTTTGGCGGGCGTAAAACGGCGAGGAATCTGTAAGAGAAAGCGGGAAAGAGCGTCATCTTTGTTTATTCCGATTACTGAGTCATGGGCGCCGGTCATTCCAACATCGGTTATATAGGCAGTTCCCGCAGGCAGGATGATCTCATCTGCGGTCTGCACGTGAGTATGGCTCCCTAAAACCGCAGAAACCTTCCCATCCAGATACCATCCCAAAGCTATCTTTTCGGATGTGGCTTCCGCATGCAGATCCACAACGATGATGTTTGTCTCGTCTTTCAGTCTTTTGATCTCCTCCTCTGCCACCCTGAAAGGACAGTCAGTCTCCTTGATGTAAACCCTTCCCTGGATGTTCAAAACCCCGATCTTTTGCCCCTCTGCTGTCTCAAATATTTCCGACCCTCTTCCCGGAACACCCGGGGGATAATTGGCAGGTCTTAAGATGCGTTCATCTTCGTCTAAGTAGGGATATATGTCTTTTCGATCCCATATGTGGTTGCCGCTGGTTAAACAATCCACTCCGTAGGAGTGAATTTTTTTAGCTATCTCCTTGGTTAAACCGAAACCACCAGCGGCGTTTTCCACGTTGGCTATGGTGAAGTCTATCTGGTGTAGTTTTTGAAGATCGGGAAGGAACTGGGAAACTGCCCATCTCCCCGGTCTGGCGACTATATCTGCAATGAATAGTACGTTCAAATCAAGTCTCCTGTATTAAATCCATAAACTTAGACCCGGCTTTATGATCTACACCAACATAGTATTTCGTCTATGCTTTCCAGACAGGCACCGCATCCATTTTCTGAAATTAACTCCTCTGCTTCGATAGGATCCGACACCTTTTTTATTTCGCGTAGTCAATGGCTCTGGTTTCCCGGATTACCGTAACCTTAATCTGTCCGGGATATTCCAGCTCAGCCTCTATCTTTTTTGCCATCTCGTTCGCCAGTTCTTCCGCACCTTGGTCATCTATGCGCTCATGTTCCACAATAATCCTGATCTCCCTTCCCGCCTGAATGGCATAGGATTTAGCCACACCTTTGAACGAATCAGCCAGTTCCTCCAGTTTATCCAACCTTTTGATATATCCTTCCAATGTTTCACGTCGAGCACCGGGTCTGGCTCCGGAGATGGCATCAGCCGCCTGAACCAGAACGGAATAGGGAGATTCAGAGGTAACGTCCTCATGGTGAGAGGCGATGGCGTTTAAGACCATCGGATTCTCCCCATATTTCTGGGCAACATTGTAACCTATCTGGGTATGAGTTCCTTCGGTTTCTCGATCCACGGCTTTACCTATGTCGTGCAAAAGGCCAGTTCTTTTAGCTAAATTGGGGTCCAAATCCAGCTCCGCCGCCATCAGTCCGGTAAGGAAAGCCACCTCCTTGCTATGCTGGAGAACGTTTTGACCGTAGCTGGTTCGGAACTGGAGTTTGCCCAAAAGTTTCACCAACTCAGGATGAATTCCATGAATGCCTACATCGAAACAAGCTTGTTCTCCTGTCTCCCGGACGATAACTTCCATTTCCTTTTCCGCCTTTGCCACCACCTCCTCAATGCGGGCAGGATGGATTCTTCCATCCATGATCAACTTCTCCAAAGCCATTCGGGCGATCTCCCTTCTTATAGGATCATAACCTGAAAGTATCACCGCTTCTGGGGTGTCATCCACGATCACATCGATTCCGCTGGCGGTCTCGAAGGAACGAATGTTTCGTCCCTCCCTTCCGATGATGCGCCCCTTCATCTCCTCGTTGGGAAGATTCACCACCGATACAGTTGATTCCACCGTGTGATCAGCCGCACATCTCTGAATGGCGGAGATGATTATGTCTTTGGCCTCCTTCTCTGCTGTTTGCTCTGCCTGTTCTTTGATCTCCTTGATAAGCTGGGCAGCTTCCTGTCGGGCTTGACTTTCTAGGTTCTCCATCAACAGCTTTTTTGCCTCCTCCGAGGTCATCTGAGCTATCCTCTCCAATTGTTTGTTCTGATCGGCGATCTTTCGGCTCAGTTCATCACTTTTCGTCCGAACCGCCTTCTCCCTGGCGAACAGAATTTTGTCCCGGTTCTGTATCTCCCTTTCTTTTTTGGTTAAAATATCTACCTTTCGATCTAAGTGTGCCTCCCTTTCTGAATGCCTTTTTTCCAATCGCGCTAACTCAGATTTTTTGATCTGAAGTTCTTTTTCAAAATTGACTTTGGCTTTATACCATTCGTCTCTGGCTTCTAAAATAGCCTCCTTCTTCTTAATCTCCGCCTCTTTCTCCGCCTCCTGTATGATCTTCTTTGATAGCTCCTCAGCCTTTCCCCGCTTCATCTCCCCTATTTTGCGGCTGACAACCCACCCAAAAAAGAAGGTCAAAATCGCCACACCCGCGGCTATAAGGATAATTATTAAGTTGCTCATAACTGCTTCTCCTTCCCCGTGGGTCACCTCGACCCTATATGAAAAAACCCCACTTATTTTTTAGATTTTGCCTTTGTGAAAAGACCAACGTCTTTCAAAATCGCTCAGGCAAAATCAACCAACAAAAGTGGGGAATAAAACAAAAAAGAGCTTCAGATATCTTCTCGACCGACCATGCTGTCTAACAGTTCAAGAAGGGATTGTGATCTTTCCTCTACGTTCAGAAGTTTTTTCTCCTTATCTCCTCTTTCTTTGAACAACTCATCGGTTATGTTCATGGCTGCCAATACTGCCACCCTTAATGGCAGCTTATTGGATAACCTCTCTGACACATCCTTCATCTTTTGATCTACATATTTGGCAACCTTTTGGATATAAACAGCTTCCGTATCTCCTTTAATAGGGTAATCTTCACCAAAAATATTAACTTTAACCGATTGTTTTTTCTCTTCCATAATGCCAGATTAATTAATTAGAAGATTTCTAAAAGCTCATCTGTTTTCTTTCCCCACAGTTCAAAACCGTTTGCTAAAACACCTCAAATAAAAATTACGAAAAACAACTACGATTTGTCAAGAGAATTTAACCATATCTTTCGAAAAACTCCCGGGATGGGAGAATGTGGAGCTTTCACTTTAGGCCAAGTGTATCAAAAACTTTTATCTCACAAGAGATTCTGCGCAGGATCCACGGGTATGCACCGAATGGTGCATACTGTCCTTTCAACGCGGAACACTTCAGCTAAACTTGCTCCACTTTTCGAAACTTCTTTCAATCTGTGCTTTCCAGCGGCACCAGTTTTTCTAAGAGCTTCTCCAGCCGCCTCTTGATCTCCTCCCTCTTTTTATTAAAATTCCTTTCCTTGTGGGCAAGTTCGCTCTTCAATCTCTCTGCCTCAAAGTTTAAGCTCTCTGTGTTTTTTTCAAAGTTGTTTATCTGATCCTCTAACTTCCTATAGGAAGAGGAGATCTCTTGATTTTCCTGTTGCAGTCGGTCGATCAGCTCCATCGCCTGTCTGATCTTCTCTTCCAATCTGTCAAAATTCTCCAATTGCATGACAAAACTTCTTTTTCAAAATTATTTTAAACAGTTTTTAAAACTAGGGCATTTCACCCCAATAAATCGGTGAAATAAAAACAATATTCCGTTATTCTCTCAGAGTGGCATCAAAGCTTTTCTCCAACTCGGAGATCACCTTCTGATGAATTCTATCCACCTCCTCGTCAGTTAACGTTTTTTCCTGCGAGCGGTATCGGATGGAGTAAGCCAAGCTTTTCTTGCCAGCAGGAACCTGTTTCCCTTTATACACATCAAATAAAGCCACCTCCTCCACCATACCTGCTCCCACCTCTTTTATTTTGTCTCCAATCATCTTGGAAAGCAGCGCCTCATCCACCACCATTGCTATGTCCCGATCCACCGGAGGAAACTTGGGCAGAGAAGAGAACTCTTTTCTTTTGGGCACTCGGGCGGTAAGTTTCTCAAAATCCAGCTCCGCTAAGAAGACCTTGTCTTTGATTCCGAAGGTATCTTGTGTCTTTTCGGACACCTCACCTAAAATTCCAACCTTTTCGTCTCCCATCTGCACATAGAAACATTTGTCCGCATGCAAAAAAGCATTTCCGCCGGGGCTTAACTCAAATGGAAGAAGAAGATGGTCGAACAATCCCTCCAGGATACCTTTGAGATCAAAAAGATCTGTCTCCGCCTCTTCAGTTTCCCAATGGCGTGGTTCTCTATTCCCGGAGACAGCTATGCCCAGATGAAGCCTCTCTTCTGGCAGACGACTCCTCGTGGCTAAAAACACCTTTCCCAGTTCGAATATTCTCACGTTTCTCTCCAGCCGGTTTTTGTTCCGACTCACCACCCCGAGGAGATTGTAAGCCAGAGTGGTGGAAAGAACGGATAGATCCTGGCTCAAAGGATTTCTTATCCTAACCGGGGTAACATCAGGATTCAATTTATCCAGCATCTTAGGGTCCACCAGATTGTTAGTCATCACCTCAAAAAATCCCCTTCCCACCAGGAATTCTTTGACCCTTCGGGAGACCTCATCTTCCCAGAGTATTTCCGTCACCAGATTGCCCCCAGCTCTCAAGGTGGTCTCTATATTGCCGTAACCATGGATCCGAGCTATTTCCTCCACCAGATCGATCTCCCGGGTCAGATCGGGTCTGAAAGTAGGAACCTCCACCTCCAGATCACGGTTTTCCTTAACGGAGAGTTCCAGTGAGGTTAGTATATCTTTGATCCGCTGGGGCTTAAGTTTGGTGCTCAAAATCTTATTGACCCGCTTCGGTCTTAGAGTTATTTGGACCGGATAAATGGGAGAAGGATAGTTATCTACTACACCATTCAGCACCTTTCCGCCGGCTAAGTTTTCCAGAAGTTCGGCCGCACGGTCACAAGCGTCCACTACGCCATTGGGATCAGCTCCTCTTTCGAACCTCTGAGAAGACTCAGTGGATATTCCCAGAGACATCCGTCCCCTTCGGATAACCCTCGGATCAAAATAGGCACTCTCCAGAAGAACTGTTTTCGTATCCGGACCAACCTCGCTCTCCAGCCCTCCCATTATTCCGCCAATTGCCACCGGTTTTGTCCCATCGGTGATGAGCAAAACCTCCCGGTTTAAGGTACGCTCAATCTGATCCAAGGTGACAAATTTCTCTTCATCCTGCGCTCTTCTCACCACCACCTTTTTTTGTCTGAAGAGTTTATAGTCAAAAGCGTGTAGAGGATGTCCCAGCTCCAGCATCACCAGATTGGTTATATCCACCACGTTGTTTATGGGGCGCATGCCGGCTGAATACAGTTTACTTTTCAGCCAGAAAGGGGATTGGGCTATCTTGACGTCATCAATCACCCGGGCGGCGTATCGAGGACAAGCTTCGGGATCTTCAATCTCCACCTGTACCTTGTCTTGAGCCAATTCCCCAATTTCGTGCAGCCTCACCTCTCTCTTTCTTAATCTACTTCCAGACAAAGCCGCCACCTCTCTTGCCACTCCTACGATGGAAAGACAATCAGGTCGATTGGGGGTAAGATCCATATCCAGGATGTGATCTTCCAAACCCAGTGCGGAAAAGAAAGATTCTCCCACCTTAAGATCCGCTTCCAGAATCATGATCCCCTCCTCATCCTCCCCCAGCTCCAGTTCCTTCTCTGAGCAGATCATACCATAAGAATCCACGCCCCTTACGGTGTTTTTGGTGATCTGAGTTCCTCCGGGTAGCCGGGCACCGACAAGAGCCACCGGGACCTTGGCACCCTCCTTCACATTGGGGGCACCGCACACGATCTGGAGGTTCTCCGATCCGTCCGCCACCTCACACACAGATAGCTTATCTGTCCGCGGATGCCTGGACACTCTTTTGATCTCTCCCACCACCACCCTGTCCAAGTCCCCACCCACCGATGTGATGGTCTCCACCTCTAACCCGGCGTCGGTAAGTCGGGAAGCTAACTTTTCAACTGAGAGATCGAAATCCACAAACTCTTTGAGCCATCTGAAACTTACTTTCATCTTAAAATTGCCTCAAAAACTTCAGATCATCTTCGTAGAAGAGTCGGATGTCGTCAATCTGATATTTCAACATGGCAATCCGATCCACCCCCATGCCGAAGGCATAGCCTGAGTATTTCTCCGGATCATAGCCCACCGTTTTGAACACCTCTGGATCGATCATACCGGCCCCCAAAATCTCCAGCCATCCTCTGTGCTTGCATACACTGCAACCTTTCCCTCCACAGATCACACAGGAGATGTCCACCTCAGCTGAGGGCTCGGTGAAAGGGAAAAAGCTGGCTCTGAATCTTAAAGCCACATCCTTGCCGAACAACTCCCACACAAAAGCAGAGAGAACCCCTTTGAGGTCGGCAAAGGTGACATCGGTGTCCACATAAAATCCTTCCACCTGAAGAAAGGTGCAAAAGCTTCGAGCGTTTATGGCTTCGTTTCGATAACATCTTCCCGGAGTGATGATCCTGATCGGTGGTTTCCTTTTCTCGAATACCCTCACCTGAACCGGGGAGGTGTGGGTACGGAGGAGGAGATCACCTTTTAGGTAGAAGGTATCCTGCATGTCTCTGGCTGGATGGTCCAAGGGAAAGTTAAGAGCGGAGAAGTTGTAATAGTCTGTCTCCACATCCGGACCCTTGGCTACCTCAAATCCCATCCCATAAAAGATCTTCACAATCTTTTCATTTATCTGGGTGAGTGGATGTGCTCTCCCCTCCCATCCTTTCCTTCCGGGAAGAGTATAATCGAAGAACCCCTCTCCCTTACCTCCGACAGCCTCCTGTTCCTTCTGCTCCTTTATCCTCTTAATGAGGACCTGCTCCACCTGACTTTTGATCTGATTTGACAATTTACCTAAAGCTGGACGCTCCTTTTCAGGGAGATCTTTTAAGCTTTTAAGAAGGGAGGTGATGATTCCTCTCCTACCTAAATACTTAATTCTTATCTGTTCCAATCCCTCCAGCTCGCTGGTCTGCTCTATGGTCAGAAGAGCCTCCTTTTGTGTCTGCTTGAGGTCCTGTTCGAATTTGTTTGCACTCGGCATAACAGAAAAAAAACTAAGCTTTTAAACTTTTGGTGCTCTACACCAGATTCTTAGAAACTGGCTAACTTAACTCTCAGAAGGCAGAAGTTTTGGAATACTCCAGAAGTGGGCTGCAAAGACCACATAGAGAATTTATAAAAAGTTATTCCAGATCAGTTATCTTTAGCTTTCTAACTGGTTTTGGATTTTGAAGCCAGCTCAGCTAATTTGGCGAAGCCCTCTTTATCTCGAACAGCCATATCTGCCAGAATCTTACGATCTAAAATCACCCCCGCTCTCTTCAAACCATTAATAAACAGGCTGTATGAAAGTCCAGAAAGTCTTGCGGCGGCATTGATCCGCACTATCCAGAGCCGACGGAAATCTCTCTTTTTTCTTCTTCTATGCACATAGGCATAAGCCAGCCCTCGTTGCACCGATTCCTTGGCTGTGCGGTAGAGTTTGCTTCTGCCTCCGTAATATCCTCTTGCGGCTTTCAGGATCTTCTTCCTTCTTGCTCGCGAAGCCACTGTATTTGTTGCTCTGGGCATCAGAATCCTCCTTAGCTGGCTAATAGCCTTCTTACCTTGTTTTCATCAGCTTTATTAACCAATCCCGCCTTCCGTAATCTTCTTTTTCTTTTGGCATTCTTCTTACTCAAAAGATGTCCTTTGAAGGCTTTGCTTCTTTTGAACTTTCCCTTGCTTGTCTTTTTAAATCTTTTGGCTGCAGCTCTATTTGTCTTTATCTTGGGCAATTAACCATCCCTCCATCTTCCTTAGATGTTTAACAATATACGTTAACTCATTGCATTGAGCTGTTAACAAAAAAATACCTACGACGGACCGTTGTGCGCTTTATGGTGAGGCCGAGCCCTTCTCCGGTGTTTTGGGCAAAAAGGTTAAAGTCAGGTTCCGTCCCTCCATTCTGGGTGTGAGCGCTGGCTCCCCCACATCAGAAAGGTCGACTTTTAGTTTATCCAAAATCTTATAACCGAATTCCACATGAGCTCTTTCCCGTCCCCTGAACACCACCATGATCTTCACCTTGCTGCCCTGGGTCAAAAATTCCCGAACATGTCTCATCTTGAAGGTGTAATCATGATCCTCGGTTTTGGGTCTGAAGCGCATCTCCTTCAGTTGTAAGAAACGCTGCTTTTTCTTGGCATCTTTTGCCTTCTTGGCAAGCTCGTATTTGTATTTCCCATAATCCATTATCTTACAAACCGGCGGTCTGGCTCTTGGAGAAATCTCCACCAGATCATACCCCCTTTCCCCTGCCAACTTGATAGCGTCTCTGGTGGGCATGATTCCTATCTGTTCGCCGTCTTCTCCAATAACCCTCACCTGGGAAAACCGAATTCTTCGATTAACCCTGATCTCCTTGGCTCTTATTGAAGCTCACCTCCTTTCTCAACCTCTTCGTATCTCTGAAGAAATTCTTTCAGAAATTCCCACAGAAATCTTGATCCTCAAAAAGCAGCAGGTTTTAAAAATCTGCTCCAGAGATATTTTCGTTTTCATTTAGATGGCTACGGGCTGTACAGTTTTGTTCTTTACCTCTTCTTTCAACTTCTGGATGATTTCATCTAAATCGAACCGACCTAAATCTCCTTTTTTATGTCTTCTCACCGAAACGTTTTTGTCCTGAACCTCCTTTTTACCCACAATAAACATATACGGTATCTTTTCCTTTTCTGCCTTTCTTATTTTGTAATTTATCTTTTCGTTTCTATCATCTCTCTCCACCCGAAAGCCCTCTTCTTTCAATCTACTTTCTATTTCGGCAGAATACGAATTTTGTTCATCGGTGATGGGCATCACCCGAACCTGCACTGGAGAAAGCCACAGGGGGAATGCCCCCCCATAATGTTCAATCAGAACTCCAAAGAATCGCTCCAGCGATCCCAACAAAGCTCGATGAATCATGATGGGTCGGTGAAAGTTCCCATCTGAATCCACAAAGGAAAGATCAAATCTCTCCGGGATGTTGAAATCAAACTGGATGGTGGTGCATTGATGAGGTCTTCCCATGACATCTTCGATTTTCAAATCGATCTTGGGACCATAGAAGGCACCACCCCCCTCATCCACTTCGAACTCAAGTTCTTGTTTTTCCAAAGCCAGTCTCAGAGCATCCTGAGCTTTTTCCCAGTTTTTCTCTTCCCCTATGGATTTATCTGGACGTGTTGACAAAAATATCTGATACTTTTCGAAACTTAAGGTTTTCAGCATGGAGAGCGAGAAATCCAAAAGCTTGATGACCTCCTCCTCCAGCTGCTCCCGTTTACAGAATATATGAGCATCGTCCATGGTAAAACCTCTCACCCGAAAAAGCCCCTGCAACACCCCGGAACGCTCATACCGATAGCAGGCGCCCAACTCAGCCAGTTTAAGGGGAAGGTCTCTATAACTTCTGAGCTTAGACTTATAGATAAGGATGTGAAAGGGGCAATTCATCGGCTTGAGCTGGTAGTGCTCATCTTCCACCTGCATGGGTGAATACATGTATTCCTGATAGAATCCAGTATGACCACTCCTCTCCCACAGATGCAGTCGAGCTACATGAGGAGTGTAGATCAACTGATAACCATGCTTCTGATGTTCCTCTACCCAAAAGTCCTCAATGATCCTCCGAATCATGGCACCTTTGGGATGCCATAGCACCAGTCCGGGTCCCACCTCATCCGAAATCGAAAAAAGCTCCAATTCCTTTCCCACCACCCGATGATCCCTTCTTTTCATCTCCTCCATTCTTTTAAGATATTGGTCCAGCTCATCTTTTGTGGCAAAGGAGATACCATAGATGCGTTGGAGCATGGGATTTTTCTCAGATCCTTTCCAGTAGGCTCCGGCTATACTTAAGAGCTTGAAGTTTTTGATAACTCCGGTGGCGGGAACGTGCGGTCCCCGACATAGATCCACAAAATCATCGTGCTGATACAGAACCACCCTATCCTCCTCCAACTCAGAAAGTATCTCCAGCTTATAATTCTCCCCTTTCTGTCTGAAAATCTCCTCTGCTTCCGACTTGGCAAGTTCTCTTCTTTTGAAGGGGTGATTCTGTTTTACAATCTCTTTCATCCTCAGCTCAATTCTTGCTAAATCTTCGGGCTCAAATGACTTTTGGGTATCAAAATCATAATAGAACCCTCCTTTTATCGGAGGTCCGATGGCTAATTTCACACCCGGGAAAAGGTCTTGCACTGCCTGAGCCATAACGTGCGAAGTGCTGTGCCAGAAAATCTCTTTCCCTTCTTCAGAATCGAAGTTGATTATCTTGATTTCTGAATCCTCCTGTACCTTTTCCGACAAATCTACCATCCGACCATTCAAAAACGTGGCCAGCGCACCCTTAGCCAGAGCTTGATTGAAATCCCGCAAGATTTGAGAAATCGCCATTCCGGCTGAATATTCTTTTTTCGATCCGTCAGGTAGAACCACCGATACTTTATCTGCCATGGACTACTCCTTGCATACCGCTATAAAAAATCACCCCGTACCTTTTGGGGCGGAATCATCCTGCCAGCTCATCTGGTATTAAGAAGATTTATTAGGAAAAATTAAACATCAACCCTATTCGCTCAAATGGTGGGCGATACTGGAATCGAACCAGTGACCCCTTGCATGTCAAGCAAGTACTCTAACCGACTGAGCTAATCGCCCGAAAAAATAAAATCAGCGTTTACAATCGAGGTTTGTTTGTGTCCTTTAACTTCCAGCCTATGATCCATTATCTTAGGCCGAACTCAATATATTTCTTTACGTTTATTTTGTCAAGATTTTATTGAACCAATCTCAAAAAGCCCTGGTTTGCGGGTTTGGGAGGTCTTTAGAGTTAACTCCCCTCACATTGAGTCTCAAGGCTTAGTGTTGAAAAGTCAAGCTTCTTACCCTGAAGTTCATCTTCCGATGACTACTGAAGGTTGCTACCACAAAAATATATTTCTATACCTTCTCAATAAAATGGGGTTTTATGTCTTTTGATCCATACAAAACCTGAATAACCTGCCAATGATCATCAGATTCCAAACAAGTCCATTAGCCTATCTGCGATCTTTTGGTAAATCTCCTGGCTATCGTAATCCCCATTTTCTTTTTTTGTCTTTGCCTCTTTCACCTTTTCTTTTCGAATGGGAGATGAATCATCGGAAAGCCCAGCCTTTTCTGTTATCCCATCTGAGGTATGTTTATCCGTATTTTGATTCTGACGTTTTGATCGGGGTAAGATATGACTTATCTTTTTCCCGGTCTTTTTGTTTGAGGACAACCTAAAAATGCTCTCCCTTTTTTCCTCGAATTCTTCTTTTTCGCTGGAGGATAGCACTCTCTCTTCTCCTGTGCAAATGTTTGCACAACTAATCCTGGGTTGGCCTTAAGCTAATCCGTTGTCCAACATCATATTCAAGCTTCTTGCCTATTTCGTGCTGTCTTAATTTTCGGGCTTCTTTCTGTTCACAAGCAGATCTGTTGGTGCCTTCCCTCTATTAATTGTATCGACTCGAAGGCTTTAAACTTTACAGCTTGAAGTTACAAGATGGGCTTTAAGGCAAGAAAAATAAGGTGAATGCTCTATTAGCCGACTTTAGCCATTATAAATGCTGATAATCCATCTGTTGACGGATTTGTTCCTTAGCTTGGAGACTCGCCAGCTTTTCACAAAGATACAATCCTAAGTCGATGGAGGAAGTGACACCTCTTGCAGTAATGACATCACCTTCATCTATGATTCTCTCATCCACCACCGACGAACAGAACCTACGAAGCTCATCAAATGCACTAAGATGAGTGGTAGCTTTTTTCCCTTTCAGAAAGCCTGCCGCCCCCAACAAGAGAGATCCAGTACATACCGACACTTTTAATCGGCAGGGTTCCGCAGTTTTAAGCCATTTAATGAAATTCTTATCATCGATCAACTTTCTGGAACCAAATCCGCCCGGCACAATTATCATGTCATACGCGTGCAAAGGCTCTCTTACTTTGGTTGGCACAAAGCCAAGCCCGGCACCATCCCTTACCTCCAAGGAATACGCACAGATCTCCCATCGCAACTGCGGCATAAACCCCATGCTCTTGAGCCGGGTCAAGGGATCATACACACCGACAAAGTCCAGTGCTGTCATGCGGGGGTAAATAATGAATCCAATCCTCATACTAACTCCATAATTTTGTCTGACTAATGGATGGAAAGTTCTTTGAGCAGACCCTCTGCGTGATAAACCTTATCTAAAAGAAAAAGAGCATAGCGGACATCCACGTTGATCGCCCGGGTGAGTTCAGGCTCGAACAGATAATCTGCACTTATGCTTTCGTAGTTTCCGTCGAAAGCCAATCCGACCAACTCCCCTTTACCATTCATCACCGGGCTACCGGAATTGCCATTGGTGATATCATTGGTGGAAAGAAAATTAACTGGAACATCTCCTATCAATTCATCAAAATATGAGCCGAAATCCTTTTTAGAATATACCTCCTCAAGCTCCTCAGGAACATCAAAGGGCTCCTGACCGGTGTCTTTTTCTATCACTCCGGTCAGAGTGGTTATATGGCGAAAGCTGACCGCATCTTGGGGAATGTAACCCTCAACCTTCCCATAGTTGAAACGCATGGTCCTGTTAGCATCCGGGTATAGTTTCTTTTTCTTCCACCCAGCATAAGCCTGAATCAATTTCGGCTCCAGTCTGGTAAGAGTGCCGGAGAGCTCCTTTTTCTTCCTCCTTAACTCTTCTCTCTCTACCTCTAACTGGGAAGCAAAATCAATAAAGGGATCGTTCAGTCTCTCCAGCTCCTCTCTACTCATGCCGAACATCTTCAGCCTCTTTTCCAAGGAACCAAGTTGGGTTTTCTGGTAAAGATTATCAACGAACTTTTTTAAGATTGTGTTTTTGTTCTGATCTTTTCTTTCATCAAAAATCTTCTCTATGGCTCCAATTTTCAGACCAGAGGGGAGCTGAAGGGCTTTTTTAAAAAAGTAGAGGAAAACTTCTCTATCTGCGGAGGGAACTAAATTCACCTGGGCATCTTCCAGCTTTTCTTTTATCTCTAAGGTATCTCGGTCTTGATAGCCGGGCTCTCTGACATCATCCTTTTTCTTTTTTTCTAAACTCAACTTATAGATGGTGGAAGCGAAATCTAAAAAATCACAACGAAAGGTCATCCAGTCTATAATAAATTCCTTACCCTGGAATTTTTTATATTCGTTGAACAAACTGTCCAGCTCAGGAAGAACGTGTCTGTATTTTTTCTTAAGCTTCGGATTTTCATCCAAAAATTCAGTGAGCGATTTTTCCTCCTCAATCTTTTTTTGCAGAATTAGAGCTCTTTTGAATCCTTCCAGCATCCCTTGATTCTTTTTGAGATAATTATTTAGGCCTTTAATTCGAGAGGATAACTTTATGGCAACCAAGGAATCCTCTTCAGAAGCTTTCTCCAGGATGGAGATCACCTCCTGGCGAGTTTTGATGTCTTTAGGATAATCATGATTTACCATCTTATCGATGGAAAAAGAGCTTTCATAGCGTTTGGTTGTTCCCGGAAAGCCGATCAGCATGACAAAATCCCCATCCTTTATTCCGGATGAAGAAAGCTTCAGATAGATCTTCGAATCATAGGGTACGTTTTCTTTAGAGTAATCCGCCGATTTTCCGTCCGGAGCCACGTAAGCCCGAAGGAAAGCAAAATCACCGGCATGCCGGGGCCACATCCAGTTATCTATTTCCCCGCCGTAATCTCCGATAGAGCTGGGTGGTACATATGTCAATCTAACGTCCCTTATCTTAAAATATGTGAACAGATAATATTGACTCCCTCCATACATGCTCACCACCTTACACTTTACATCTTTATCCTTCTCAGCTTCTCGGATGATCTTTTTGGAGATCTTTTCGATTGCCTCATATCTTTCCAGGCCGCTCATCTTCTCGTTTACTCTGCTCAAAACTTTCTGGCTCACATTCTCAAACGACTTGGTGACATATACGTCATATCCGATCGCGGGAAGCTCCTGCTCTCTGGTTTGGGCGTAAAACCCAGCTTTCAGATAATTATGCTCCGGTATGCTCTGCCTCTGGACAGCGGTGAAGGCCACATGGTGATTAGTTATGATTAGTCCTTTAGGGGAAACAAAGGAGCCGGTTCCGCCACCGACTCTAACTACAGCATCTGCGATCCCGCCGCCTTTTGGATTATATATCTCTTCTGGATCCAGCTTGAGTCCCAGAGCTTTCAGACTGTCAATTGGTAGTCGATCAACAGAGTCCAAAAGCCACATCCCCTCCTCCGCCTGTGAGGCCAAAAATAAAAAGCCCCAAAGAAATACAACAAAGAAAATCACCCGCATTCTTTTTGTCATATTATCCCTCCGCGTCAGAACCGATATAAAAAATAACAATTCCCAGAAATATAAACAAGGATTAAGTTTTTTAGATTGGAAATTTTAGGGGTAATCTGGATGTGGACGATCTTAAGTGTAGCTATCTGCCAGCGGAAAGTCGCATGAAATCATTGTAAGTGTGCCCTCGACAATCTTTTAGATGGCAATCATTCTTTTTCCACTGTTCAACTACTCTTCTGTGCACAGGACCGAACCAGAGCCTATCTGCTGGCCAGGCGAGGATGTTGCCAAAAGAGATGATCTCAGGATGTTGAACAAAATGAGGACAAGGGTAGACATCACCTACAGGATCTATAATCAGATGGAGTGGAGAAAGCCAGCATCCCCTGCCAGACTTCCCAGTTTCAATTTCTCCATATACTTCAAACGGATGGTATGAATTCTTTAGCTCCTTTATAAGCTTGTACACTTCTCTCTTTTGTTCTGAAAGCAGAGGATCGAAAGCATTCTGGTTGACCCGGAATTGTATATAATCTAATCCCATATCTTTCGCTAAACAGGTCATCTCCTCTATGAAATTCATGTTGGTTTGGCACAGCCGAACTCTGGCCCCCACGACCAGATCTGATTTTTTCCTTTCTCTTTGGGAGACGATCCTTTCCAGATTGCCTAAAACCTTCCGGAACTCTCCCTGAGTTGGAGGATGATGAATCCGATCATAAACCCCATCGTTACTGGCATCTAAATTCACTCTCAAAAAGGAAAAACCCTCAATCAGAAAGTCAACTATCTTTGGATCAAATGAAGTACCATTGGTCAAAAGGCTCAATTCGAACTTCTCTTTTATACACATTTGTGCAAACTTGCTGAATTCAGGATGTAGGGTAGGCTCTCCTCCTCCAGAGAGATCGATGAATTTAACTCTCAAGAAATGCAAGGCATTAAGGAGTTTTGAAAAGCCGTTTAAGCCCATGAAGGCATTCTCTCTTTTATGGTTGTGCCCGCATGGACAACCAGAGCAGTTATGATTGCATGTGTAAGAAAGGTAAACTCCGGCTATGGCAGGATACGGGATGGTTCCTTTTGAAATTTCCTTTGTCCTGGGGAAGATCCTCTCAATTACTGCCTTCTCAAAAGGAGAGAACATCTCCTTCTGGTTTGGTTTGTGGATGTTACTCTCTGGAAAAAAGGTAACTACCTTTTTTAGTTCTGCCTCTTTTTCAGAATCTATCCCCAGATAATCTCTGATTTTCAACGAAATCCTCCTGGTTAAAATAAGTAAGTCGAGCGAAGATCAATAAAGATTTAAGCTCTCATATGGAGCTTTGTGCTAAGAGATTGCAATGGTCAAACTGAAGGTTATCTAAAGCCAATACTTTGGTGTTCTGCCCGGACGTGGCATACAATTAAGCCCTCACACAGAAGCCCTTCTTTTGGTATATTTTCGACGAAATCTTTTTTTGAACTCATCCAAAAGATAATGTTTTGTAGTGTAAGGGCTGTTGGGCATGACCGCCTGCTTGGCCAATCTCTTTTTGGGATTTATCACCAAAGGACCCAAGAGATCCGCAGAAGTCAAAGACACGTCTTGAGGAACCGTGACTATAACATAGGTAACCAGATCGCTGGAGTTAGTATAATTCAACTCTTCCAGTTCTATCTCGTCGATCTGAAGCTTGTAATTGGGAAAAAATTGCACCGGATCCATGATCAGAAAAGCCACATTGGAGTCTTCAATGGATTGAAGCCATAGGAAAGGAGCAGATTTCTTCCTCTTCAGAATCACATATCGAGTTAGCTGAGAAAAACCTAAAACTCCCTTGGGAAGGAGGATTACCTCATTCTCTTTAAAATCGATCTCTCCAAATCTGGTAGTGACAAATTTCATTCTCCCCCCTGGTAGGTCCAAGCTTTCAGATAAGTTTAAAGAAAGACGCAAAGGTTATTTGAATTCCATTTCATAGCTACCCCCCAACTTCGAAGATCTTGTGAGGGTTCTCACCTTTAAAGGAAAAGCAACTTGATAAAGAAATCAATCTCTGGCGTTAGCCTGTTTGTAAATTGATCAACCTTCCTCGTAATAGACAAAGCTTGAATCAAAAGATCTGGTGGTTGACTTGTTCCCTTTTGAGCGATTTGATCGTTCCAAGGAAAGATTCTGGGGTTCATCCTGCCACCATCTTCTAAACTTCTCCACCTTTCGATTTAAATCCTCGCCTCTCTTTTTGTTCCTGGATTTGAAAAACATGACTCACCTCTTTGGTTTTGCTCTATTGTCTTTTTTTGAGTCTTTGTTCTTTTCGGATTTTTTTGTTTCTGAAAGATCTGAGGCAGAAGCTGTCTGAAGCGTCTTGTGGTCCTCTTTCACCAGAGTGGCAACCCTTAAGACCTCATCCACCGTGCTGTCAGCCGCCCTCTTGTTCTCCTCCTGGATTTTGAAATATATTTCCTCTCTATGTATGGTTACTTTCTGCGGAGCGATTATCCCTAATCGCACCTGCCGTCCCCGCACCCCTAAGATGGTTATCTTGATATCATCTCCAATGGTAACGCTTTCTCCCAACTTCCTGGTCAAAATCAGCATAGCCCCTCTTTCCAGACTACAAGAAATATGATGATTAAAAAAAGTGTACCCTGGCCCAAAAAACCTTTATTTTTTAGAATTATGAATTGTCTTAATTGGTCAAAGAATCAAAACTTTTTCCCCACCATCCTATTTTTTCTTTGCTGACCCTCATCGACCGGTCTGTCCTCAGGCTCGATCAGCCGCCTCTCTTTAGTTTACATTTGATAAGGATCGGTAGGAAATTCCAATTCCTTAGAATTCTTTTTCGCTTTTGGTATCACGAGATCAATTTATTATCAGCCGAAACTGACTTCAGCTTTTTCATGATATATAACACCCTTTGACTCTCACCTAAAACCGACTCCAAGGAACGTTCGATCTTTTCAATCAACTCTCTGTTTTTCTCCAGTTCTATCTCCCCGTGTCGGGAAAGCTTATAAAGTTTTCCTACCTCCATTTTAACCACCCGGATTATTCTGCTCATGTCCGAGGCGGCGCGGCCAGTCTGATCAACCAGATCCAGGACATCATCAAAAACCCGGGTGGAAAGACTTCCTGCCTCTCTTGCCTTAGAGGCGGCATAAGCTAAGTTGGATGCCATAGTTTTCGCCCGGGTGGTAAGTTCCTCCAGCGATTTCAATACGTCCGAAGCTTTTTCGATCTCTTGGGATTTTATCATATCCTCCCCCGACAGTTAGCTCTGTTAATGAATGATACAAGATCAAAACGTCAAATTTAACTTCAGATGCTCACCAGCTCTCTTATCTTTTTTTTAAGTTCATCCAAATTGGGTGACTTCACCAGGTATGCATCTGCCAGCCATGACTGAAAGTCACTCTTGTAGGTGGAATATGCTGAGTTCAGTATAATAGGGGTGTTTTGGTTGAGCTTTCTCAAACCACCCAAAATTCCAAGACCATTTTGGTCTTGCAGTTTGATATCCAGAATCACCACGTCCGGTGGCTTTTCCTCAGCCATTCTTAAAGCATCCTCTCCTCTGGTGGCAGTTCTCACCTGATACCCTTCCTCTGAAAGCTCCTTTTCATAAAGTTTCCGAATGTGTTCCTCATCATCCACCACCAATATGCTCGCCCTGCTGGATGAACCGACAGAGTTGCGTTTAACTTTGGGCTTTTCTTTGGATTGTTTGATCCGCATCTTTCCCTCCCTGTTTTAAGATTTAACTAAAGATTCCGGCGATTCGCCGGCCAATTTGCCATCTGCCAATGGCAGTTCTAAATAGAAAGTTGTTCCTTTTCCTTCCGCGCTCCCCACACCAATCTTGCCTCCGTGATTCTTGATTATCTCTGAACTTATGGTCAATCCCAGACCACAAGCTTCAGGCTTGGTGGTGAAAAAGGAATCGAAGATTTTGTTCATGTGTTCCTGAGAAATACCAAAGCCGGTATCTTTGACCTCTATCTTCACGAATTTATCAGTCTGCCTGGTGGTGACTGATAATATGCCTCCCCGGGGCATGGCCCAGATTGCGTTGCGGAAGACGTTTATCAGAGCCTGTCGTATAAGATCAGAATTGGCCCGAACAGAAGGAAGATTCTGGGAGGGAAACTTGACCATCGAGATTTTGTCAGAATCTATCTCTGGCTCCATCATTTCAAAGGTCTGGTCCACCAGATCATTCACGTTAACCATCTCCAGATGCGACTTATCAGGTTTGGAAAAATTGAGCACGTTGTTCAAAACTTTCTCCATCCTTTCGGTCTCTTTGGCTATGATTTTTATATATTCATGATCCGGGTTGTCCTTAGACATTTTCTTTAAAACCGAATGGGCAAATCCCCCGATGATGGTCATGGGATTTCGCAACTCATGTGCCACCTGGGAGGTGATCTGTCCTAAGACCGACAGCTTTTCCACCTTCAAGAGCCTCTGACTGCTCTCTGCGATCCTTCTGTTAGCTTCCGCTAATTTACTTACCTTCTCTGCCAGTTCTAAATAGAGCTGGGAGCTTTCTATGGCGGCTGAGGCATGATGAGCACATATGGAGAGAAGCTCGACATCTTCATCTTCAATCGATTCTTGGTTGATCCGATTGTCAGCTACGATGACTCCAAGCATTTTGTCCTTGGATATCAGAGGAGCTACCGCAAATTGATCGGTCTGCAGGATATCAAAAAGATTTTCGCCTAACCCTCCTTCTCTTCTGGAAATGCTGAATGCCTTTTTATTTAGCATCGACTGAATTAGTGGATTTCTTTCATCCGAGAGGGGAATTTTAAGCTTTTTTACTATCTGATTTACCAGAACATCCCTCCCTTTTAAGGCATCCTTGTATGAGTGTAATACCTCTTCTAAGGACTGCTCCCGGGCTAGGAGGGAATCCCAGATTCTCTTGGCCTCCTCCGGGTTGGAAGGTCCTATGGCCAGCTCTCCCTCTAACACGGTTCCCGTTTGGTTCAGAAGCAAAAGAAAAGCCCGATTGAATCCCAGCCCTTGTCCGGCGGTGACACCGATCAGCACGATCTGAAGTATTTCCTCCAGATTGAGGGTACCCCTTAAAACTTTGCCTAACTCACACAGGATGGAAAGCTCATTAATCTTTTTGTGCAGATTTCCTTGCAGGCTTACTATGCCGGAAATATCTTCCACCAAACCCGCTACTCCCTCCGCTTTCCCAGTTCCATTCTTTATCGGAAAGACCCGGACGAAGAGATTTGAATTCTCAAAATCCTTTACTTTCACAGATAAGGGCCTTCCAGAGACCACACAATCTTTAACCTGGCTGGAAATTTGATTTTTAGAAGACTCAACTTCTCCGAGTTTAGTTTGTCCTTCTCTTTCCAACAACCTGAACAGAAAGTTATTCACATACTCCAGTTGTCCCTCAGTTGAGCTCTTAAATACTCCCAGAGGTAACTCATCCAAAAGCTTTTCTAAATCATTGAAGAAGGGTTCCGCTGATTTGGAAGGCTTATTAGATTTTAAGGCATCCCGCATAAATGTCATTCCGGAATTAATCGAGTTTTGATCTTCTCAGAGGCGCAAGGCACTGCTTGAGATTGACTTTCCATGCCACCGGCTCCTCGTGTTTACAAACTATAACCTCTTCTTAGCATTCTTTCTGTAGTTTTAGTAATTTGATTGACCTCATTTTTGATCTGTTTCAGCCCACGCTTGAACTCAGGATTAAAACTTTTTCTCACCCGAGGGGATTTATCATCCCGCCGGGGTGAAAAACTATTCAGAAGAAACTGAGCGTTTTCCGCTATGCTGGAAAGTGGGGTTTTGATCTTCTGGTTTAAGCTCTCTAACAGTTGTGGGGTAGGAATTAAGCTTTCCAGCCGGGTTATTTTTTCTTCAAGCTCCCCGGAGTGTTCCCTGGCTTGTTGAAGCTCCTTTTGGAGGTTTTCCAACTCCGAATGATAATACATTCTCTCCAAGCCCAATGCCACTGGAACGGAGAGCAAGCTTAAAAATCTCACCTCTTCTGGTTCGAAAGCGTGTGCTCTTATGTGACTTAAATTCATAACCCCAAATAGTTCCCCATTCAAAATCAAAGGGATGGCGAGAAAAGACTTGATTTGCTCCTCGCCTCTCTTGCGATGCAGATTAGAAAGAAGAATGGGCCTTTTCTCCTTGGCAACCCAGGCAGAAAACCCGGTTCCGGCATCGAATTTTACAAAGTCGATCAAATCCACTCTCTTTCCCACCGAAGTCACCTCCTGCATCTGATTCCTCTTTTTATCTAGCAAAAACAGGCTGGCACAACTGAACTCTACGGATTTGCCGATCAAATTCAGCATCCTTTCGAAAACCTTCCTTTCTCCGGCCGCTTGTTCAATCATCTTACAGACGCTGGTCAATACTTCAAGATCGTTTTTTAGGTTTTCAAGGCTTTGGTTTGCTTGCAAAAACTTTTGCTTCTCGGTAAGTCTTGAGGATTTTGCCAATCTTTTATTTTTCTTTTTACCCCTCTTCTGCATTTTTGTGTGCCCCCAATTTATAAGGGTTTTCGGTGACGTGACATTTCTGTAACCTCAAGCTCAGGATATGACATCCCCTCCGTGGATTTTCCTTCTTTCTATTCAGATTTCTAAAAGACTCAAAAAATCTACAGCCCCCATGAGTTGCCCCTTTGATCGTTTATGAAGCCGCAAAAGAATGATTTTTATTCTGAGTCATTTCTCTTTTTCGTCATTAGAAAAAAACATACACAGGTCGCAAGGATCCTGCGGACTTTCATCTACTTTTGTCTGGTGGCAAGCTCAGTGGTGCGCAAAAAGCTGGAAATGATCTCCCGCAACTTTTGTCCAAAACTTGCCACTTTCACCGGCAGGTGTTCTATCTGCTCCACAGAGGTGAGTTTCTCCAATTCTTCTCGGCAGGTAAACTCCACCCCTACCAGGAAATCACCTTCTCCTGAGGGTTCCACTCTTTTGATCTTCCCCAACACCCCTTCCAGGACCACCAATTTATTCAAATTCAGAGTCAAAAGCATAAAACCCTCATTGGGCATAGGGGAATCGGTAAGCAAAAGCACCCCCCCCTCACTCAGATTGAGAATCTCGCCAGAAACCAGACCTTTGGTGAGCTTTATTCTTCTTTTACGATATTCCAACAGACGGAAACAAATGGGAGCGGATAACTCTATCCGAACATACTTGCGACCATGAGATGTCTTGAGCGAAAATGGGCTCTGCTTTAAAGTAGTGGATGAAAATAAATCATTTGCAGTTGCAGATTTGGGCCCTGCTTCAAAATCTCTTGGATCAGACAAAATTTATCCTCCTTTCTTATAACATCAAATCAGCTTCGCTCAGTTTGAAGAAATTTATGGTAATCGAACGAAGTATTTTTTTCTTTATTGACCAGGGCATTATTTAAGCTTTTAAGACATTGCGGAACATCTCCTCCAATACCAGGTTTTTTAAATCAAAAACTGGCTTTGGGGTATTCTAATAAGTAACTGTGATCTCACGCCTTATAAGGACCTGAATGTTACAGCCTCAATTCGTTGAGTGCTTTCTGGTTTCTCTCCGTCTCCGAGGCTATGGAAAATTTCAAGGAGAACTTCATTTCGTTATCTAAAGCTTTTTCAAATTTGAGTTCGCCCTGATTACTCCCCAAGATTTGAGACACCATCATAATTCGATCATTCATCGTCAGGTCAGTAAATTCCTGATATCCAGGTTCGTATATCTCTTCTCCAGTGCAGTATATATCCAAATAGAGTGATTTTTCTTCTGTGGTTGTTTGGAGACGAATAGTTCCTTCGGAAGAGAGGTGGTCTTGAATCTCCCAGATCACGCTCAATAAAGCCAGCTCCAGCTCTCCCGGGTTTCCATATACAGCGGGAAGATGATCATCTAAGTTTACTTCCAATTTGATGCTGTTGGATTTCAGTATATATTCGAGCAAAGCAATATTGCTTTTCAGGATATGCTGAATGTTTACTTCACCTGCATCGGTGGCCCTGTCAAGCTGTCTGTGTAGATGATCTGAAAAATCTTTTAGATTTGCGCAAATTTGATCCGCGCTGTCTTCTATTGTTTCTAAGATACAAACGGCGGAAGACCTCTTTGTAGATTTCTTCTCATTCATCTTTAAAAGTTGGGTTCTACCCAAAATTATCTGAAGGGAGTTGTTTATCTCATGCACCACGGCTTTGGATAGTTCTCCCGTGGTGAAGAGTTTCTCAGTTTCAATGTGGTAAGATTTCTCTTTCTGGGGAGAGGATGAAAAGTCTTTAAGATAAGAATTCTCAATGCAGGTAGCAAAAAGCTCCACCCAGAAAAGCAAGTCTACGGACTTTTTCTCCTTCGCTATAGTTTTCTGCTGAAAATGTGCCACCCAAAATCCATCTTTCCTGTCCAGGATTTTAAATGGGATCACCAGGAAGTTACCTCCGTTTTTTGCCGGAAGAATCATCCTTCTTTTTTGATTAACCGCACGAACGATACCGCCTCTTCTCCACAAAGCTTTCACCTCATCCTCGAATTCCTCTAAGGGTTCTGAAGATAAGATTAGCTTTTTTATGCCACCCTTCTTATCGTCAAGGAGAAAGACTCCCCCATCTTCAAAACCATAAGAGTGTCTTAAGAAATCTAAAAGCCAGGAGAGTCGATAATTTAGCTCAGGTTCTGTGAGTACATCCTGTGAGGCAGCCTGGAATAACGATTTATCAGAGCTCAGATCATATACATCAAGCTCTCCTTTCCTGGAGGGATCAATTATCTTAAAGAGCCTGTGGTTAACCCGGGCAAGTTCATTCAGCTTGCCACGTAAAGAGAGTAACGACTCACTCAATTTTGTTTCTTTCTGATTCGGATGAAGTGGTTGATCTTCTATGCCGGCTTCAGTGCTCTGCTCAAATGGCCGAGTGAGATTTTCAGATGTGGGGTGAAGATTCATGTGATTCCTCCAGGTATAAGAAATAAGACAGAAACCTCTATTTTCTTTTACAGGGCAAATTTCTCTTTGATCAGCCCTCTGAGCTTCAAGACAGACTTGGTATGTATCTGGGAAACTCTGGATTCTGATATCTGCATCACCTCACCGATCTCTTTCAGGGTGAGTTCCTCATAGTAATACAGAGCCACCACCAATCTCTCCTGCTCGGATAGATGACTTATGGCTTGGATCAGATATGCTTTAAGCTCCTCTTTCTCCAGATCTCCTAAAACATTTTCTCGACTCAAATCCTCCAGAGTCTCCACCCGGGGGATCTGTCGATTGTCCTCCTCCTTGTAAATTAAATCATCTAAAGATAGCATGGTAGTGGAAGAGACATCGTCCAATGCGGAGAAGAGTTCTTTTGAAGATATCTTCAAAGATTTAGCCAGTTCTCTACCGGAGGGCCGTCTGCCCAGCTGGTTCTCCAGTTTGCTTGTGGCTTTGTCGATCTCTCTGGATTTTGCCCTGGTTGAGCGGGGCACCCAATCCAGAGAACGGAGCTCATCTAAAATGGCTCCTCTTATTCGCGGAACGGCATAAGTTTCAAATTTCACTCCCCGAGAGGGATCAAAATTAGATAGGGCTTCGATCAATCCTATGACCCCGGTGTTGACCAAGTCGGAAAGCTCCACCGACTTAGGAAATCCCATAGCCATACGCCCAGCCACATTTTTCACCAGGGGCAGATACTCCTCCAAAAGCTTCTGCCGGACTTGTGGATCATTGTCTTTTTTAAACAGCACCCAATCTTTCTGGACTGCCATTTACTCTACCTCACTTCGTGAAGGTTTAAACTCCCCGGACGCACATTGCCATATGCATCCCATCCGTTTTTAAAATTTGGCTGAAAAAGCGAAAAAAAGCGGGTAACTTGATTTATATCGCCTCTTATTGGTGGGTTCTTTAGTTTTACAAGGAGAGTCATGCAAAGCTTTGAACAATGAAAAGGTAAGTGCAATAGGCAAAGTTCTTGCAAGAAGTTGAATTTCAGATGTATGGAGATCAAATGATTTTGGTTCTTAGGAATCGATTTAAACAATGCAACCAATGTAGAGCTAAATTTCGATACCAGAGGTTTGTTTAATCGTGAAGCAAAATTGTAAGTCAAGCGCTTCTCCAATTCTTTCAGTTCCATTTAGTTTTTAGAGCCGCCATCTTCATACAACTTTGAAAACTTTTGCAAACTTTGTGCCAAAGCTTTATAGGTGGGAAGTTTCTGAACGGAATTATATGAGGTGCAATGAATTAACCCGTTTGGATCAGATACTGATTAAAGGCAGGAAAAAGGCAATTAGGAAAAAACTTCCTGAAACCGAGGGAAAAATATTCCCAATCCTTGGTTAGCTATATGGATTGCGGTGGGTTGAAAAAGCAACATTTGAGAAAAGACAAATTGTCCAGTTTGTGTGAGATAGGAATTCACTAAACGGTTCATACCAAAAGGGGAAAGGGTGGGTAGCCGCAGGTCAGTTGACTCAAATGAGCTTCAGCCTGTGAGTGGACATTGAGAAGAGGGTGGCGTGGAATGTTCCCTCTCCTTTTTATGGAGAGGGTTAGGGTGAGGTTCATACTGGCGGCGGCATAAATTCCAGCCGCTATGGTACGTAACGAGAACAGACTCATAGAGCAGGGTTCACCCTGAAGGGCATTTAAACCCTTGCCCAATCATGCACGCAAGTCGTGTAGCTCAGGTGCCCTGCGCCCAGACGGGCTCATACGAGCACCTGACAAATGAATAGTGTCAGGAGCACGGGGCAGCTGACCTACTGGTACTGATAGCCGGACTGTCAGGTCACACCCGCCAAAGACGGGCAAGACCTGACAGAACCGAAAAAAGACAAATTGTCCAGTTTGTGTGAGATAGGAATTCACTAAACGGTTCATACCAAAAGGGGAGGGCTGGGTAGCCGCAGGCTTCCTACGGACTGAGTCCTTTCCTTCGACATCCCGCCTTTGGCGGGAGACGAAGTGCAGGACCGAAGGACAGGACGAATGTCAGCCTGCGGGGTGGAAATCAAAAAAAGATGGAAATGAAAAAAAGTCGGAGGCAAGCCCTTCAGGGTGAACTCCGACTCTACCAAGCATTCTCATTTTGTGCCAGGTGCAATTGCTGATCTCATCCGCTGGCTTTTCCTATGGATTTATCCTGTGCACGTTCACTCTTAGACAAACCTTTCCTTTCCGGTTCCAGGTATTCCCTGTCCCAGATTGGGTCGGTGAGCTTTGCCACCTTTTCTCCGTACCTGCAAAGATCTTCCACAAAATCTGCCGCCTCCAAAGCCTCCGCCGCTTCGGCATTGACAGGTTTGGCCTGGTTTTCCTTTACAATCTGGAAAAAGCGTCGATGATGATCCCGGATGGGACAGGGAACGATTTCATTGCCCACCTGGTGGGAAGGTTGCATATAGCCATATTCTGTTTGCCATTTGCGAACCGCTTTTAGAAATGGGGTATCCAGAACCGTATCTATGTTTCCACCATTTGAGTATATCTCTTTTATGTTATGCGTGGAATAGGGCGTGAAAACACAAGGCATCACATTGCCGTTCCAATCGATGTAAAAGTATCCCCCTGTTCTGCCGGCACACAAACAGCCGTCGCTGATCGAACCGGAGTTCCAGAAATCAGCAATGAATAGCTTGTGCTTCTCAATCAGCTCTCTTTCTCTTAAATACATGTTCAGCCTCTGCTCCGGTGTGATCAAAAGGTCTAAGGTGAACTTGCACCCGATGGGCATGTATTGGAATATCCAGCCGTAGATTGTCCCTTGCTGATTGAAATAAAAATCAATGAATTCATCTGAGAGGAGAAGCTCCGCATTATCCTTGGTGGCGGTCAGAGATATGCCAAAAGGAACTCCCACTTCTCTTAAGTTTTCCATTGCTTGAAGAATCCTTTTATAAACCCCCTTTCCTCTTCTTTTGTCCGTCTCCTCCTCAAAGCCTTCGACCGAGATAGCTGGCGTAACATTTCCCTGATTTGCCATCCTTTCCGCTCTTTTCATATCTATCAAAGTCCCGTTGGTGAAGATCAAAAAATAGTTATCATTATGTTTTTCTGTCAGGTCCAGAATGTCCTTTCCCTGGCTTTTCCACATAAACGGCTCTCCGCCGGAGATGACGGTGAAAAACGAACCCCAGTTTCTGGTCTTATCGGCGATTATCTGATCCACCAGATCGAATTCAAGCTTATCCTGTGATTGAGTTAAATTACCGGCATAACACTGGTCACAATGAAGATTGCAGGCGGCGCCAGGGCTGATGGTCAGAAAGCCGGGTGGATTAAAGCCATGCTCCTGCCCAAACTTCTGGAACTCTACTCCCAAAAATATATTTCCTAACAGCACCTTCAAAAGTCCTTTCCTCACCCGGGGGGAGATGTTCTTATTCTTCAAAGCCTTATCCACGGCATACAACAGGTTCCTGGTGACCAGGTATTTGTCCTCCTGCACCTTACGCGGACGCTTAAGAGGGTTTATTTCCACAAACAGCTCATATATCTTCTTACCTGTCTTCTTCAGTATCATCCCCCGAATGGCATCGTTTGCCATGGCGGCGTTAAGCAAACCGGTAAAGGTAGCCAGAAATACTGCCTTCCTTTTCTGGGTAAGATCCATTTTCCCCTCCAGTTTTTGACATCTTTTCAATACTTAAAAGAGTCATTCCTTCCTCTCTAAAGATCCAACTCAGCTCTTATTTGATTGGCTCAGCGTCTTTTTGTATGCGATCGGTAGATACACTTGATGTTATACCAAAAAGAAAATCACATCCAATCAAAAAGTCAAGGGAAAATAACATTGCTAGAAGAAAATTCGTAAGCCTTTGTGGCATATAGTGGACGAGAAGAATGGGATAGAGATACCGGTTGAATAAAAGAAGAAAAGTGGTTTTGTCCAAGGGCAAACCAAACCAAGATTCCCCCAAAGCCTCTGTGGTAAATGCTCAAGAGGTTAATTGAATTCGAGTGTTAATACAACCTGCCTGCAGGGGGCTTTTAACCTTTGTGTCACTATAGCGAAAGAAATCTTATGGCGGTGAAAGAGAGTATCTTTGGCTTGAAAAGACTATAGGCGACCTTTCTGGTCGCCTATGATCATAAATCAGCAAAACTTCTCTTGTCTTCTATCTCTGTGTAGTTATCAAAGTATCAATGTTCTTTAGAAATAGAAAGTCCATTATTCATGGCTTGAACCTTCATCCGGCTGATGGATTGAACCCATGCCGTGCAACTCATCCGTAACTATGGTAGGAGTGACAAAGATGACCAAGTCGCGATTGGCTATCTCTGTTCGAGTATATCGGAAAAGATAACCCAACAGTGGTATATCTTTTAGTATTGGAAGTCCGACGCGGGTCTTCATCTCCACCTGAGTGGTTAAACCCCCTATCACGGCAGTTTGACCATTATCCACCACCACATTGGTCTCAGCATTATTGGTGTTAATGATAACTCCATTGGCATCGAAGGTATAGGAACTGCGCTCCGGCTTGAGTTTTAGAAGTATCCGGTTCTCTGAGGTGATGTGCGGAGTAACTCGCAGGATGGTTCCTATCTCTTCGAACTGTATCACTACATTTCCTGCCTCATCGAATTGTTTGATGGGGATCTTCTGACCCATCTGAATAAAAGCCTCTCGATTGTCCACTGTGGTTATCTCAGGATGGGCAATTATCTTCCCCTTGTTGCTGGAGACCATGGCGGAAACCACCCCTTCTATGTCAAAATCCCCCTGAACCGTGGCGAAGGTATAGGTGGCGGTGGGATCGCTCACCCGGTCAGTAAGCTGGGAAAAACTTCCTTCGGTCTTGTCCCCTTCCAGAAGCTGAGCACTTTTTCTGGAGACCATGGACCAGTTGATCCCCAGTTCGGTCATGGCACCGGATTCGATCTCCAGAAGTTGAGCCGATATCTTGATCTGATTGGTCTCCTTGTCCAATGTGCTGACCAGCCGCTTGACTTTATCGATATGCTCAGGCGTATCCCGGATGACCAGAGAGTTGGTGCGATCGTCTGTATCGATGGTTCCTCTCTGGGAAATTATCGTTTTGATCGATTTCACCATATCTTTAGCCGTCCCGTGCTCCACCGGAATAACCGCCGTCTCCAGGGGAACCATTGCAGTTTGATCTGCTCGATGCTTTTCCAAAAGTGCCTGCTCCTGGAGGAACTCCCGGGTAGGAAGCACCCGGATAAAACCTTTCTCCTCCACTCCGCTCAGATTGTATGTTTTCAACAAGATATCTAAGGCCTGTCGCCAGGTCACATCCTGCAAGGTCAAGGTCACGGAAGCTTCCACCGAAGGTGAAGCCACGATGTTGACCCCTCCATAATCAGCCAAAAAGCTCAAAACCGAATGCATAGCCGCATTTTGTAGGTTTATTGCGGTTATGATCTTATCGTCTTTCCCTGATTGAGAAGGCTCCGCAAGGATCTCCCCTGCCCACACCAAAACAAAAACCAATATCCCCAGGGTCAGGCAGACTCTTCCAAGCGTTCCGCTCCATCTGAGCCATCTGTTCTTTTGAAAGATCTTTCTCATAAGTTACCTCTCTTTTAATATTCCCGGTTAAGTTCCAAAACCATTATTTGATACCCACCATATTCCTCCACATGGAAGATCACCCTATCGTCCTCAACACTGATTACATATCCGTTTTTGATTCTGTCCCCACTCATCAGAATATAACCGAACCCCTCCTCATCTTCCAACAAAGCCCGATTTCCTTCTTCATCCTTTAAGACTCCCACCAACGTCAGATTTTCAAACAGAGGGGGGGGCGCTTCTCCAAAGCTCATATCTCGCCTCTCAGTTAACGGCAAGAAGGGATCCCTTTTGTTCCCGGAATTGTAACAAATCATCTTTCTTTGTGGAATCAAGCTCAGCTCGGACTGGGGGGCACTCTGAATTAAAATCAAGCTCTCCGGCAATGCTTGGGTTTCTCTGGCGGCTACTGGTTCAGGACCCAGGATTTTGCCAATTTCCTTTTGAACAGAACCCAGGGTTTCTAAGGGCACGTCCTTCTTCTCCACCTTAGCCTCTGTCACCTTTGTTTCTTCGCTGGCCTCCGCCAGGGAAGAAGCATCTTCCGGAAAAGGTCCCAATGGAACCGGATATCGACTTATCTCCCTTTCCAAAGAAGATCTTTTGGTAAAACTTTGCTTTGAACCCGACTTGGTGACAGATGATGTTCCTTTATCCTCAACTTTTATTCGCCGTGTAGATTTCAGAGCCAGTTTTGCAGAAGAAGCCGAAACATCCTTTTGAGTTTTGTCCTCTTCTTGGTCAGATATTAGTTTCTCTTTGGATCCCGACGCGGTCGAAGGAACTGCGGTCTGCTTCTCTACCATTGCCATCTCCTGATCCTTCTCTTTTTCTTTTATGGCTGACCACATGGGAAAGTCGGGATCCTGAGTGGTCAAAACGGCAATGGTGGCTTCTTTTCTAATCCCTGTGTCAATCACCTTATAGACCACCGGACCTTTCAAATCCAGAACCACTCTGACAATTCTCTCCGGGACGGCTTGAAACTGGCTGGTGCGGATAGCCATTATCATGCCTGGCGGAAGCCCCATTTTGTAATTCTGCCGGGGCAAACCAAAAACAGCATCCCGACAGTCGATGATCACCCGGTAAGGTTTCCCATCCTTTGCCTCCTCTGTGGAGTGCGAAAACTCAAAAGGCTTATCCGCATATACACAGACTTTAGTGAAGTTTCCTTCCTTCTTTAGACTGATATTCTCGATTCGGCAACTTCCCCAGGCTGGATCGGGGGTAAAAGCAAAAATCCAGACAAAGAGAAATATAAAAATGACTGCGGATAGTTTGTTTGTATAATTTATTCTCATGTATCACCCTTTTTAAAATTCTACTTTCTTGAGCTTTTCCTCTTCCTTAACATAGTAGGTGGTCAATTTCATGGATGCAGTAATTGTCTTATCTTTCTGTTCATGAATCTGTTCCTCTTGAGGCAGTGCGGTTATGGTCATGCCCGACACGTTTGTCAAGAAGGGGAAATTGCCGACACTGCTCAAGAAGCCTCCCAAACGATGATATGATCCAGTGATCTCTATGTCATAAGAGTTGACATTATAAAAACTCATGGGAACTGGACCCTGAGGAACGACCTGGATGATTCCGGTTTGATTGGCAGAAGCGGCAGAATGCATTTGCATCAGAAACAGGTGAATCTGCTTCTCCTCCGGCAGTAATCGTTCAACCTTATGATATCTTTCTATAAGTTTTTCGTATTCCTTTTTTAAGTTTTCGAAGGATTTGGCTTTCATCTCCACACTCTTCAAATCGGTCAACAGGTTTTCGTACAGAACCTGTTTTTGTTCTATCAGGGTGGCATTTTTTGAGTAAATTCTGGCATACCAGAAATAAAGCACTAAGAAAACCACCAAAGCTCCCAAAAGAAACTTCTGTGTTTTCGGATCTCTTAAATCCATCTATTTCTCCCTTACGGCTAAATTTATCTTAGAATCTTTCTTTTTGTTTTCGGAAGCCAGTTCATGAATGGCTGTGTCAGCAACCGGGCTTTCAACTTCTGGCAGATAATAAAGATCCCCCACCAGCTGAAAGGAGAAACCCTTATATGCCTTGAGCTCTGTTCTTTTGGCGTATTGCAATTCCATATTCTTAAAATATTGTGATCGTATTAATTGAATTAGAAATGAAGCCAAGCTATTCAAAGAATGACTATATCCCTCTATGGTTACCTTCTTGATCGGAGGTTCAAGCCTGGTGGAAATAATGATGCTATCTGAATTTGTGTCTGAAGTTGCTTCATTTTGCGATTCCTCTTCGCTTAGAAAGGAAAGCCATAAATAATCCGGAACTCTTTTGCTTAAATCCTCCAGCACCCTGACCCAGATTGCTCTGTTTCTATCCAGCATCTCTATGGCAGAGATCCTCTGCAAGACCTTGTCCTTAACCTCGGTCAAAGCATCCACCAGTTCTATGTTTTTTCTAAGCTCGTCTGTCCTTTTCTGTGCCTCAGCTATCTTATCGTTTAACCCTTTAAGCTTGATGCTTTGAAGCACATTAACCCCCACAAATAACACTACCAGAATCCCGGCAATGGCAGCCATCAGGGTGAAACCCCTGTCAAAGGCGATACCTCGCCTTTTTCCTCTCAGTTCCCTGGGTAGTAAATTGATTTCGATTTTAGCCATTTTATTTTGCCTTTCTTGAAGCTAACCCTACTGATACAGTTAACAGTGGCGCAATCTTGTCCGGTTGTACATTTTTAAAGATGTCCGGATCATATTCAATATTTCTCAACGGGTTGGCTATCTCAATAGGAACATTCAATTTTGTTTGTATGAATTCGGGCAGGAACGGAATCAGAGCACCTCCACCAGAAAGGGCTATCCAATCCACCTGTGGCACTTTAGCCGTGGATTTGAAATAGGAAAAAGCCACCTCCAGACCAGAGATCAACTCCTCGGAGGCTGTGACCACGGTTGCTCTTAACATATCCTGATCTATGGAGGTTCCCATCTCCCCTTTGATGGTCTTGGTTGCCAGCTCTTGATTTATGCGAAATTCTTTCATTATGGCATTGTAGATCAATCTTCCACCGCTGGCTAAGTCTCTGGTGGAATGAAACAACCCGTTCTTGAGAAAGGTGATACTGGTAGTATCGAATCCGATGTCCATCAAGGCAGTCACCTTTTCCGGATCAATTTCATAATTGACGTCATATGCATTCAGTATGGCAAAGGCGTCGGTGTCCACGATCACCGGCCTTAAGCCCGCATCTGTGATCAGCTCCACATAGGAATTTAGAAATTCGTTTCTAGCGGCAACCAAGAGCACATCCATCTTTTTGGTCTCTTCATTTACACTGACGATGTGATAATCCATGGTCACATCTTCCACATCAAATGGGCTCCTCTGTTCCGCTTCAAACAGAATTGCCTGCTCTGCCTCCGTCTTGCTCTTTTGATCCATGACGATCTTATCTGTAATCACACCATGTCCAGAGATGGATATAGCCACCTCTTTTAACTTGGGATCGCATTGCTCCACCAAACTCTGGAGATTGAAGATGATGGTGTCTTTGTCTTTGATCTCCTCATCCACTATAACCTCCAGAGGAAGTTCTCTCATCCCTAAAGAAGTCAGAGCGAAACTTCCCGATCTCTCCTCCAGCTTCACCAGCTTAATGGAGGAAGCACCAATATCTAACCCCGCTACGGTCCTTGCTTTTTTTCCGAAGATCATATGAGTCTCTTTTTTTTAATTTTGCCCGACAAAAGTGATGATTTAGAAATTACACTACTTTTGTTGTCGGCTGAAATTTTAAAAACCTTAAGCCACCGTAAAAATTTTTGAGATACATAACGGTATCGCTTTTCTCAAAGGAAATCACCATGTTTTTGTCTTCCTTTACTCCACTTATAACTACAATCGACACTCAGGGGAAGAAACTTAATTTCTTTCACATTTAAATATCAAAAAATCTTTCACCATCCTGAAGAGAGCATCTTCTCAAATTTAAATGATCAACCCGCTCACAAGATGGCAATTCATCCCCCATGGAAAATCATCCGCAGATCATAAGGCCAATTGAAATCTCATCCTTATCCCCATCTCCCCCCTTCATGTGAAATAAAAAATAAGATGGGGAGTAAGACTATCACAATTTTTCTTTCCCGAGCAGATCCGTTGGTATGCACCACCCGGTATGATGAACTAGATGGTACACCAAAGCGCGTTCCGCTGGAGCCTGTGGTATGAACCGAAAGATTCATACCGGTGAACAGATACTCATTCGGTAGTAACTATTCTGCAAGAGAGGTTGGAGGGATAGCTGGTTGAACCTTATGCTTTAAAGATTCTGGTGGTGGCTGCGGAAGTTTGAAAGAAAATCCACCTCATCTATGGTGAAATAGAGAAGTTCTGAACACTTGATTTTAAGATGAATTAAGATATACAAACAATCTTTTTATAATAAGGTAAGAAAAAATATCTTTGATGATATAAAACTACCCTCTTCTCCCAGGGGAAAGGATTTTCTTTCTTACTTCAATCACATCTTCTTCTGTGTCTCAATCTACTTCTGTATACTGAAAGGTGAGCCTCACCCTGCCTGTGGAAGCCAGAACGTTTATGTCCGCCAGTTCCCCTCCTTGATCACGTGCTATGGTTGCACTTCCTGAACTGTTCGCACTTCCGTCCGCCCTGAAAACGACGGTGTTATTGTCAAAAGAGACATAATAAAGAAATACATCTTGTCCCAGACTTACTGTCTTGATGACTGAGTCTCCAACTTCGTAGGTAAGCAGGTCCGGATTAACCTTATCTTGGAACAGGACGTATCCGTTCTGACTGTAATCGAAATAGAGTCCAAATTGAGTTCTTTGGGCAATGGCATTAGACTTGGCCAGTCGCATGTCGGAAACGATATCCCGGCTTTTGCTTTTGAATTTCAGTCTGGGCAGGATCTCTCCAAATCGAGGTGCGGCCATAGCAACAATAACTCCCAAAGTAACCACAACAATCACCAACTCCAGCAAGGTGATCCCTTTGGAATTCTTCTTGTGTCTCATCTTCCTTTCCTTTAAATTTATATATTTTAGCTGTGCGTTCTGCTCCTTTGCTCTTTTTTAGCAAACCCAATGCCGAACAGGTCATTTTAGGCATTAATCATCAGATAACACAACACACTGAGGTTGAAGATTTTCAGCCCTACATTTTTTGCTTTTTGATGAGAAATCGACCAAGGAACATGTTTGGAGTAAATAAACATAGAGTCGAATCGACAGATTATGGAGAAAAGCCCATACTATTCGCTCAAAAAGAATTGTCGTGTTGAAGTTGTCCCCAGATTAAAGTTCTTGATTTAGGTTAAGATGGGAGTAAATTAGGCCCCCTTTGGAGACCGAGAGAGCAAAGGTGAAGTTGAGCACTCTCGAGGAGAGAGGGAAAGAGAAAAAGGTCAGCAGTGTAAAAAGTTGTAAATCCTTCCGATCACATTTTTACTTAAATCGCTCGACCTCTTTGTGAACGAAAATAAAAACAATTGACAAACGGTGATTTTTACGTAAATTAAAAAGAGAAGGTGTAGATTAGAAGCCCATTTATCAGATCTTCTGAGACGCCGGCTGAGATTCTGTCTTATGATTGGGTAATTAAAAATTTACGGCTGTTTTGCTGATACTCAAAAACAAAGGAGTAGTAGCATGTTTCCCTTCTCAATTTTAAGAAAGTGTATTTTCCCCTTTTTCATCCTTTACTTAGTTTTGGGGATGAGTGTCCCAATACGCAGTCAGTCCTCGCAACACCCGAAATTTGTCTTGCTCAAAGATAGTCCGGTCCTTTCAGAGAAATTCAGGCAACATTTGGCGAAATTGAGTCCACAAGAAAAGGTAAAAGTGTGGGTTTTCTTCACAGATAAAGGTTTCCAGGATCTGGAAGGTTACCACTCGGCTGTAATTCAGGCAAAGAAAACTTTGACCTCCAGAGCCGCCTGGCGAAGATCCAAAACCATGAGGCAGAGTTTGGTTGACTTTTATGATCTTCAGGTGAATCAGAGTTATATCGACCGCATATTGAATTTCCAGGCGAAGTTCAGGCAAAGAAGCAGGTGGCTAAATGCTGCCAGCTTTGAGATTCCAGTGGGAGAGCTGGAAAGAATATCCAAGCTGAGCTTTGTTCGATCCATAAAACCAGTCTTAGGAGGGAAAAGGAAACCCATTAGAATAGAAGCACCTCCAGAAGCGATGCCTGAAGGAAAAGGGCCGCTCGACTTAAATTACGGCGCCTCCTATGCCCAGCTTCAGCAGTTAAACATCCCCGCGGCTCACAACCTGGGATATTATGGGCAAGGCGTCATAGTCTGTATGATGGATACCGGTTATCTAAAAGACCATCAGGCTTTTTCAGAAGATAGTGTTTTAGCTGAGTGGGATTTTATCAATAACGACGGCAATACCCAGAATGAGTCTGGCGATCCATCGGGACAGCATAATCATGGCACCTACACCTGGTCCGCCCTGGGTGGAGCCGCTGATGGAAATCTTTATGGACCTGCATATGGAGCCTGTTTTCTCCTGGCAAAAACGGAAGACATCTCCATGGAGCAGCCGATTGAGGAGGATAACTGGATGGCGGGGATGGAATGGGCGGATAGCATCGGTGCAGATGTCATTTCCAGCTCTTTAGCATATATGGATTGGTACACCTACCCTGATCTGGATGGAAACACCGCAGTCACCACCATCGCCGCAGACATTGCCGCTCAGCGGGGAATCGTAGTGTGCAATGCCATGGCAAATGCAGGACCTGGAAGTGGAACTTTACACGCTCCTGCAGATGCGGACAGCATCCTCGCCTGTGGTGCAGTAAACTCAAGTGGAGAAATTGCGTATTTCAGCTCCAGAGGTCCCACATATGACGGAAGGATAAAGCCAGAGGTATGTGCCAGAGGAGTTTCCACTCGCTGTGCCGACCCGTATAATCCTGCCGGATATACCTATGCCAGCGGAACCTCACTTTCCACTCCTCTCATCGGGGGAGCGGCGGCAGTAATTCTCTCTGCCCATCCCGACTGGACCCCCATGCAGGTGAGGGAAGCCATGATGGAAAGTGGCGACAACTCTTCATCTCCGGATAATACCTACGGTTGGGGAATTCCCGATGTTTTAGCTGCCATTCAGTATACCTTCTATATTACCGGAGATTTGACCGGCGATGAGGAAATCAACCTTGCAGATGTGCTCTATCTTATAAATTATCTTTACAAAGGTGGACCTCCTCCTTCACCCTTATTCTTAGGCGACGTGGATTGCGATGACCAGATTGAACTTTCTGATGTGCTCTACCTGGTAAATTACCTGTATCAGGGCGGACCTGGACCCTGTTCGCATTAATACGAATTCCAGAACTCAACTTAAGTTAGATTCTGATGATGCCAGGACAAGTGAACTAAGACTATCGCTGGAATGTAATTCGTTTGGTATCTGCATTTTGGGGCGTTTGACCAGCCCAAAAACGTGGCTTGGGGATACTCTTACCTTCCTCCTTTCTTGTTGTTGTTCAATTCATTAGGCTCTTAAATAACTCAGTAGGTCAAGCACTCACTCCTGAGCAATTTTGTACAAACATCAAAAAATCCTTGACAAGAGACAAAATCATTTCTAAATTAGTAACCAAAGGTTCTTTTAATTCAGACGAAGTTCTCATTGACCCATCAAATTCGGGTCTCCCTATTGAAAAGGAAAGGACATCAAGAAAAAATTCTGACCTTCCAGCCTCTGATGTCACCTCCTGGTCTGGGGATTTGTCTTTTGAAGCCTTGAGGAAAATCAATCATTTGGGATGGTGATCTTTCGGGATCATCAAATCCCTGTTTAGTAACTATCCTTCAATCATATAGTTTTTTTAAGCTGTTCGCTTCTGTACAACCAAGAGGACAGTCACAACCTTAAACCCTTCTATACATCATAGGCAAGCTAAGGTTAAAACAAAAGTTTAACATTAAAATAATCGAATGAAGAGCCATCAGGAAGCTATTAACCGTCTCATGTTGACCCGAATATTTTTACTTGAATGGAGGTAACCATGCGATTAAAGGTAAAAAAACTGCTAAAGGGAGGCGAGTATATTGTCTTTTTGGAGAATGTGGAATTCAACTCAGAGGAGACAAAAAAGATAAAGAAGTCTGGCATGCCCACGGTCGATCTCAACTCGGATGGCCTGGGGACCCATAAACTGAATCAGATAGATCTCTCTTTCAAGTGTCAGAGCGCAGAGGAAGCAGAACAGATTACCGACAACATCAAACAAAGCATCAAAGACAGGCTAACCGATCTTTTGGCTCAGGAGCACAATTTCACCGCTGAGAAGGTGGTGAAGATTCCTATGAAGAAGAAGGTGTTGGCATTCGGCTTGGCATGCGCTTTTGTACTTCTGTTGTTTTCTGCGTATAAGGGAGTAGTCTCATCCCAGCAAATCGCCACCCAAGAAAAACAGTTGTCTGACCCAGCACTCGTAACTGATGAAGAGGGCAGAATCATCCATGCAGACAGAGTGGCTTTTTCTGAGGGTAATCAAGATTCACAACCTGGTTTGGTCACTAACTACGAAATGAACACCGATGGAGCCGGCAAAACATATGCTCCTCCCGGAGGTACATTTGGAGGGACAAGCTTTGGTTCTGCAACGTTGGTAAAGCCAGATTTCACCATAACTGTCGTTCCCGAGACCTTGGTGAGGTATTCGGAATGGGAATCCAGCATGGCAAGGTCGGGAGGGGATAAGGCGAATTCCAACCACTTTAAACTGATCCTGACACCTTTGGGGGGATTCGAGGGACCGGTTACTCTTGGTGTCTCAGGTTGCTCCATGCTCAAAAGATATCTATATCCAACACAAATCGAAAAACTTCCAGGCAGTTCAACTTTATTGATTTTCGTTTCACCCAAAACTCTTCCTCAGATTTGTCCTGGCATAACCATCATTGCCAGAGGGAAAACTCCCCAAGGAGACCTCATCACCCATGAGAAGGAATTGGCGTTGGCTATTCGTCAAAAATCGTCTTATCGGGGTCCGGTTTGGTACGTCTCCACCCAGGGAAGTGACCTATCAGGGGATGGGGGATGGGGTTCACCCTTCCGAACCATCCAGAGGGGAATAAATTGTGCTAAAGCGGGTGACTCCGTCTTGGTGGAAAGAGGGTTATATAAGGAGAACATAGACATAATGAATAAGGATAAGATATTGGTGGCAAGTCATTTCATATTCGATCAGGAAGAATCCACCATAAAATCCACCATCATTGAAGCTCAGCATGCAGGTTGGGTGGTGACCGTTGGTCGAAGCGAACAGGTTACACTACGCGGTTTCACTATCCAGAAGGGTAGGGGTGATAATGTTTCTTATGGAGGAGGGATATATTGTTATAACTCCAGTCTTAATATTCTTGACAACCTTGTAACCAATAATGAGAATCATTCCGGTTATGGGGCAGGCGTATACTGTTATGAATCAAAACCCAAAATCCTGCGCAACCAGATAACTGAAAATCACAATTATGACGGTCATGGAGCAGGTATATATTGTTTCAACTCCGACCCTGATATTCAGCACAACACCATCTGCGGGAATTACGCCGGTGGTGGAGGTTCAGGAATCCATCTTTTGAATCCCAACTCAGTCAAACTCATTCGCAATGTGATTCACAATGATTCCGGGGCTTCGGCAGTTGTTTTGTATGACCACGGTATTGCAGGAGATTTTCAGGTGGCAAACAACACTATCAGCTATAACCAGGCGGATGCTGTCAGATACTTTGGTGGACCCTGGTCCTTTGAGAACAACATAATCACCCATAATCAGGGTTATGGCCTGTTCACCTTTGAGGGAGCTGCTTACCTGTTCCATAATAACGTCTGGGGTAACGTCTGCGAAAACGATACAATGAATTATTATGGGTTAGCGGAAAATCCAACTGAAAACAATGGTAACATCTCAAAGGATCCGTGCTTTGGAAACCCGGCGCATGGGAATTTTCATCTCTGCCTCAGTTCACCCTGTATAGACTCTGGAGACCCAAAAGATCCTGTTCCTCCTGATGGTAGAAGCCGAATCGACATGGGAGCCTTTGAGTATACCTATCCAGACATCATTGCTGGAGACATGAACAGAGATGGATTTATCGATTACGGAGATATAAATTATCTTGTCAACTTCCTATCCGGGAATGTTTCCGCGCCGGACCCTCTCTATATTTGTGACGTTAACTGTGATGATGAAATAAACATACACGACCTTAGTTATCTGTATAAGTTTCTGTATTATTATGCACCCAAGCCCTGTGCAGACTACGAGCCAAAGGATCGCCTGACTGAAAAATAAAAAAAAAGACGCTCCCCAAAGGGGCGTCTTTTTATTCAAGCCAAAAACAAACCACTGGGCCAACGTCATCTTAAATAGTAGACCGATCTCTTGGCTTGTTGAATAATCCAAAGCAGAGAAAATTCAGGCATCGATGCTATATTTCCTTATCTTTTCGAACAAGGTGGTATAATCAATTTTTAACGCCTGGGCGGCTTTTCTTTTGTTTCCTCTAACTTGATTGAGAATCCGTATTATCAAAGCTCTCTCCGCCTCTGCTTGAGCATACTGCCCCACCTCTTTTAAGCCCGCACCTTCTCGTAATCTTATCTCACTGGGCGTGGGGATTCTTATGGCCAAATGCTCAGGCAAAATCTTTTTGCCCTCGCACAGAATTATAGCTCTCTCTATGGTATTTTCCAGCTCTCTGACATTACCCGGCCAGTGGTATTTATCCAAAAGAGCCGTCGCCTCCCTGGAGATGCTCTTTTTTGGCTTTTTCATCTCAGCACAATACTTTTTCACAAAGTAGTCAGCTAACTCCGGTATGTCCTCCCTTCTTTCTCTTAAAGGCGGAATGGTCATAGGGAAGACGGACAGTCTGTAAAACAAATCTTCCCGGAATTGTTTTTTCTCAGTTGTTTTTTTCAAGTCCGCATTGGAGGCTGCGATCACTCTAACGTCCACTGATAAGGTCTTTGTTCCTCCCAGCCGTTCAAAGGTTTTGTCCTGAAGAACCCGGAGAAGTTTTGCCTGAAGGGCAATATCTAAGTCTCCCACCTCATCTAAGAAAATAGTTCCTCCCTGTGCTATCTCAAATTTTCCCATCTTGCGCGTCACTGAACCGGTATAGGCTCCTCTTTCCGATCCGAAGAGTTCATTCTCCAAAAGCTCTCTGGGTATGGCGGCGCAATTTATAGCCACATAAGGACCCTTTCTTCTTTTGCTCAGGCTATGGATGGCACGAGCGAAAAGCTCCTTCCCCGTTCCGGATTCTCCTAAAAGCAACACCGTTGTATCTGAAGGTGCCACCTTCTGAATGAGTCGAGAGACCTGTTGCATTTTTTCACATTTTCCAATGATCTCTGCATAGCCTAAGTTGTGCCCCAACTCCTCTCTTAAAAGGACATTCTCCGCCACCAACCTCCGGTTCTCCAATGCTCTTTTTATCAGAACGCTTAGATGATCCGTATCGAAAGGTTTGGTGAGAAAATCGAAAGCTCCCTCCTTCATGGCTTCCACCGCCGTCTCAATGGTGCCATAGGCGGTCATCAGGATAACCGCCACGTCGTGATCCAGCTCCTTCAATGAGGACAGCACTTCAATGCCATCCATCCGGGGGAGTTTTAAATCCGTCAGCACCACATCATATTTCTTCTCTTTGGCTTTCTCCAATCCGCCTTCACCATTTCTGACAGCCTCCACCTCATATCCTTCCGCCTCCAGAGTTTTGGAAAGCATCCCTCTCATGCTATCTTTATCTTCAATCACTAAAATTGAAGGCATAGCCCCCTCCTTGTTGTCAAAGAGATTCCTTCAGGAAAAAGGAATCATGCTACTTTCGAGATAATCGACACAAGTTGCCATCTCTTTCGATGGGGAAGGAAAATTGTATGAAAAATGGGCAAGGGCTCAGAGAGGTTAACAAAAGAACTTTAATACCTCATCGCTTTCAGATATCTCTCAAAAACCAGTTGACAAATAAAAACGGTAGTGCATATTTCATTTGGGGGAGGAAAGTTAATACATCCAAGCTTAAGGGGAAAATGAAAAAGATTATAGCTTTCGTCATTCTTTATTCATTCCTATGGCTCCTGTGGACATTCGTGCTTTTGTGCCCCGGCACAAAAGCCCAGTGGGAAGGAGCGAAGATCCAGCGGCTTACCTTTAACACTTCTACCAACAGGATTGAGAGTTTGTATTTGGGCAACGGCGATAGCTTATTTTTATTCTACCGCCAGTGGAGGTGAGACCCGGAAGTGCAGCCCTACCGTGATACTCTGTTCGCAATGAAGAAGGCCAATGGCGGTGAATGGTCGCAACCGGAGAAAATAGGCCACGCTCCGTTTGACCTAGCTGGCGTCAAGAAATACCTAGCCTATGACACACGAGCGGGAGTAACTCACATGGTCTACGTTTCCTATCCGTACTTCGGCCGCGCGGAAACGCTCTATTATGCTAACAGTGACAGCCCTGGTTGGCAGCCGGTTAAGATAGATTCGCTTAGTGAGGAGCAAAATGCTGAATATCATTCATTGGCTATGGCATTTGATAGTCTGGGGAATGTGCATCTGGCCTGGCATGTAGATTTCGATTCCATAGGCTATCAATGGTATAGGGTAATGTACGCAAATAATTCCACGGGGGAATGGGTTAAGCAGCAGGTATCGCCTTCAATTTTTCTCGGCGGGATGGGAAGTGGACTAACGCAGTTCAGTGTTCAGAGAAATGGAGTTGCCCATATCCTATACTTCGACCAAG
>Ga0111202_101_pt1 | contig 85050 bp, 82 predicted proteins | sample DeeMarSWOR324_28_FD_80372 | JGI IMG/M metagenome (GOLD analysis project Ga0111202, IMG submission 80372) | candidate division Zixibacteria bacterium SM23_73_3 | reverse complement strand
AAATCCAACCTGTTTAAGTATAAAGGAGGGATCAGCTCTTTTGTCGAGTATCTGAATGAGAACAAACAGGTGGTTCATCCCCGCCCCGTCTATCTGCATAACACCAGAAACGGAATTGATGTGGAGATCGCCATCCAGTATAACGACTCTTACACGGAGAACATCTTCTCTTACGTGAACAACATCAACACCATTGAGGGGGGATCTCATCTGTCCGGATTTAAAACCGCTCTGACCCGCACCATCAACAATTATGCCCAGAAAAATAAACTGCTTAAAAACGGTCAGGGAGCTTTAGAGGGTGAGGATGTCAGGGAAGGATTGGCCGCGGTTATCTCGGTCAAGATTCCTGATCCTCAGTTCGAAGGACAGACCAAAACCAAGTTGGGCAACAGTGAGGTGAAGGGAATCGTGGAATCGATTTTAGGAGAGAGCTTATCGGAGCATTTTGAGGAGAATCCGTCTGTTGCCAAAAAGATTTTAGAAAAAGCATCTTCTGCGGCGAGAGCCAGGGAAGCTGCGAGAAAAGCGCGGGAACTGACTCGCAGAAAAAGCGCGCTGGAAACATCCACCCTCCCCGGCAAACTGGCGGATTGTTCGCTAAGCGATCCTGCACTGTGCGAGATCTATATCGTGGAGGGTGATTCTGCTGGCGGGTCCGCCAAGCAGGGGCGAGATCGGAAATTCCAGGCAATTCTCCCCTTGAAGGGTAAGATACTGAATGTAGAAAAGGCGCGTATCGATCGGGTTTTGTCCAACGAGGAGATTCGCACCATGATCACTGCACTCGGCACCGGCATCAAGGGCGAATTTGACATAAACAAAGCCCGCTACAACAAGGTCATCATCATGACCGACGCCGACGTGGATGGTTCTCATATCCGCACCTTGATTCTCACCTTCCTTTACCGACACATGAAGGAGCTCATCGAGAGGGGATACGTATACATTGCCCAGCCGCCGCTGTACCGGGTTAAAAAGGGAAAAACCGAGCTTTATGCTTTTTCAGACGAAGAAAGAGACCGCCATATGGAAAGACTGGGCAAGACCGGGGTGACGATTCAAAGGTATAAAGGATTAGGGGAGATGAATCCGGAGCAGTTGTGGAAAACCACCATGGACCCGGAGACCCGCACCCTCTTGCAGGTTACGCTGGAGGATGGAGCGGAGGCAGATCATATCTTCAGCATTCTGATGGGCGACCAGGTGGAACCCCGCCGCAAGTTCATCGAAGAGAATGCCAAATACGTAAGGAATCTGGATGTGTAAAACATCTAGGGAGTGCAAAAGGTTGCTTTTGCTAGCCCTCTGAGTTTGGATGCGAAAGGAACAAGGAGCAAAAAGATTATGGAGATAGATTTCACTACCCAGATATGGAAAGAAGGAAAGATGTATGTTTCCTATGCCAAGGAATTAGATGTCTCCAGCTGTGGGAAAACCATTAAAGAAGCGAAAAAGAATCTCATCGAGGCAGTGGAGTGTTTTCTGGAAACTGCCGAAGAAATGGGCACTTTGGATCAGATCTTAGAAGAAGCTGGTTTCATGAAGAAGAGAAACGTTTGGAAATCTCCCCAAGTCATCTCGATGGAGAAGACACGCATTGCTATCCCCGGATAGATAGATGCCCAAAATCACTCCCATCTCCTACAAAAAGCTATGTCGGGTTTTTGAGTTGGAAGGGTTCAAATTGATTAGACAGAAAGGCGACCATTTAGTGTATGTCAAAAGGGGTATTCCGAGACCTGTTGTTATTCCAAAATACCAGAATATTCCCGTGTTCGTAATAAAGAATAACCTGAGGACAGCAAGGATCAGCAGGGAAAGGTATGTTGAATTGTTGGAGCAGATTTGAGGGTTATCACGATCTGATGGGCGACCAGGTAGAACCCCGCCGCAAGTTCATCGAGAAAAATGCTAAATATGTAAGAAATCTGGATGTGTAATGTATTTTGGGAGTGCAAGAGCTTGTTGGAGTGAAACGTAAATCCCGCCTTGCGGGGCTTTTGCAAATTCTGATGCATGGACATTAGGATTCATCCTGAAGGATATGCCGATGCCAATTAGCTTCGGGAATTCCTATTCCCGAAGCATCGGAGACATTTGTAGCAGAATACAGGAGCAGCCACCTACCCCAAACAAGGCAGTGAAGATGGAGGAAAGAAAAAACGACCAGGACAAGGAAGTTCTGGGCGGGCAAATAGCTGAAATAAGTCCGCAGCAGCAGTAGCTACTGCGAAACAGTACAAAATCTGGTTCATTCAACTATAAACTCAACTGCATTACTTTTAACTATGCCCATCAGAGCATGTGGAAAACCAAATTCAGGGCCATAATAATTTTCATATATTGAATATACTTTATAATGCCCTTTTTCAATTGGCAAGGGAATTGGTCTCATAATACAGGTCTGGACAGTATATGCTTCCCCTGGTTTTAAGGTTACAAAATGTTTTTTCGTAACCGGGTAAATATTGTGAAGAGTATAGTATATGAGTTGAGTCTCTTTTCCATCTTTATAGATCTCAAAGTATATTTCCCTATGTGATGAAGAATGCTTTTTCAAAGCAACAGAAAATCTTGAATTAATCGTAACATCTGCAGATCTTTGATTAACAAAATGCAGTTTACCCTCAATGTTTTCATTCTGCTGAAAAATAGTTCTATCTAGTTCTAGTTTAAGTTCCACACTATCAATTGGGGAACTGTTTTTCGCTCTGATGAAGTATTCTTCAAGATTCCTGTTGCTAAAAAGGCAACATCCAGAAATCATAAGCACTACAACACAAGTCCACAAATTCTTACTTAGGTCACTGAAATTCATGATTACTCCATAGTCTTCTGCTGCATCGACGTTAGGATTCATCCTGAAGGAAATGCCGATGCCAATTAGCTTCGGGAATTCCCTCGTCTTTGGTCCATTGCTCTCTCTTTTTTTATGAACAACTCAACTGATCTGAGGACTGAATTTATTGGCAGGCATCTATCTGAGGTAAAGATGGTGTAGCTTTCAGATATTTTATGTTCGCGGGGGTAAAGAGTTGTCTCATGGTGAAGGGTATCGCCGAAAACGGTCCAGCATAAAGTATGCGCAACAATTTTAGCTGAATCAAATACCGCTATCTGAGCCCTAACCAAAAGAACGGACTCATCATCTCCTTCAAGCCTGTATTCGCAAGGTACCAATTGCCAACCGGTATCGACAGGCTGGGTTATTTTTGTGGAACAACCATGCAAGAGGGACAAAATCCCGAGCAATAGAATTATACTCGCCGTCTTCCCATTCATGTTATTATTATAATGAATTCCCGCTCGCTTTGCAAGAGTCCTCTCATTGAAATGTAGCGGAAGGCTTCAGCCCTCCATTTTTTCTTGTTGTGGAGACCTTCCTTCGAGGACCTCAGGACGAGGAAGGTCTCCGCTACAGCTCTGCTCTTACGATGGGCTGCATGCTGGTGCCCCCTACATTTCCTTCCCAGCATCCGTATAGAGAATATTGAAACCATTTGATTTCACAAATTACAATTACCGAAGCATAACCGGAAGGAAAATAAGTTGCCAACAAACAAAGGTTCAAACGATTTAATTGTAGTGCCCGATTCACCAGCCATCTCCGGACTGATCTTCCGCCGCTTCCGCGGCGAGGCGGACTATCCGGCGATGGTCACGGTTGTTAACGAAAGCAACAAAGCTGACCAGATTGACCACACGGAATCGGTTAAAGATATTGCGGCCACCTACCGGCACCTGGTCGACTGCGATCCGCATGAGGACATGATTTTCGCGGAGATGAAAGGCGATGTGATCGGCTTTGGCCGGGTCTGGTGGATTCGGAAATCAGATGGCGCCCGGAGTTACGTCCACTTTGCCCTTTTGCTTCCCGGGTGGCGAGGCAAGGGTATCCGTCGCGCCATGCTCCGTCACAATGGACACCGGTTACAAAAGATCGCTGCCGATCACCCAAAGGGTGAACCGCGCTTCTTCGAAACCTGGGCAGCCGATACCGAGACCGACTGGGAATCTCTGCTGGTTGCCGAAGGATACAAGCCGGTACGGTACACCTTTGAGATGGTGCGCCCGAATCTGGAGAATATTCCTGACCTGCCTCTGCCTGAGGGCGTGGAAGTGCGTGCCGCCAAGCCGGAGCACTATCGGAAGATCTGGGCTGCCGCCGGCGAGGCGTTTCAGGATCACTGGGGAGCGTCTGAATGGCGGGATGAAAGGTTTAAGGAGTGGCAGGAGAAATCCTACTTCAATCCTGAGTTATTTCAGGTGGCCTGGGACGGAGATGAGGTTGCCGGGATGGTCTTGAATTACATTAGCGAAAAGGAAAACTCCGAATACAACCGCAAGCGGGGATATACAGAGGAAATCTCCGTGCGCCGTCCATGGCGGCGCAAAGGTTTGGCCCGTGCGCTGATTGCCCGAAGCTTCAAAGTGCTCAAAGAGCACGGCATGACCGAGGCTGCTCTGGCCGTGGATGCGGAAAACGTCAGCGGGGCGCTAAAGCTCTACGAAAACATGGGATTCCGAACGGTCAAACGACATACGACTTACCGTAAGCCGCTTGACTGACCATAACCGGTGCCTCTTTACTGCCAAAGAGCGAAATTTTCGATGCTTCGGTGCTATAAAACGCCATTAGAAATTAGCTTCAGAAATTTCAATTCCCCAAGCATCATAAAAAATGCATAATAATTCAATCAATTCATATCTCGGCTTCGAACAGGGGCCTATAAGACCGCCAAGTGAGGCATACAGTTTACTTGTGCGGGTCACCAGGAATTGTCCCTGGAATCAGTGTACCTTCTGTCCCGTTTACAAGGGAACCAAGTTCTCCCGCCGTCCGGTCGATCATGTAAAGAAGGATATCGACGCGGTCTATCAGCACGTGGAGGGCATCCGCAAGTTTGTTGATGAGCAAGATCGTGTCCCTCGAAGCGAGATCAACAGAATAACTGCAAACGTCGATCCGAAAAAGTCGCCGGCATTTGTGGCCGCCTTTAACTGGTATTTCGCCGGCGGATTGGAATCTGTATTTATCCAGGATGCCAACAGCCTGATAATAAAGACAACTGATCTGGAGGGAATCCTAAGGCACCTAAAGGAGCGTTTTCCAGAGATAAAAAGGATAACATCATATGCCCGTTCTCAAACAGTCTCCCGGATGAAGGAGGGGGACCTAAAGGCTATTGGGGATGCGGGCTTGAACCGAATCCACATCGGTCTTGAGTCCGGGTCAGACGAAATTCTCAAGATGGTCAAGAAGGGTGTCACCAAGGGAATGCACATCCTTGCAGGGCAGAAAGTAAAGCAAGCGGGAATCGAACTGTCAGAATACTATATGCCTGGTCTGGGAGGAAGAAAATACCTAAAGGAACACGCTCTTCAAACAGCCGACGCATTAAACCAGATAAATCCGGATTTCATAAGGATGAGAACCCTGGCAATTCCCAACCGTGCGCCGCTTTATGAGGATCATCAATCGGGTCGTTTTGAGAAATGTACCGATGTCTTGGTGGTAAAAGAGATTCTTATGTTTATTGAGAATTTGGATGGAATCACCAGCATGATCAAAAGCGATCACATCTTAAATCTATTTCAGGAGCTGGAAGGGAAGCTTCCTGAGGACAAGGAGCGTATGCTTAAAATCCTGCGCACCTTTCTGGCAATGGATCCTGAACGTCAGGCATTGTACCAATTGGGAAGAAGGATAGGAGTTTTTTCGAGTCTTACCCACATGGAGAATCCTTACAGAATGGCGCGGGCTCAAAGGGCATACAGTCAGCTTGGAGGTGCAGCGGAAGATATAGATAGAGTAACAAATGAACTTGTGAAGAGATTTATATAACTTCCTAACATGGTAGCCGCCCATTTGGGCGAACAACACCACGCAGGCTAAAGCCTGCGACTACCAAAACACAACCAAAGGAGATAGGGGGTGAGGTCAAAAACAGCTTACTCTTTTCTTCCCGCAAGCTCCAAGGACCTCTCTATAAGCTTTTGGGTCTCTTTGAGCTTGGTTTCTTGCCTTTTTTGTATCTTCTCATTCAATGATGAATTCAAAATCTCTTCACAAACAAAGCCACACTCGTCATATCTTCCCAGACCGAAAAGGCAGCGGGCAATGTAAAATTCGCACTCAATCAAATTGTAGGACTGATCTGGATTTTTTGACGCATGATTTTTTTCAATTCTTTTCAAAAGCTCCTGATATTTCAGAAGGGCATTGTGCCAGTCCTTTTTATCATAGTAAGCTTGTGCCAGAGCCCACAAGAATGATTTCCCTTGTGGATACTCAGATTGCATCTTTTGGGCTAAGCTTATTGCCTGGTCGAACTTTTCTTCTTCTATATATATCCAGATGAGCCCACTGGCAGCCGCTGCAGAAGAGAATATCGATTTCTCATATGCCAGCTTTATTTCAGAAATTCCCTTTTCCCGGTGATCTCCGATGAAAGGGAGCCACCAAAATGCCTTGGTCATCACGCTTGCCCAAAAATGGTAAGAGCCCAGTCCCAGGTAGGCATCATAAATTTCGGAGTTATGCTTTATTGTCTCTTTTAAAGCGGATTTGGCATACAGCCCGCTGTTTAAGCCCGACCACCATTTCCCCTTTTTTGCATCATACACCGCCTTTGCCCCATAGGTATTGCCCAGAATGAGGTAAGCCCATGCATCTTTTTTGTTTTTCTCAATCCTTTTCCCGGCAAACTTCTTAGCCATTTTTATGTTTTCGTAAAAATCCTTTTCCTTGAAGTTGCTTTCATAGTCGATCATCTGTGCTTGATACAAAGCGGCTAAGAAAAAGTATCCCCCCGGGTCCTCTGGAGCCATCTCTATAAGGGCTTTAAACCGATTTTCCGCCAGAGGATAATTTTCCTGAAACGTGGCTTCTACACCCTCAAGTATGACCCCTTTTATCTGCGGATCCTGATAATCCAGATATTTCTGAGAAAAGGAAAGAGGGGGGCAGAGAAGAAAAGATGCAGATGCCAAAAGTATGGCGAAGATAAAAATTCTTTTCACCCGGTCTCTGTCTCCTTTTTTATCTTCTTTTTCAACTCTTTGGCTTTACCGATGAAGTCGTTTATGTTCTTATTATTCTTCGAATCCTTCTCAAAGGCAAGGATGGAGTCGATCACATCGGAGCTTTTTTCCAAATCCTTATTCTCATAATACGCCAGTGCCAGGAAATAGCGACACTCCACCTCTCCAGCCGGATGATAATAGGGTGAGGGGGTTAAAACTTCAAGCAGGCTCTGATATGTGTTGATCGCTCCATCATACATCTGGGTCTCCAGTTGCGCTCGTCCCAAGAGCCAGAGTAAAAACGGCTTATTCGGGTGAGTTTTTCTTAACTCATCCGTCATGGCGAAAGCATTTTGGTATTCTCTGTTCTCTACCCAGATACGCACCAGAGCAAGTTTTGCATCTTCTTTGGCGTATTTCCCCTTTTCTATTGATAGCTTTATCATGTCGATTCCCATCTGTCGGTTGTCTTTCACGAATGGAAGCCACCAGAAGATCTTTGATTTTAAGCTTTTCCAGAAATGATATGTTCCCAGGCCGTAGTAGACATCATACATTTCCGGGTCCAGTTTCAAAGCCTTTTCCAGGTAACCTTTCCCCTTTAAACCATCCACGAAGGCGCCCACCCAGTTGCCGGTCAAACCCTTATTGATTCCTCGAAAACCAATGGCCCCCCCCAGATAGAGACAATCGTATGCAGTTAGATTCCCCTCCTTTTTCCTCTTCTCTCCGGTCTTGATAGCCAGGTTCATGTATTTATCGAACTGGTTCATATAGGAGTAGTTGCGGTAATCATCCATCATGGTCTGAAGAGCCGCAGAGACATAGAAATAGCCAATGGGGTCCTCCGGAAAGATCTCAATTAGTTTTTTGAACTCCTCCACCGCTTCAGGTGTTGAATCAACATAAACCAGATGTATTCCCTTTATTATGATCTGGTCCACCTCCGGCGAATCCATACTCAACTCGCCCCGGGCATAACCGTTAAAAACAAGTAAGATCAAAACCCAGATAAAAAGAGCAATTCTTTTTTGAAGACGCATATTACTATTCTCCTTATATATTCACATCCTAAAAAGTGGAAGATCTTTCATTTTGACAGTTTTCAAATGCTGTCCAACCTTGGTTAAGAGATCAAACGTCCGCTCTTCCTGCTGGTAAATCCAGAGTCAATTTATCCACCTGTGCCGATTTGGCTTCGTTGACCAAGTCTTTTAAAAAATGCAGATAATCCTCCATAAAAGAGTAGACTGTAATTGGCTTCAGCCCTCTGCTTTCAATCTTGGTAGATTTCATGAGCTTGAAAAAACCCCACGGAGTTGTGGTTATCTTCTCCACTTCACTCCAGGGTATATACACAAATGAAGTGGCAAACCTTCTCCAGGTCATCCTTTCAAAGATCAGTTTGCTGGGGGTGACAATTATCAGGTGATAGGAAGAGTCCAGCCGGATGAAGAAGACCAAGAGGATGAAGAACAGAAAAAAGAGCATGGACAACCAGATGGAGTTTTTAAAACCCGCCAACGCCACCAGGATGAACAACAGGGCAACCAAAGAGAAGAATATCCTGAGTTCAATCCCGAAGAACCTGTATCGTTTTGCGTTTTCCGACAAATTCGCCTTTCTTTTTCGTGCACAAATTACCTTTGTTTTACGTGCAAACTCAAATCATTATATAAGCTTTCTTTGAAAAATCAAGTCTTTTAGTTTCCTTCCCTACCTGTTGGCTTTGATTCGATTTCGTCAGATTACAGAAGGCAGCCTGATCGTCTGTTCGGCTAACCGGTTGATGAAAAATCTATCATGGGAGACGAAGAGGGCCGTTCCGGGAAAGTGGGGGAGTGCGTTTTCCACCGCTTCCCTTGCGTCTATGTCCAGATGATTTTGGGCTCGTCCAGCACTAAGAAAATTTGCTCCGAATACCAAGGCATTGGAGCCTGCTCTAAACCGTTCAATAAGGGCTTGTGAAAAGACACTAAATCTTACCTATCACCAATCTGCTATCACAACAGGCTCAGATCAGACATGAGTTTTGGAAAATCTTCGGTTTGGACCTTCCCTAAATCCCTTCTTTAAAAAGGATAGGGAGAGGTTTCATTTATATCTTTTTATCATTGACGGAATGAAGTAAATCGTTTATCATTCGGTATAGGTTAATCTTCTGCAAAACAAAAGAGCGGGATTATGGTTAATGGCTCAGATAGATTCATCGTTTTATCAAAATTCATGAGTTTTGTTCTAAGGCACAAACCCCAAAATTTTGGCTTGTTCCCGGACCAATATGGTTTTGTGAATATGCAAGATCTCCTCAACGCGCTTAAGAATCGCTATGGGAAAGTGCAAGCTTCGGACATAGAAAAGGTGGTGCAAAATTGCCCCAAGGGGAGATTTGAGATCAAGGGGGAAAAGATCAGGGCAAGATATGGACATTCCATCGACGTAATGCTTGATGGAGAAACCTTCCAGCCTCCTGATTTTCTTTATCATGGAACCAGCCCAGCCATGAAAGATGCTATCCTGACGGAGGGAATCAAGCCCATGAGAAGAAGGTTTGTTCATCTGAGCAAAACAAAAGAGGAGGCTTTCCAGGTGGGGAGAAGAAAATCCAAAAACCCAATTTTATTCATCGTAAAAGCAAGAGAAGCTTACCAGAGAGGGGTAAAGTTCTATGATTTGGGTGTGGTGGTTCTGACACAGGAAGTAGCGGCGGAATTTATCCAACTTCCCAACGAATTGAATGGTTGACCAGACCTGCGGAGAGGATCGAGCCATGAATAGGAATCAATCTTCAATGGTGGAGGCAACAAATCCTATGGATCCTGGGGGAAAGATAAACCTAAAAGGGCTCTGGATAGAGGATTACGAAAAGCTGTTGGGGGAGTTGGGAGAGAAAAGATATAAAGCCCGCCAACTGGCGTCATGGATTTACGATAAAGGGATCACCGACTTTGCCCAGATGACCGAACTCTCCAAAGACCTCCGAAAAAAGCTCAACCAGATAGCCGTCATAGACAGCATCAAGCTGGTTAAAAGACAAATCTCGCAGAAAGATATATCCGAGAAGTTTCTTTTTGAACTATCAGATGGAGAGAAAATAGAAACGGTTTTAATATGGGAGGGAAAACGGGTAACCGTATGTCTGTCTACTCAGGTGGGATGTCAATTAGGATGCACATTTTGCGCCACCGGGAAGATGGGCTTTAAGAGGAATTTAACCGCCGGTGAGATCATTGACCAGATTATCACGTTGGGGGAACATGGTATTACTCATGTGGTGTTGATGGGCATGGGAGAACCTCTTCTAAACTATGACCACACTCTCAAGGCGCTGAAAATTATGAACAACGAGTTGGGACTCTCTTTTGCCGCCAAGAAAATAACCTTATCCACCGCTGGCATTCCTCCCATGATCGAAAAGCTGGCTGAGGAGAAATTAAAAATCAAATTGGCTATCTCCTTGAACGTTGCAACAGATGAGAAAAGAAACAAGCTCATGCCCATCAATAAAAAATATCCCTTAAAGGAACTGCTTGATGCGGTTAAATATTTTGTTAAACAGACCAAAAGAGGAATTACCTTTGAGTACGTGCTAATAGAAGATGTTAACGATTCCGAGAAAGATGCTCAAGAGTTATCAAAGCTGATCCGGGGCATCCGGTGTAAGATCAACCTGATTCCATATAATCCAGTTCCGGATTTGCCCTACCAGAGACCCTCACAGGAGACAGTATTAGCCTTCAGAGATTATCTTTATCCTCGCTGTCCGGCTGTCACTTTAAGATGGAGTAAGGGTGAGGATATTCTTGCCGCCTGCGGACAACTGCGGACCTTGTCCTGATCAATCTTCAGGTAGAAAAACCTCTCCACTGGTGTAGAGAAAGACAGAGAGTGAGGTGACAACGTCTGTTCGGACAGGGTTTGAACCCCTGTTCGGAAAGGGTTGGGGCGGGGGTTCAACCCTCGCCCCAACAAGGTCTCAATCTTTAGGTAGCGGAGAGGGGGATAGAGAGGGGGGGCAAAAATATATTAATAACGCGTAGGTCCGAAATGGCGAAGCCTTTCGGACAAAAAAGACCAGTCGGAGAGTCCCCCGTACGGGTGCATATCCGACCTACACAGGTCTACATAGAGAGGAAGATGGGGGTGAGGTAAAAACACGTATATGGTTGGAGAAAATCCAGCCCCTTTTGCCTCTATATGCTTCCACCCGATAATTGCCCGAATGGTTAGTGGAATATTCTAAGGTTTTCCCTTTTCCTTCTTTGACAATGTTACCATCACATAGAAGCCGGATCTTGCATCTTCGGGGAGCGCGAACGAAAAAAGAAATCTTATCGGATGAAGAGATACTATCACCCACGCCGGCAAATTGATTTTTGCTTTCCGCATAAAATAAAAATCCTCTGGCATCACCGCGGCGATAATTGGAGATGAAAAGGTGACATTCTCTTATGGCATCTATCACCTGTCTTTTGGCGATCTGATTATCTGAAGATAATGGTTCTTTTGTAATCAGATGCATCCTCAAGGATTGGAATTGGACTTTATAGGGGAAGATTATAAAAGTAAAGGGACCAAATTTATAAGGGTAAGCATGCACGTCCACCCCACTGATTCCACACACCTTTCTTTGTTTGTTCAACTCATCCCATATTTTTATGGTCCTGGGGGTGGGACTGGTAAGAAATCTGCGAGGGGAAAGAAACATTTTTAGCTGATTCAATCGGTTTATCCCCTCCATCCATTCAGACATCTGATTCCAGATCTCTATTCCATCGAATCCTTCTGCATCCCAGGCGGTCCAGGGATAGGGTGGAAATTGAGGCAGATCCCTGGTCTCATCCGGATGTGCGATTATCCCCAATCCCCCCATCTTTTTTATCCCTTTTACATAATCCTCTGCGGTAAGTCCTCCCGGCAAAATCTCATTCACATCAAATGCCAGAAAGTGATTTATGTTGTTCAGGTCATGTATCTCATAGCCGATGAGAGCAAAAATTTTTTCGTGCCATCCCTCCAGTCCCAAATGGAGAGAGTTTAAAGTCATGTGATCGGCAAAAAGAAGAAAATCCAACCCCAATTCCTGCCCGACCTTTATTATCTCCGGAACAGATTTGCTTCCATCTGAGTCGGTGGAATGAATATGGGCCACCCCAACATACTCATGCCAGTCCCATGGGTTCTGAGGATTAGACAAAACTTCTCCTTTCCCAAGGGTGAGTTTAAATCTTTCGTCCCAAAACTTTTTTCTCGAACCGATCCGGAACTTTAAGCAATATAATAAGGCCCACCATCATCATCAAAATCAAAATTCCAATGGCAAATCGATATTGAATGGTCAAAATCCCCTGAGAGGAAAAAGTAAAACCAAAGCTTTTTAAAAGTGATACCATATTTTGAACCACAGGGTTGTCGGCTTTAAAGTAAAACACCGCCACCCCCCAGAGAAGTGGTCCTGCCACTGCGGCAACTTTTCCAGACAACGCATACAGGCCAAAAAACTGCCCCAGCGTCTCTTTGGGCACCAAACCGGTCAAAAGAGGACGAGAAGCGGTCCAGGTGGATCCCAAGCAGATGCCTATCAAGGGACCCATGATCCAGAAAACGGTTTTGTCAGCTGTAAACATAACCACCAACAAGCACAATATCCAACCCAGAACAACAAATACCAAAGTCTTTTTGGGTCCGATCCAATCGGTAACATAGCCACACAAAAAAGAGCCGATCACCGCAAAGGTGGTGGCTACAATGAAAAACCATATTTTTACCGAATCAGGAAAACCCATCACCACCTGAGCATAGACTGCCATGAAGATAGTTATGGTGGCGATAGCATCCGAAAAGAAATAATAAGCCAAAAGAAACTTCAAAACCCCGGGAAATTTTTTGGTGTTGACTATCCCCTCCCACATCCGTTTGAATGCTTCCCTTATCTTGATTTTTTCAGGGATCTGCGGTACCTTTTCCTTAACCCATAAAAATATGGGCAGGCTGAACAGAAGAAAAAATAGTGCGGTGGGGATAAATGCATCCTGTCTTCCACCCTGGCTGAAAGAGAGCTTTAAGCCGAAGATGTGACCATCCACAAAAGGCTTGACTAAAAGCAAGCCTACGATCGCCCCAACGTATCCCAGTGCCACACCCCAGCCAGAGACTTTGCCAATGCTTTTCGGTGTGCTTACCTCAAGAAGAAGGGCATTGTAAAAAACCAGTCCTCCCTCAAAACAATAATTGGCGAAGGCAAACAGGATCAATGCTAAGAAAACCTTTGTGGCAACGCCTGTTACCGCATTGCTGGTTATTCCCAAAACGAAGGTTGTTAGAATACATCCAGAGGTTAAAATTAAAAGAAAGGGCAATCTTTTTCCCTTGGCATCGGAGATTGCGCCCAAAGCCGGCATGGTTATAGCCACCAGAAGCATGGAGACGGCATAGGTGACGCCGTAGTATACATCCTCTATTTTGTTATCCACCACCAGCCACTGAGCGAAATACATGGTGACTATGTTCATGGAAAAGATGGTGTTGGCAAAATCGTAGGTCGCCCAGCCAAAGACGGCTTTTTTGTTTTGAGAAGATGAATTACTCATCGGAATATGATGGAAAGGCAGAATAGCCTTCTTTTACCTCTCCCCCTTTAGTTCCCCCTCTCCATTCTATGGAGAGGGGGATAGGGGGTGAGGTGTTGGATACGTATCATCTTGTAGCAATCCACAAGCCTAATCCTATGCCCAGAATATCTGCAACCAAATCCTTATAGCTGAATTTGCCCTGAGGAGTTTTCTTATCATAAAACTCTTTTCCTAAGCCTACGCCGAAAGTCGAGACAGCGGAAAAATATACTGATGACTCCTTCCTGTTATAATAAAAATCTCTGAAGATGCTGTAGGAGACCCCGGACAGAAAAGCGCTAACTCCTAAGTGTTCCACCTTGTCACGTGCAAACCATTTATCTGAAATTTTGAGAGTGTCGGATTGAAAAGAATTATTGGATAGAGAAATTTCATGAGCCGGTTCGGCCCAGGAGTACTGAATCAAACAGGATAACCATACAAAGACAATAACAACTTCTTTGAAAGAGAAATTCTTCTTTAGCACGATTGAAGCAACCGCAGGGCTAAATGCCCTGCGCTATGATTAATAATCTACGATGGTAGAAAACGAGGTAGCCGCACCCTTCAGGGTGCGAAAACCTACGCCCCGCCTGGGTCGGGGCGGCTACCAAATATCAAAAATAATCTCACGCTATAATCCCAGTTCCTCGTCGATACTTTGCATCCCTTCCACAGCCAGTTTTATAAACTCCTCCAGGGAGAGCCCGATATTTTCGCAGGCTTTGATATCTTCTCTGTCTGCTCCTGCGGCAAATCTCTTTTCCTTGAACCTGTTTAAAACAAACTGAACGTCTACGTTTTTGAGTTTTTTGGTAGGATGCATCAGAGCGGCGGCAACTATCAAACCGCTCAACGGATCAGCCGCAAAAAGTGTCCAGTCCATCTTAGATTTTGGTTCCACCTTCCGGGGGTGACATTTTATGGCATAAAGTATCCTTTCATCCAAGTCATAATCTTTCAGCCATTCACAGGTTAAAAGGGAGTGGCGATCGAAATCATTTACCGTCTCATCATAGTCTAAGTCATGTAAAAGACCGGTCAGTCTCCACATCTCCACATCCTGGTTGAGATGCTCAGCCACCCTCCCCATTATCGCCTCCACCGCCAACATGTGCTTGACTAAATTTTTCCCCTTGACCTTCGATTTTACCAAATTAAAAGCTTCGTCCCTGTTCATCCTTTACCTCACTTTTTCAATTTTTTGCTACTTTCTCTTTGAATGATTGCTTTAGCTAAGTTTATATTCGTGGCGTCCATAGGATTTGTACCAAAAAACATAACTGTAGCTGTTTTCTACCTTTCCCCCTTTATTCCCCTTCAGGGTGAATCCTTCAGGGTGAACCCCTCTCCATTTCATGGAGAGGGGGATAGGGGTAGAGGTCTTAAAAAAAATCAACATCAGTCAAAAAACTCCCAGTAAAATCCCCACCAAAAACTTCTCTCCGGCATGAAGTAATCTCCGGTCAGTCGATAAGTCTGATCAGTGATGTCACGAACCATATAATAGAAATGAAAATCCAAAAACCGGATGGTTATCTTCGCGTTCAAAATTGCCACACCCGGCTCTTTGTCTTGCTCGTATTCATCCATAAATCTTTCTGATATGATATTTGTTTCCAGTCTCAGTTTTAGTCCGATTTCTCTTTTAAGAAATTCATTCTCAAATTGAATGTAGCCGAAAAGAGAATGCTCGGGAGAGTGGGGCAGTCGTGTTTCTCTGTTTGAATCTTTCCCCTGTTCGAAGCTATATGAGATGTAGGAGCTCAGATGATCGAAAAACTCAAATCCTAAATTAACGTTCGCCCCCCAGATTTTAGCCTCTGTATTGACCGGCTTGTAGTGTCCATAATAGATGGTGGTGTCCACATTTGCCCAGAAGATGAGATCATCTATTCTGGAGTTAAAGATATAAGCACCTATTTTGAATTTTTCTTTTCGAATACCTGCTCCTAAATCAGCTGTGAAAGATTTTTGCGATCTTAGGCTCGCATTCCCCTCCTCTATGTAATCGGCAATTGTATCTTTAAAGCCAAAAGTAAAGGGAAGCCAATATCTATCCATAAGTGTGGGATAGCCGACAGATCTTCCCAGCGTGGAAAACACGTTAATGTCCTTTGTAATTTGATATGATACTCCTCCACAAGCTGAAATACCAGCATCCAATCTTTCTTCTTTACTTAGCCTGGAAGCCAGAAGTAGCGAAATGGTTGGACGCACCTGGATCATATCCGCTATGGAAAGATAGCCGCCACAAACCACATCCTTCGTTGTTAAAGCTTCAAGATTCTTTCTGTCCGCGTAGCCTTCGATTTTGATGTGATGCCTCCCCGTTAACCTTAAAGTCTGAGTTGCAGTCAGACCAAACATCTCCTCGATCTTTTTGCTCTCAAAGCCATATGATCTGCTCTTGACTTCCTGATCCTGTTTGTCATAGCAAAAATCCAAATTCAAAATACGATTATCATTTTCCTGTATAATAAGAGAGCTAACCATCCCCCAGTTATTCACATTCTTTCTTGCATCTTGGAAACTTGCATCCGGAAAAAGAGGTAGTCCCATTTTGGTTTTGTATTGATAAGCCGAAAGTTTAAGATCCATTCCTCTTTTCAAGTTAAAGGTGGTTTTCCCGGAGAGTGACATGCCATCATAATCCGAATTGGTCAGATAACCGTCTGATTTCTTAAACTCGGTGGTAAGATAAAACTTTCCTTTGGAGGTGATTCCTCTCCCCAACTCCACCTGGGTTCTATGAGATCCGTAGGGACCTCTATTGGCGGTCACTTTAGAGAATGGCTCAACCCCGTCGAAATCTTTGGTAACGATATCTATTCCCAAAACCCCTGCATCTTTTCCCCATAAATTAACTAACCCAGCTGGCAAAAATTCCACTTTTGAAATATTGGGCAAAAGAAGAGAATTCAAATCCAAATTTCCGCTTTGAGGAAAGTAAAGGTCTTGCTGTTTAAACGAATTTCCATCTACAAAGATATTCAGCCCTCTTGAATTTCCACCAATAGAACCTATCTCCGGCTGTCCTAAAGGTCCCACCTTCACCACATCTATCAGACCATACATCTGAATTACGTCTCCCACGCTCTCCCCAATGAAATTGTCGATATCCTCAGAAGTGATTTCATTCGATAAAGAAAAACGGCGTACGAGTTCATCTTTGAACCCATCGCTTTTAAGAAATCTTCTTATGTGGACCACACAAACTGCTTCAGCGGTATCTCTCTTGACCACCGCATTCAGGGAATCTGAATCGGCGGTAAGAAGAGAGTCCTCCGGATGGGAGAATCCCATCGAAGACAGTAAAAGGAAGAGAAGGACAAATGAAAGTCTTTTTCTCAATCAAGCTTCCTTCAGAAAGAATTCATTTTCTTTGAGCAATTTCTCTACTGCCTCTACCACCATCTTCGGCTCAATCAAATCCATGCAAAATCTGGATTTCTTGCTGCATCTTTTTTCACCATGCAAACTGCAGGGACTGCATTTGACGTTGGCGCACAGCACCACATTTTTAGAACCAAGGGGAGCAAAACCCAATTTCGGATGGGTGGGCCCAAATATGGCCACCACTGGTACTTGCAGAGCCTGGGCAATGTGCATGGGACCAGAATCATTCGTAACCAGGCAATCACATCGTTTAATCAGACTCAGAATCCTTCCGGTTGGCAAGCCCAGCACCTGTATCACCCTCGGCTTCAGCACACCTTTGCTTATATTTTCGACTAACTCATCATCTTCGGCATCACCCAACAACAGGATTTTGCAGTTGTGTCCCTCAATCAAAATCTGGCAAACTTGAGCAAACTTTTCTTCATCCCATCTTTTGGTCTCCCATCTTGCTCCCGGGTGAACCCCCACCACAATATCATCTTTTTTAACTTTTTGTTCAAGCAGAAAATGATCTGAGGATTCCACATTATCCTGGCTTGAAAAAATTAATGGATTCTTTTCGGGTGCATATATCTTAATCCTTTTCAAAATTTCAAGATAGGAATCCACCGTTTGAATTGCTTTTGTTTTTAAAAATTTGAGATGAACCATCAGGAATCGGGAGAGCCTGTGCTTGTTGTATTTTAGTTTGATTTTCGACTTTGTAAGATGGCGAACAAAAAAACTGCGCAGATTAGCATGAAGGTCAACTAAAAGATCAAAATCTTGTGATCGCAATTCGGAGACCAATCTCATAAATCCAGAGAAGCCTTTGTTTTTTTGCATTGGATCGAACTCGATTAAAGAAAAAATTCGGGGGTCGGCTCTTAACACGTCCCCATATTGGGCTTTGGTAAGAAAGAAAATCCTGGATTGAGGAAATTGGGACTTGAGCGCACCGATCACCGGGGTGGTGAGGATAACATCTCCTAAGGAGCTGAAACGAACGATCAAAATCTTTTTGATTTTGTTTTGCATTCTGCTGAAGAGAGTAAAATGCGGTATCCGCAGGATCCAGGGCAGGTAGGCAAGCCTTATTGGCTTGCCAGCCAACCCTCTAAGGGCTTGGCTGGTACGTTATAAACAGAAACAAAAGCCCCACCGCCAGACAATAATAGCCAAAATACTGAAATTTCCCCTTTCTGATCACTTTTAAGAGAAACCTGATGGCTAAATACCCCGCCACAAATGCGGTGACAGCCCCGGTCAAGTAAATCCACAGATTTTGACCTAAATTGGCATGACTCACCGTTCCCTTCAATTCAAACAAGGAGGCACCCAAAATAGCAGGTAAAGACAGAAGAAACGAAAACTCTGCCGCCGTTGATGGTTTCACCTTTTTGAAAATCCCGGTGCTGATGGTAAGACCGGAACGGGAAATGCCGGGAAGCAAAGCCAAAGCCTGCGCCAACCCTACCAGGAATGCATCCCCTGAACTTAGTTTCTCTCTTGTGGCTCCAAAGAATCGGGTGACGATCAAAACCGTGCCGGTTATCAGCAACATTACACCCACAAAGGGAACAGAGGAAAAACTTTTCTCCACCCAGTCTTTAAATAACATTCCGGCTATCCCGGCGGGAATTGATCCTATAATGATCAGCAAAAACAGATGCCAATCTTCACTTTTAGATGTTGCAACTCCCCTTATGAAAACTGAGCTAATTTTAAACCATACTGCTTTGAGCACAGACCAGATGGTATGTCTGAAGACAATCACCACGGAAAGAGATGTCCCAAAATGAAGAAAGACCTCAAAGCTTATGTCGTCAAATTTGACCTTCAGCAGAAACTCACCCAGGACCAGATGTCCGGAACTGGAGATGGGGAGAAATTCTGTCAGGCCCTGAACGACTCCCAGAATAATGGCTTCAAGCAGGCTCAAAAAGACCCTTTCTTTACGCTTGTGAGCTTGTCGGACTACTCAAAAAAAAGCTCTGGTGATCCAGAGCTTTTCTCCGTTTCCTCCTTTAAGCGCGTTAGAACACGTTATAGTTTATTCCTGCCACAAAGCCCACGTTGTCATCTATTTCCAGTTCACCAACCAGATAAAGATCTCCGGGGAGCTTGAGTTCTGCTCCCAGGGCCAAGGCAACGTCAACATCGCTATCGTCCCAATCTTCTCCCTTCCAGCCCATCCAGGCCGGCGCGCTCCACGCCCCTTTAAAATTGTGCTTTTCCCACCGCACATTCAGACGACCGTAAGGGGTGACGCTCTTTCCTTCGGCATATCTGATCTGGTAGGAGGCGATAAAGTTCCCTCCCAAGGAGACGAGGCTGTAATCTGAGACGTTTAGATATTCCGTTCCTCCTGCAACGGAAAAATCCAGCGGATCGCCAGTGCGTTGTTCCATAAACCAGTATTTAAAATCACCGCCCATGGTGAGACCGGTATTGCTTTCGCCGTACCCCGGGCTCCAATCGATCATCCCCATCTTGAAGCCCAAGTCGAAGTATTTGGCTATCCCATAACGAACTTGTCCGAATACGGAGAAGGCGTCCTCATAAACTCCCAGGTACGCCCCCAGCAAAGCTTCTCCTCTGTTCACAGTGGGCGCCGGAGTGAGCTGACCCAGAAATTGAGCCGAGGCAGAAGAGATCGAAAACAAAATCACCATTATTACAACTGTAAAGATATTTCTCATGGTCGTTCTCCTCGTATATAATCATCAGGACGAAATTATAACATGCTGTTTTCCATTTGTCAACTTCTGCTTGAAAAAGTTCACATTTTGAGAACCTCTCCCCCTTTTGTTCTCCTTCTCCACCTCATGGAGAGGGGGATAGGGGAGAGGTAGAAAAATCCATATGGTGGCAACCCTGAGTTCATACAAAAGCAACTATTTTGAAGAAAGCCCATATTTTAAGGAAGGTTAAAGGTAAGCCCGGCCAGCAAGGTGATATAGCGGGTGGGTTCGTTTTTTGTCTGAATGGAGGTGTATCTTACCTCAGCCAGAATATCCAGCGGAAAGGCCGGAAAAGATAAGAGAAGCCCTCCCACCCCATGAAATCCCACTCTGTTCTGGTCATCAGGTATATACACAGAGTAAACTTCATTGGAAATCTCGTAAACCAGTTTATGTATTCCCACCCCCGCCCCAATATATGGCTTCAGCACCGGAAAGGAGAACATATATTTGGCGGTGCCATTCAGAGAGAGATCATTTATGGAGAAATCCGCTCGGGTGGAATTCCCCAAAACGATCTCTTTTTCCTTCCAGGCATATTCCAATGACGCTTCCAGATGAATTATGCGCAAAGTCCCGATCTTAAGATGCACTCCCACCACGGGCATCTCCTTAAGCCAATCCTGATCTTGGGTGGGAATTAAGTTTAAATTATCATTTTCGTAATTTTGTATCACCCCGCCCCTTATTCCTATGCCTAATCCGGTTATGCTCCAAACTTCAGAACAAAAGAAAAGCAACACAAAAAGCCACAGAATAAAGAAAACTCTTTTCATCTTTTCTTCTCCTTTGGTATGGTTGGTGCTTTGAGAGCTAAATGTTCGTCATCTCAATCCCATAAATCCAATCATTCTTCCTGCGTTCTCCTTTTCCCGTCTGTATGAATGAAACAACTTCTCATCACAAAAGGTGCACTTGCCTGTGACAAATATTCTATCCCTTTTTACTCCGCAACTCATCAATTGTTTCAAATTGGCACAAATCAAATCAAGCCCGGGCTTGCCATTTTGGGCTCGATTCATGCACTCCTCATCGAACAAAATTGCCACATCGTCTGAGATCTGATAACAACAGCTTCCGATACATGGGCCAAACAATACCGTAAAGTCACCACCCTCACAGCCAAACTGACCTTTTGCCGCTTCTATGGTCCTTCGAAGGATTCCCAGAAGCGTCCCTCTCCAACCTGCATGCACCAAACCCACCACCCTTCTTCTCTCCTCCACCAGAAAGATGGATAAGCAGTCAGCCACCCACACGGAGATAAAGATGTCATCTCGATCGGTCAGAAGGGCATCCCCTTTGTATCTTCTTTTGAGCTTATCTTTTGAAGTTATGATCACACATCCGTCCTGGTGTATTTGAGAGAGAGATACAAGTCTCCTCTTTTGTGAGAAGGCTTTCTGCAATAATTTTTCTGCCTCTTTTGTTTTCACATCCGGAGGAAAAATTTGATTTTTGATGATGAAACCATGAAGAATGAAAGGATAGGCTTCCAGAGGGGGGAAGGATAGCCATTTGATACCCTCGATCAACCTGACCACCAAATCACTTGATCTCATCTTTCTGCGTTTCCTCTATCCTCTCCAATCTTTTAGATCTCTCCACCTGAATGACCCCTTTGACTTTTTTTATTTTTTTCAAGGTCTTGTTAAGGTGGTTTATATTTTTCACCTCGATGATGAAACTCCCGGTGGATGTAGTCTCCCCTCCTCTTATCTCCGCCCCTCGAACGTTTGTATCAGTGTCTGATATAGCCTGGGTGACGTCCCTTAACATATTTTTTCTATCCTCCACTAAAACCTCCAGCTTCACCAAAAAAGACTGACCCTTTCCCACATCCCACTTCACCTCCACCCTTCTTTCATCCTCGGTTAGCATCTGCAATGCATTGGGGCAATCAGAACGGTGGATGGAGACCCCTCGTCCCCGGGTTACGAATCCCACGATCCCCTCTCCTGGCACCGGCTGACAGCAAGAAGCGAAGTGGAACATCATGTTCCTCATTCCTCCGATCTTAATACCCCTGGCGCCTCCTCTGGCTTTATCTATAAATTTACTGATGACCGAAGGTTTGGTTCTTTTAAGTCTTTCCGGTGGAACAAGCGTGGTGAGGACATGTTTGATGGAGATGTTTCCGTTCCCCAATGCAGAGAACATCGCCTCGGAGTTACCGAAATTTAGTCTCATGGCTAAATCAGAGAGCTCCGCCTCGGATGGAGATTTTAAGTGTCGTTTCTTCAATTCCCTCTCAAATATCTCCTTTCCTAAATTGACGCTCCCCTCATACCTTTTCTGTCTTAACCAGTGTCTGATCTTGCTTCGCGCTCTGGTGGTCTCAACGATTTTGAGCCAGTCCTGGGAAGGTGACTGATGAGGAGAGGTAATCACCTCCACCTCCTGCCCGCTGGAAAGAACGGTGCTTAAGGGCACCATCTTTCCGTCCACCCTGGCGCCAATACAATGATGGCCAATCTCGCTGTGAACCGCATAGGCAAAATCCAAAGGGGTGGATCCTTTGGGAAGTTGCTTTAACTCCCCCTTGGGAGTGAAAACAAAGATGTCATCCCGGAAAAGATCGATCTTAAGATACTCTAAGAATTCAGACGGATTGGTCAAATCCTTTTGCCACTCTAAAACCTCCCTCAGCCAGGTCATCTGTTTATCTGATTCGTCCGGCTTCATTCGCCCTTCCTTATATAGCCAGTGAGCCGCTATACCATAATCCGCGGTTCTATGCATCTCGTGAGTTCTTATCTGTATCTCCACCATTTTACCCCGCGGACCTATCACCGTGGTATGAAGCGACTGATACATGTTGGACTTGGGCAGAGCGATGTAATCCCGAAAACGATCAGCCACCGGCATCCACAGGGTGTGAACGATGCCCAGGGTGTGATAACACTCCCCTTCTGAGTCCACCATGATACGAATGGCAAAAAGATCATAAATCTTCTCGAAGGGCTTCTGCCTCTTTTTCATCTTGCGATAGATGGAATCAAAATGCTTGGCTCTTCCGGTTATTTCCGCTTTTATTCCTGTTTTCTCTAACTCCCTTTTCAGAGGTTCGGTGATCTCCCGGATGTAAGCCTCCCGATCCTCCCTTCTGGTGTCGATCTTATGGACCAATTCGTCATAGGTCTCCGGATCGAGGTATTTCAAGGACAAATCCTCCAATTCCCATTTTATCCTTGCCATCCCGAAGCGATGAGCTAAAGGAGCGTAAACTTCCCGTGTTTCAGAAGCTATCTTTCTTTGCTTACTTCTATCCAAAGAATCTAAGGTCCTCATGTTATGCAATCGGTCTGCCAGTTTGATGATGATCACCCGGATGTCTTCAGCCATAGACAGGAGCATCTTACGGAAATATTCCACCTGCTCTTCCTCTAAGCTTTTGAATTTAAGCTCCCCGATCTTGGTGACCCCGTCCACCAGATCAGCTATCTCATCCCCGAACTCCTCTCTTACCTGCTGGATGCTCACATCAGTGTCCTCCACCACGTCATGCAACAGTCCTGCGGCGATGGCGGCAGAATCCAAGTGTTGTTTCGCCAGGATGAAAGCCACCTCCAAGCAATGCTCCAGATATGGCTTTCTCGATTGCCGATACTGACCGCTGTGGGCTTTGGCCGAAAACTCGTATGCCTTCCTGAGTAAGGGAATGTCTATGTTGGCGTTAAACGATTCCACCCCTATGATGAATTCCGCCAGATTCATTTATTGCACCTCGCAGACAGTTTTTATACCCACCTCATTTAGTTTCAAAGCAACTCCACCCTGTAGTTGTTCGATTCATCGAGCAGAAATCCTGTCTGTGTTACTCGATTTATCCAGCTCTCAAAGCGCCTGATAAATCGGGCAACTACAAAACCAGCGAAGTTTAAATTAACACTCTTCTCTACAATGTTATTAATATATAAGTTTAATTTGCCGCACAGAGCAAAATTTCATGTTTTTTCTACCTCACCCCCTCTGCTTTACCTCTCCATTAAATGGAGAAGGAGATGGGGGGTTATCTAAATATCAACTTAATTGACTCTCTTTGTGGAGATCTGAAAGTCTCCGCTAGATGCTTAAAGATATGATCGATACTCCACATTGATACATCCGCTTTCATGTTTTGATTCTGCTCGTTTCTGATTTTTTCTTTAATACAGCACATACTTTGGAAACGATCTGTTCGGCTTTGATTTTTTCCATGCAGTCGTAATGAGGACAGCTTCTGGGCTTGCACTTAAAACAGACCGGGGCTGGCGGCAAAATGACTTCATTCCCCTCTCCATAGGGTCCCCATCTTATGGGACCGGCGGCAAAGATGGGGCAGAAGATGGCTACCGTGGGGGTGCCCAGTGCCACCGCCAGGTGCATGGGACCGGTGCTGTTGGAGATCACCACATGGCAACTTTTCAAAACCGCCGACAGCTCTCTTAGATTCGTCCTCCCGGCTAAATCAACGGCGGCATGCTTCATATTGTTTTTTATAAAATCAACCAGCCCCTTCTCCATCTTCGTCCCGGTGAAAATTATCTTGGCGTTGAATTTTTCGATAAGTCTGTCTGCCACCTCAGCGAATCTCTTTGCGGGTAGATTCAAAGACGAATTGCCGCTTCCCGGATGAATCACCACCACCATCTCCTCCGGTGTGAGACTAAACTCATTCAGGATTTGACGGGCAAACTCCTCCTCTTCTTGAGAAAGATACATCTGGGGTAAGATCCTTGGCGGCCTTATCCCCAGAGGTCTCAACAGATCCAAGTTATATTCAGCCTCGTGACGCAGATTTATTTTTCTGTGCACATAAACTTTCCGATTGAAGAATACTTGGTAAAACCTGTAGCCGGTTCCGATCCTGTATCTTATTCCGGCCAGGAGAAGCAAAAGCGCCAGTCTTAGTGTAGGTCTAAGCAGGACGCCCACATCAAAATGTTTTTTCTTTATCTCTTTAACCAACTTGAAAAATCCTTTAATTCCTTTATGAGAACTATCAGCATCATCAATAATCACATCGTCAAGATTGGGGTTGTTTTTAACCACGTCTGTGGCATATGGGGAAACCATCATGGCGAGATACGATTGGGGGAAGCGGGATTTTATCGCCTCCAGAACCGGTGTGGACAGAACCACATCACCAACCCGATCGGTTCTTATCACCAACAACCTCTCTTTTCCTGTTAAGTTGAGCTTTCTCATTTTTTCTCAGTCAAAAAATCGTTAGTCCCTATATTAAAATATACGACATCATCCATCCGGGAACATAGGGTCTTTTGGAACTCCTGAGTTCTTTTTTGATCCACTTTTATTGCCGGATTGTTTCAAGTGCCAGAGCTTCACGTATTTGGAGAAAACGTGGAATGCGGAGGAGATGGATAAAATCAGTCCCGGAGTGCCATCTAAAAATCCTTTTTTAAAAATATACATCTTGACAAAGGTGATCGGTGGTCTGAAAAGGATGTCCAGAAGCTTAGCTTTTCTCCCCCGGGTGTAAAGTTGAAGGGCATCCAGTGAGGTATACCGGTTCAACTTCTCAAGATAGTGATCGAAGTTTGGATCAGTATAGTGGAGAAGATCATTTTTCAAACATCCTGATTTCCCGTCAACCCGCACCTCCTCATGCACCAGCCGGTGGGAGAAGTTTCCCCTATCCTTCCTGAAAAGTCGCATGACAAAGTCCGGATACCATCCACCGTACCTGATCCACCTGCCTAAGAAATTCGATCTTCTGGGAATGTAATACCCATCTAAAGAGTTACAAGATTCAATCATCCTTTGAATTTCCTCTCGTAGTTCTTTCGATACCACCTCATCTGCATCCACGGAAAGTATCCATTCTCCTGAGGCTTGAGATCTGGCAAACTCTTTAGCGGGACCAAAGCCTTCCCACTTAAGGTCGTAGATTTTGTCGGTAAACTCAGATACGATCTTTTTGGTATCATCCGTGCTATGTGCGTCTACCACCACAATCTCGTCTGTCCAGCTTATGCTTTTTAAGCATCTTCTTATGTTTCTTGACTCGTTATAAGTAATGATGATACAGGAGATCTTACTCAAGATTTTTCCTCTTTGGTTTTAAGACAAAAGCATCCTGTTTTTTTGGTATTATTGTTTTGTTCTCATAGTAACTTCTTTGGCAACGGGCAGATAAGTTACTGGTTTTTTCAGACAGTTATCTTTTCGCGTAGCCAAGCCTTCAGGGCTTGGCCGGCAAGCCGTAAAGGCTTGCCTAGGCGTAGTTCATTATGTGCAATGATGACACAAAAGATCTTACTCAAGATTTTCCCCTTCAGCCTTAAGATTTAAGACCGTGGTCAACCCCAGGATGAACATGATCAGCATATTCACTTCCCCATCGGTATAATAACACTGAAATAGGCTGGCAAAAAGGAAGCCGATGATGGCAACTATTCCACCCATTTGTGCTGTGTAGCCGAAACCGCTTTTTCTGTTTTTAATTATTGATTTGATGGTGGAATATAGGAAGACTGCCCAGATGCTTAAGTAAGCCAAAAGCCCCAAAAGACCTGAATTGACCGCCACGTTCAAAAAATCATTATGGGGATGACAGGTGGTATCATAGACCCCTTCCACCTTATAGCGGTCGAACAGTTTGCCAAAATTGCCCAGGCCGATCCCCCAGATGGGTTTATCCTTTATCATGTTGATCGAAGTCTGCCACAATCTTATTCTGGTCGACTCGGGCTTATTCTTGGAAAGATCGACCTCTTTGATTCTGTCCCAACTGGTGGGCTCAATCATATAGATCAACAAACAAAGAAGGAATATCCCCAAAATCAAAAAGAGGATAAATTTTCCGCCTTTGAATAAACCAAGGGTTAAAATACCGATCGCCCCTCCCAGCCAGGCACTGCGGGCGTAGCTGAAAACCAGAGAAAGCCCTAATACGATGGGTGCAAGAAAAAAAAGAATTTTAAAAACACCCGTTCTTTTGGCATTAAGAAAGATGACCGATGCCAAAAGAAATACCAGCATGTAATATCCGCCGAAGGTGAGATGATGATCAAAAAATCCCAAACTTATGAAAACCTCTCCTCTGGGCTCCAGCAACCTGTTCCGATACAGGTCCATTCCGGAATAATGCTGCCAGATGGCATAAATTCCCACCAAGGCGGAGACTGCGACCAAGGTAGTTAAAAGTTTTTCTACTTTTTCCTCTTCTGGGACATTGTTCACCATCAGGAAAAAAATTAAAAGCAACCATTCCTCTTTCAAAGCCAGAAGGCTATGGAATCTAAAGGGTGAGAATATGACAGAGATTACCAGAGTGACCACATAAAGAAAAATGGGCAGATTCAAGGGTGTGCGAACAAAATTCACTTCTCCAGAGGAGAGCATCTTAGCCAGCCAGGCCAAAAGCCCGAGTATGATCGCAGTCTGCGCACCGGCAATGGACCAGGGGGAGAAGAAGGCAAAACCACAAAGGGAGAACCAGAGGATCTTCTCGGCAATTTTTATTCTGCTCTCTTTAGACATCATGAAAGCACAAGGGTTGATTTTTAATTTAAAAGACTAAAATACACCTCTTCCGTCTTTTGAGCAAAGACATTTAGAGTGAATTTTTCCAGCACCATGCTCCGACTTTTTTCTCCGAATCTTTTTCTTTTAGGCTCATCCTGTAACAATTCAATAAGGGCAAAAGCTAATTTTTCTGCATTTTCTGGTTCTACCACCAAACCGTTAACACCGTGCCTCACCACCTCCGGGATGGCATTAACACTGGTGCCCACGGTTGGTTTTCCCATGGACATGTATTCCAAAGCCACCCGACAGATGGTCTCCGATCCCACCGATGAGACCACCCCTATATCAAAGAGGGAAATGATCTCTCTGGGGTCTCTCACTTTTCCCACAAACCGGAATTTTTCTTTTATATTCATCCTTTGTGCCGTCTCTTTCAAATCATCTGCACGCACCTGCGCATCCTCACCACAGATGATAAATATGGTGTGGGGCATCTGCTTTAGAACGTATTCTGCCGACTGAATGAAGTATTTATGCCCTTTCACCGGGGAAAGCCTTCCTAAGATTCCCACCACCAGACTTCCTTTTGGGATACTTAATTTCTCTCTCCAAATTCTGTCACCTTCTCTGGGCGAATAGAAATCATGGTCCACTCCCCCACCAATGTTGACCACCTTTTCCTCTGGTATAGTCAGGTTTTTCACATAACTTCGCTTTAGAACTCCACAGGTGGTGATGATCTTGTGGGTGAGCTTGTCATTAAAGTATCGATTAAAAAGATTGGCTTTGGGTGTTCTTACATCCCCTCTGGTTCTTATCAGGGGGATTTTACGTTTCAAAAATTTTGTAGCAAGTGCGGCAACCAGATGGCTCTCTCCCCGGTGGGCATTGATTATATCGATTCCTTCTTTTTCCACTAAATCCACCATCCTTTTGACGTTGTAAGCGATCATCCAGGGACTGGTGTGGCTTAAGAAAAGGTCCCCATAGGTTGAAATTCCCAGTTCCTTGGCTTTCAGAATAGGTGGGCTGTGAGGATCACCGGCTACCATCACCCTATGCCCTCTTTTTTTTAAGGCACAGGATAAGCTTACCGCATAGTGGGCGCAGGCATTATACCACCTCACGTTAATCAACTGTAAGATGTTCAATCTTTTCCGCAAATCTTTTCTCTGTAGTTTTCTTAAGTTCCTTCAAAAGTTGAAGGAAAACCTTTTGAACATCCTCTACTGAGATCAGGTCCAGACAAGAAAGCTTCGTGCATTTATGCTTGATCTTATCACAGTCGGGGCAATCCACCCTTTTTTTCAGAAATTTATGTCGGGAGAAATCCGGGTAGGTCCAGCTTACAGGATCTTGAGGTCCATAGATGGTTATGTTGGGCTTTCCCATCGCCACGGCTATGTGCTTGGTGCCGTTATCGTTTCCCATATGAAGATCGCACCCTCTTAAGATACCACCCAGCTGAAAAAGGTTTTCTGTCTCCCAGGAAATTATTGGTTTTTCTTTCATTAGATTTTTCACTTCTTCCACCACTTCCCTTTCGCCCGGACCCCAGACCAACACGACAGTGGCTTTGAAATTTAAAATAAGCCAATCCGCCAGTCGAGCAAATCTCTTTAAAGGCCAGCGTCGAAAATGCCTGCGGCTGGTGGGAGAAAGAGAAACAACCAGGTTGTTCTGATCAACTTCGTTTTTAAGGAAAAAGCTTTCTGAAAAAGCCTTGGCTTCATCTGAAATGAAAAAATCAAGCTTCACATCAAGGTCTTCTATTCCCAAGGGTCTCAATGCTTCCAGTTTGTGGGCCGCCGCATATTTGGGCGTCCGATCTCTCTTTACGATTATATTGTAAAAAAATCTTCGCAGGGGAAGATCATATCCGATTCTGCGTTTTGCCCCGGAGAGAAAAGAAATATAAGCACTCCGTGGAATCCCCAGAAAGTCTATCACCAGATCAAACCGCTTCTTCCTGATCTGCCAGAGCTTTTTGAGGAAGTAAAAAGGATTTCGATATTTTCCCCTCTTCAGAACGATCACTTCATCCAGATAGGGATTTTTTGCCATAAGATCAGAAGACTCTTTTTCGACAAGGAAAGCGACGTAGCTTTTAGGAAAATTTACCCTCAGGGCACGCAAAGCCGGCGTGCACAAAAGCACGTCGCCGATTCGACGGAGCTGAATTAACAATATCTTCTGGTGATAACTCATCGTATTCTCTTAAATCGCGCAATCAAGGGGCCATAAGTTGACGACTTTTTGGTCTGTTATATGAATCATCATCTGGACCCTGTACCACTCTTAAATTAGTCCTGATAAATATACTTGGTGAATCTTGCGGAGAAAAGTGTTATTTTTACAGGTGTGGGACAGTTGAAAAATCACAGGGGCAGGGCTTTTTCCCCTGCCCTTGCCTGACTGATCATCAATTCACTCGAGCGGAGGAATTTATCCCGTCCTGAGATTCAGCCCTTTCAACCCGACGGTATGATGTGGAGGTTTTTATTCCTTCAATTTCTTCTCCACTCTTTGAATGTTGCCCCGGACAAATTCGATCTCCCTTCGGGCGTCGATCTTTTCTAAAAGAGAAAGTGCCCGGTGATAAAATTCTTTGGCTTTGGTAAAATCCTCCCCTTGTTCCAACACCGATCCGATATTGATAAGATCAATTGCCTGACCGGAAAAATCGCCAATGGTGCTGTCAATCTCAAAGGCTTTGCTGTGATATTCTAAGGCGCTTTTTAAATCCCCCTTATCCTGGTAGATCAAGCCTATGTTTCCTAAAACGCTTGCCTCGTCCTTTCTGTCACCCGCCTTCTGAAAAAGCAATAAAGCTTGTTCATGTAAGATCAGGGCACTGTCCAATTTCCCCTTCGATCTATAGGTCAAAGCCAGATTGTTCATCTGCGCCGCCTCAGCCAAGATATCTAAGTCTGTTCCGGGTATTTTTAGAGATTTTTTTTGATAAACCGAGGCGCTGTCCACCTCACCCTTCATTTGATATATGAAACCTATATTCGCCAACGTGTTCTTCTCACCTGGTCTCTCCCCCATTCTTCTGAGGACCTCCAATAAATTGAAGTAGTTCTCCAGGGCGCCATCCAGCTCCTCTCCCAGCTGATGAGCTAAGGCCAGATTGGAGTAGACCACCGCCAGGACGGTGTCATTGTCCGTATCATTACCCAGCCTTTCTGCCTGATAATAGTAATTTATGGCTGAATCGTACTCTTTGAGATGCACTTCAGAATTGCCCATCAATATGAAGAACGCAAGTCTTTCCCCGTCGGAGAGTTTCAAATCCAACGCCTGCCTGAAGATCTCCAGGGCTTCGGAATATTCCTCTTTTATTTGGTGTTCCAGTCCTTGTCTGAAGAAAAGCCGCACCTGTGGCTTCTTGGTATAATTCAGTTCGCCTGTGAAATCCTGAATTCGAGATAGAAGTCTTCTTTCCCGATCTTCCTCGATTGAAGCCGGTTGTTCGCCTTCGCTTATCTCCGTGCTTTCTTCCTTAATCTTGCCTTCTTTTACAAATCTGATGTCAACTATTATTAAGAGTATGATGACAATAAGAAGAATGATTCCTTCCTTTAGGATGAAACCACCGGGTCTTTTTTGCTTCAAATCCGCAGAAATCTTTATGACGCTGAGAATGAGAATAAAAATGACCAAAATCAACAGTATGGTTGACCACATATCTTTCTCCTTTTGAACTGGATGATTGTTTTGTAGGGAGACCTCCCCATTCGCTCAATCTGGGCTTTTGTAGGGGCGGAACTCCGCTTCCGCCCAAGCTTTGGGTGATGACAGAGCATCGCCCCTGCATACCCTACTCTATAAAAACCTAAAAATCAAAATAGCTCTGATAATCGATGGAGAAATCCTCTGGAACATACTCGCCCAGTGCTGGGTTGCGTTTATATCTCCCCTTCTACTCCTTTCATAGCCCGGGAGGAGTCACGAGACGAGTTTAGAACTTTCTTCGTTTCCGGATGTCAATCCTAAAGTTCAGTTAGAAGATGTAAGAGAGCTTGTTGCACAGATTCAGACGTCGCAACCGAGCATACCTTATTTCTCTCGCTCATCTCCCTTTTTCACCGACAGCAAGGAGACCCTTGCGTCAATCGAGTATACAGAACAGACGGCTGCTTGTCAAGAGGAATGATGAGGCGATTGGCGGACGATTTCCGATTTATGGGATCCAAATTCCCTTGCAAAACAGGTTGATTTGCATTATCTTTTTGCTTTAGGTTATTCAATTGGAGGAAGTTGGCCTATGTCTCATCTCGATGTCAGCGGCAAGAAACTGATGCTTAACGAAGAGGGGTTTCTAATAGATCCCAATCAGTGGGATAGGCAGGTGGCGGAGGTTTTAGCCAAAGCTGCAGAAGGTATCGATAAGTTAACCCCGGAACACTGGGCAGTCATTGAATTCATTCGGAACTACTACCTGGAAACCAACTTAGCACCGATGGTTCGGTCCATTTGTAAGACCACCGGCCTGCCTCTGCGCCGCATTTACGAACTATTCCCCGCAGGTCCTGCCAAGGGGGCTTGCAAGATTGCCGGTCTGCCCAAGCCGGACGGCTGCGTTTAGGTTTCCCGAAATGTCTCTATTTGCGGTACTGAAACTGGGTGTGTTAGCCTCGGTGCTATTTTGCCTCGTGGTTCTCACGGTGATGCTTTTGCAAACTTTCACCTTCGGTCGGAGACCGACATACGCCCATCCTCAGGGTAGCAGCTTTGCGGGCATTGTGTATGCTTTCGGATTGGGCATGCTGCCCTGGGAGAAAGAAAGTGCTGCCCAACATATCTGGACATATGCAGGCGGCATCCTTTATCACGCCGGTATACTGATGGCAATGCTGTTTTTGGCAACGGTACTGTTGCGTATTTCGCTTCCTGCGACGTTGTTGCAGGCAGTTCGGATACTATTGATCATTGGCGTAGTTAGTGGAGTAGCGCTGCTTATCAAGAGAATACTTCAACCACACATGAGATTCCTCAGCGGCGGTGATGATTATCTGGCCAATGTTCTTGTCGACCTTCTCCTGCTGTTGGCTCTAACAGCAACTTTCACCGAAACCATGCTGGTTCCGTTTCCCGTTATAGCTATCATTACCTTTATTTATATTCCATTCGGAAAGCTTCGTCACTGCGTTTTTTACTTTTATACCCGGGTTCTCTTCGGTGTCTTCTTTGGCCGGAGAGGTGTGCTTCCTCATCCCTCAAAGAAAGCTTAGCATATGGCATCCGACAAAGACCCGAAAGATCCTTACTTGGAGCGCATCCGACAGCTGAAACCAGGGCAACTGGAATCTGCCCTGGCATCATTCAAGCGGCTGCTTGACCACAAGACAGTTGCCAACCTGCAGTCATGCGTCAATTGCGGCCTTTGCGCCGACTCCTGCCATTATTTCTTGGTTACCGGAGAGACTGAGGCCATCCCGGCCTACAAACTCAAACTGGTTACCTCGGTATTCAGAAAGCTTTTGAGCTTGCTGGGCGGATTGGCAAGAGGGAGTGAAGGTGATGGTGCATTGGATAGCCAGATGGTTGAGAAATGGATCGATTCGCTCTACGGACGCTGTACACTGTGCGGACGTTGCACGCTGAACTGCACCATGGGGATTAACATAACACGTCTAATCCGTATTGCCAGAACCACCCTGGCTTCCATTGATCTGGTTCCACCTGGCCTGCAATCAACGGTGACCACCGCCGTGGAGAAAGGGAACAATATGGGCATTCCCCGGGAGGAGTGGCTGGATACACTCCAGTGGTTGAGCGAAGAACTGCAGATGGAGGTGGGCGATCATAAGGCGCATCTGCCGGTCGATAAGCCGGGAACTAAACTTCTTTACACCGTCAATCCGCGCGAACCGAAGTTCTTCCCGCTATCTCTTTTAGCAACTGCCAAGATATTCTATGCCGCAAGCGAAAGCTGGACCGTATCCAGCGACTACTATGATGTTACCAACTATGGCCTTTACAGTGGCGATGACGGCGCGGCGGGATTGCTTTCATCGCGCTTACGCGAATCAATGGTCGAGCTGGGGGCAAAAACACTCATCCTGGGCGAATGTGGTCACGGCTATAATTCCAATCGCTGGGAGGCGCCCGAGTGGCTGGTTGCCGAGGACAAGTTTCAGGTCAAAAGTATCATTCAGATCATCTTTGATTACATTCGCCAGGGACACATTAAGCTGGATCCCTCCCGCATTCAGAAGCGGGTGACACTTCACGATCCATGTAACCTAGTGCGCCTGGGTGGCATCATCGAAGAGCAACGCTTTATTCTCAGGAATGCAGTCACCGACTTCGTTGAAATGTCTCCCAATCGCGAAAAGAATTACTGCTGTGGTGGTGGTGGCGGTCAGTTGTCAATGACACGCTATGCAAAGAGGCGATTGGAAACAGGCAGGATCAAGGCGGATCAGATCCGCAAAACCGGGGCTAAGATTGTGGTTACCCCTTGTCATAATTGTATTGACCAGTTGAGCGAGCTTAACCGCGAATATGACCTTAAAGTAGAGATCAAGACCGTATCCGAGGTGGTCGCCGATGCCCTGGTGATTGAGAAAAAGGAGAAATGACACTGGAAAGGTCGGGCCGGAAGGTCAATATCACCGGTCAACAGGCCTTCTGTTTCAGACGAATCCGCGCTATTTTCCCCACAGCATTGATGGCGGCTTCGATATCTTCGGCGGTGTTGAAGGGGCCCAAGCCGAATCGTACCGTCCCATGAATCTTGTCAGTACCAAGTTGTTTATGCACCCGGGGAGCGCAGTGCAAACCGGTGCGGCAGGTTATGCTGTAGTCGACATCCAGCATGGTACCGGTGTCCATTGCCTCCAACCCTTCCACATTGAATGCCAGGACACCGATATGATTGGCAAGATCCTCCTGACAGTATAACGTCACACCATCGATTTCCCTGAGCCCATCCCGCAACATACCGAGTAGCTTTGTTTCGCGTCCGTGAATTGTAGACATTCCTTCCTTAAGCACCCATTTGACACCGGCATTTAAGCCCGCTATTCCTGGTAGATTTGGGGTACCATACTCCAGCCGGTACGGGTATTCATCTAAATGAGTGCGGACCGCCGAGCGCACGCCTGTACCTCCAGCGCGGGTATGCCGGATCTCGACGCCTTCGCGGACGTACAGCCCGCCGATGCCCATCGGTCCCATAAGAGACTTGTGACCGGTGAAGGCAACCACATCGATATTCATTTTTGCCATATTTATCGGAATCTTGCCGGCCGACTGGGCAGCATCGACCAATAGAGTAATTCCACGTTCCCGGCAGAGCTCGCCGATCTCCTGAACCGGTTGCACCGTCCCAATGACATTCGAACAGTGATTAATTGCAACCAGTTTAGTATTCTTTTTAAAACGCCGGGCAAACTCTTCCGGGTCCACAAATCCCTGACTGTCAAACGGAACTAAATCGACTTCGACGCCGCCATACTTGTAAAGGTGGAAGAGTGGCCGAAGGACTGAATTATGGTCTATATTGGAGGTGATGGCATGATCACCTTCCTTGAGTAAACCGAAGATCGCCAAATTTAAAGCGTCCGTGGCATTGGAGGCAAAGATCAGACGATTGGGATCGGTTCCATTTAAGAACTTGGTAAGAAGCTTGCGGGTCTCCTCGACCATGGAACCCGCCACCATACATAGATCGTATCCCGACCGACCCGGGTTGACTCCGCAGCAACGAAAGAACTTATCCATTGCGACATAGACTTCCTCGGGCTTCGGGAAGGTGGTAGCGCCGCTGTCTAAGTAAATAAGTTTCTCCATAGTTGCCTTTCAGTTTTGACTTTCATGCGATTATACAACATTTCTCCAACGAAGTCAATACCAGATTGCCTCAATTGGGCCGCTTGATTGTAATTGTCGGGAAATATTTTCAAAACAAATCTTGTGCCTTTCCGTATAGAAAAAAGAGCCCATTGTAGCCAAAGGCGGAGGAAAAGCTATGTTCAAGAAGAAAAAAGAGAAGGCTAAAAGGGAAAAGAAATCTGCTCTCACTGTGCTAAGGGAATATATCGAATCTTTTGGCATAGCTTTGATCCTGGCGTTGATTATCAAATGTTCGGTGGTGGAGGCGTATAAGATACCTTCTGGATCGATGGAGGATACCCTGCTGATAGGTGATTTTCTTTTAGCCAACAAATTCATCTATGGTGCCAAGATCCCTCTTCTGCCCGTTCATCTTCCCGCCTTCAGGGAACCCAAGCCCGGTGATATTGTGATCTTTAAATATCCCCGCAATCCCAAGGTGAACTATATAAAAAGATGTGTGGCAGTGGAAGGACAGACTGTTCAGATCATAAACAAGGTGCTATATGTGGATGGAGAAAGGTTTCCCGATCTCCCATTCTCCAAATATACTGATCAGAGAACCCGCTCTCCAGGAAGAGATCCCCGGGACAATTTCGGACCTTACAAGGTGCCTAAGGGTCATCTCTTTATGATGGGGGACAATCGGGATAACAGTGCTGATTCTCGCTACTGGGGATCTCTGCCCAGAGAATTGGTATTAGGGAAAGCCATGATCATTCACTGGTCCTGGTCTCCGGATCCCAACGCCCCCATAATCACAAGAAAGGATCTCTTGTCCGTACCAAAAAATATTGGCTACAACATCCTGCATTTTCCCACTCGGGTGAGGTGGAATAGGCTTCTGAACATAATAAGATAGTTATCAGAAAATTCTTAAGCCCAGGTATCAGGGATTTTGGAAAGTTATTTTCAAACGCTCCAAAATCCCTTTTTGTTTTCTCAAGCTGCCCAGTTTGGTGTTTTTGAAAACACTTTACAGCAAAGCTCCACTCCCTCATTTCTCTTGACTCTGTATGTGGTTTATGATATTTTGACTTGAAAAATAGTTAACTGAAAAACTCTTTAGATTTTCAAAACGGATGATCTCGTTGGAAGCGAAAAACCTGGGAAAATGGTTTGGCAAAAGAAAAGTCTTTGACAGGATAAATTTTTCCTTAGAGGAGAAAAGCTCGCTGGTTGTTACCGGAAAGAATGGGTCAGGCAAGACCACTCTGCTTAAGATCCTTTGCGGATTTATCCGACCAAGCAAAGGAGAGGTTCTGATCAGCTTCAATGGAAAAACCCTCAACCAAGATGAAGGCAGAAATCTTTTGGGCCTGGTTATGCCCGATCTGGAGCTTTACGGTGAGCTGACCGCTCTGGAAAACCTTGTGTTTCTGTCTCGTATCCGGGGTTTGGATCCTGACAAAGATAAACTCAAAGAAAAGATTGCCATGGTGGGTCTGTCCGAAAGAGAAGACGACTTGGTTTTTTCTTTCTCCTCTGGAATGAAGCAGAGATTGAAATATGCTTTTGCATTGTTGCTTGACCCCGGGATCCTCCTTTTGGATGAACCCACCACGAATTTAGACCAGGAAGGAATTTCACTGGTGGATCAGATAGTCTCTTGGCAGAGAGAAAGAGGGATATTGATTTTAGCCACCAACAAGAAGGCGGATTTAAAATATGGCGACCAGACCATCCAGCTGGGCAACTAAGTCAGCCTGGTTATTGGCAAAGGATTTAAAGTGCGAATTCCGCACCCGCTATGCTCTAAATGCCATCCTCATGTTTGCTCTCACCACCTTGACCGTAGTGAGTTTCTCTATGGGCGTCTTTTCCTTAAATCCCCGGATAACCTCCTCCCTTTTCTGGCTGGTGATATTTTTCTCTTCCATGTCCGGTTTGGCTCAGGTTTTCGTTAAGGAAGAGGAGAGCAGGACGGTTAACTTACTAAAGCTGGTCGCCAATCCCAGCACGGTGCTTTTGGGGAAACTCCTATTCAATTTAGTCCTGCTTCTACTTTTAGAGATTGTAGTCGTTCCTTTGTTCATAATCTTAATGAACCTATCCATTTTAAATTTATGGCTTTTTTTATCGGTGCTTGTTCTGGGCAGTCTGGGATTGGTCTGCGCCACCACCATCATAGCCGCCATCATCTCCAAGGCACATGTCAAGGGAGCACTTTTTGCAGTGTTGTCCTTTCCCATACTTTTGCCTTTGTTGATAACTGCCATAGACGGGACCAGATTATCCATAGAAGGAGAAACTTTTTCCGCAGGCTGGAGCGATTTAAGATTGCTTATCTCCTATTTGGTGGTGATGTTTACAGCATCGATTCTCTTATTCGATTTTGTGTGGAGCGAATGAAGGATGAATTCAAAATAACGGTAACAAAATATTATGCACTGGAGTACCAAGCTTTAGCTTGATCAATAAACTTTGGATGTCAAGCTTTACGGGGTGTTGAAAAACTTAAACCGGAGTGCATCCCGCCTTTGGCGGGGTGCGAGGTTGATTTTAAGCTTTAAGACCGCAGAAGCAAGCTTCTGCACTCCAAAACAAAACTGATCTTTCAACAATCCCTCTATCTTGACCAGGTCTGCCTGAAGGCAGACACTCCAAAAATGATATCAAGGCGTAAATTAATAATTGCAAAGGGCATTGACCGTATGTGGTGGAAGATACTTTTACTGATCTGGATATGTGGGGTGATGGTTGCTGTTTTTCTTTTGCCTGCGCCACAGTCACAATTGGGTGAGATATCAAGGATTTTCTTCTTTCATGTTCCCGTGGCCTGGATAGCAGTTTTGGCTTTTTTGATCTCTTTTGTTTTCAGCCTTCTTTATTTGAGGAAAAAAGATCTAATCTACGATGCCAAAGCATCTATTGCGTCACGATTAGGCCTTTTGTTTGTGATCTTAGCCACCATTTCCGGCTCAATATTTGCAAAATCGACCTGGGGCACCTTCTGGAACTGGGATCCCCGGGAGACCTCCATTTTCATCCTGCTTTTAATCTATGGAGCCTATTTTGCCTTAAGATCAGCCGTGGAGTCCGAGGAAAGAAGGGCGGCACTCTCCTCAGTCTATGCCATCTTGGCTTTTATCACCGTCCCCTTTCTGGTGTTTGTGGTTCCCCGGATCTATCAGTCACTTCACCCCACAGATTCGGTGATAAATGTGAAGCTTCACCTGCAGATGCCCCCACCGATTTTGATCACATTTATCGCATCTCTCCTCGGATTTACTCTCCTCTTTATCTGGATATTTAAGCTGGAGTTTGAGATAAACAAAATGTCAAATAAGCTAACGGAGGAGTAAAGATGTCATCAAATTATGTAACCATGATCGTCACATTGGTTATTTGGATTGGCCTGTTTTTCTATCTTCTGAGGCTGGATAGAAAAATTAAAAAGCTTGAGAAAAAGATGTAGATGCCTCGAACCTAATTTGCTTTCGATTGACAGCTTTATGTATTCGCAATTAATCCTTCCCATTTAAGAAGTGACCCATGAATAAACGATTTCGCACCATTCTAAATTCCATCTCCCCTCCCCGGACTGTTTTATTCTTTGCGGCTGTTTTTGTCATAACCACCATTTTTCTGACTCTGTTTCGCTTGGGATTTCTGCTGAAACATTTAAATCTCGCCACTGGTATACCTTTATTCACGCTCCTGCATTCTTTTTTTATCGGGGTGCGATTCGACATGGTGGTGCTTAGTTATATTCTTATTCCGCTTTTCATCTTGAGCCATCTACCTCTAATCAGCATAGATCGTCTCAAACCAAGCCGCATAATAATTGAAACGGTACTTTTGGTATGTTTGTGCCCTATCTTCTTTCTAAGTCTGGTGGACATCGAATATTATGGTGAATTCGGCACCCGTTTAAGTCACTGGGCGCTGGAATATTCAGATCAGTTAGGCATGGTATGGTATTCCATGTGGTCTGGGTTCCCTGTCACTTTTTACCTTCTGCTGTGGGGAATTCTCACTTTTGTTTTCGCGTTCCTGGTAATAAAAATGAGCGGAAGGATATTCGGTCAAAAACGAAAAGAAAAAATCGTACTTCGTTTCACATACTTCATATTGATTTTGGCACTTCTCTTCTTAGGGGCGCGCGGACGGTGGCAGCTTGCCCCTATTGACTGGGGTCTGGCATATTTCAGTCCCCATGGTTTTGCCAACCAGCTGGCACTGAATGGGACCTACACCCTTGGAAAATCTTACTGGGAGAACTTCCGTCAAAAAAGAGGTGAGTCTTTGGAAAGATTTCATTTTTTCCCCTCTCCAGAAGCTTTATCCTCTGTTCAAGAACTATTGACACATCCGACGGATAAGCTTTCTGATTCTCTTCATTCCCTGGCTCGCTGGTCCTACCCTAAATCTGAATCAAAAGAAACCAGAGATTACAACGTGGTGATAATTTTATTAGAAAGCTGGCTGGCACGTTATGTGGGAGCGTTGGGAGGAAAGCCGGACGTGACCCCGAATTTTGATAGCCTGGCCCAGAAAGGTATCTTATTTGATCGCTTCTTTGCCACCGGCACCCGCACCAACCGGGGAATGGTCTCAATCCTCTGCTCTTTTCCCTCACAACCCGGACGTTCCATTATGAAGCAGTTTTCCGCCAATCATCCTTTTATTTCCATCGCCGACATCTTGAAAAAACGAGGCTACCAATCCATCCTGATCTATGGTGGCGACCTGCAGTTTGACAACATGGAGGGTTTTTTGAGAAGTCAGGGAATTGAAAAGTTCATCGGTGAAAAGGACTTCCCCTCTGAGACAGGATTGGGCAAATGGGGCGTTCCCGATCATATAGTCTTTAAGAGAGCAAACCAGGAGTTTGACAAATTCGACCACAAGCCATTTTTGGGTGTTATCGTCACCTTGAGCAATCATGAGCCCTTTCTTTTGCCCTCCTCAGATTTCAAAATCTTTCCCGAAGATGTCCCTCACTCCGGGTATCTCAACACTTTTTATTATTCCGATTGGGCTTTGGGCGAGTTTTTTCATCAGGCGGAAAAGCAATCCTATTTTAAAAACACCGTATTCGTTCTGGTGGGAGATCATGGGAAGTTTATGGAGAGTCAAAGTGACCTGCCCTGGGATAGATTCCACATCGCCTGTCTGATCTATGCACCGGAACTCTTGGGCTCATCACCCAGAAGGATTTCCACCGTGGCAAGCCAGACCGATCTGGTTCCCACCATCCTCGGCATTTTAGGAGAACCTGTTTTTCATCAATCCTGGGGACGGGACATCCTTTCCCTTCCTCCAGAGGATAATGGGTTTGCCATGATGCTGGATGGTAATCTGATTGGCTGGATGGAAGGACCTTACTTTCTCATCGAACGTATAGGGGTAAACTACTCACTTTACGACATACACCAGGATCCTTTTCAGAAGCATGACCTGTCTTCAGAACTGTATGATGTGGTAAGAAAGCTTCAGACCACAGAACGCTCCTATCTTCAGCTCAGTATTGAAATGATGGCAAAACAAAGAATGCCGGCTCAATAAACCCAAGAGTCCTGGCATGTGACCCTTTTGAACATACCGAAGGATTGGAGTACATCAGCTTGTCGGAGACCCCGACTCTGCGGGGCTGATGCGGTTTTCATCATAGTTTCAATAAGTTGCGAAAGCCCCCCGCCATAGGCGGGGAATCCTTCGGACAAGCTTTCGCACTCCAAAAGCACTACCCGTTTCTTTTACACCATTAAGTTCCTTCGAAAAACGAGGGACTCTTCCTATTGCATTCAAAATGGGAATGTAGTATTTTACCAGCACGAAAATGCTTGGGTAATATCCAAACGCCATACACAAAGGTTCACAGGCGAGAATTATTTGGTATTAAAAAAAATGGCAAGTACTGACATGAATAATTAACCAAGCGCAAACAGTCAAACGCCTCAAACAAAGGAGTAGAGTCATGAGACAGTTTACAAAGTGCTGCATCTTATTGCTGATTCTTTTTATGGCAAATTCAGTTTCTATCCGGGCGAAGACAAGTAAGGAAGGAGGCATTACGTCGGATGTTATCCAAAAGGCCCGCCAATCCTTTAAGTTGGACACTTCAACCCGCGCTTTGATGAATGCTTTAACCAACAATGACATCAAGAAACTGGCACTAAACCGCCAGATGTATGTGGCTCACGACAACCTGTTCAATCATAAGATAAAAACCAAGGGGATCACCAATCAGAAAAGCAGTGGTCGATGCTGGTTGTTTGCCGGACTGAATATCATGCGTCCTAAGATTATCGAAAAATACCAATTAAAGGAGTTCGAGTTCTCCCAAAGCTATCTTTTCTTCTGGGACAAGTTTGAAAAAGCCAATACCTTTTTGGAGTTGATCATCGAGACTAAGGATCGTGATCCTCTGGACAGAGAGCTTCAAATGATACTGGAGAGTCCCTTTCCTGATGGTGGTCTGTGGATTTATGTGGTGGAGCTGATAGAGAAGTATGGAGTGGTGCCCAAAAGCGCGATGCCGGAGAGCGAACAAACCAGCAGTACAGGAATGATGGGTCGGCTAATCAGCCGGAACCTTCGTCAGGATGCAGCGATTTTAAGGGAGATGAGCCAGGATGGAGCAACGGTTGACCAGCTGAGAGAACGCAAAGTGGAAATGCTTAAAGATATATATCGCATGTTGGCACTAAACTTTGGAGTGCCCCCCCAAGAATTCCGGTGGCGTTATGAAAGCATAGATACGGTAGTCAGTGAGATTAAAACATACACCCCCCAGAGCTTCTTCAAGGAAGTGGTGGACGTTGACCTTCGAGACTACGTCCCCATCTACAACCACACGCTACACCCATATGGAAAACTGTATCAGATGCGCTTGGCCCGAAACATCTATGATCGTCCGGACAACGTTTTCATTAACTTAGATACCGAGCAGATGAGAGAGTTTGCCTTAAAGCAGCTTTTGGATAACCAGCCGGTCTATTTCGCATGCGACGTAGGCAAAGAACAAAACTCTGAATTCGGTATCATGGCTCCCGACATCTACGACTATGAAACTTTCTACGGGATGGACTTCTCAATGAGCAAAGCGGATAAGTTTCGCTATCGGGAAAGCCGCTCCACCCACGCCATGGTATTCATGGGGGTGGATACGCTGAATGCGAGACCGACAAAGTGGCTGGTGGAAAATAGCTGGGGCGATAAAAGAGGAGACAAGGGATACTGGACCATGTATGATGAGTGGTTTGATGAATACGTCTACAAGGTAATAATAAACAAAAAGCATTTGCCCAAACGGGTGTTAGACATTCTAAAAACCGAGCCGATCGTGCTTCCGCCGTGGGATCCGATGTAATAAGTCCCAGGGATGGTTGAAAAAGCTTCAATTCGGGGTGGGATGAATTCCCACCCCTATGTGGGTGGATAGTTATTCGATTGTTATCGATTTGCCCTACATAGAGCAGGGCATTCAGTCCTTCGGATTGGGCTTAATGTTAGGACAAGGATAAACCCTGACCCTATGGACTGGAGTGGCTTTAAAAGTTTTTGGGAGTGCACCAGTTTGTTGGAGACCCCGATTCTGAGGGGCTGGTGCGTTTTTCGCTATACCGAATAGAATCGCGAAAGCAAGCTTTCACACTCCAAGAATACTTCTGGTCCGGCTAAAGCCGGCCACTCCAGGTATCATAGCTTTTTTTGTCAAACAGAACAAAACGTACTTCTTCCAAATATGTTGCTTTTTTTGAGAAATCCTTGACTTCATCAAGCATTATCCGGGCACACTCATCAACGGGGAATCCTCCTACCCCGGTGCCAAAAGCCGGAAAAGCAATAGATTTAATCTTTAGCTCCTCAGCTCTTTTCAAACTGCTGAGAGTGGCATTTCTGATATATTCTTTATTGGGAACTAAATCCTGCCCCATGACTGCGGCATGAATTACATATTTCGCTTTTAGTTTACCTGCCTTTGTTACCACTGCCTCGCCCACCGGGATGGGACCTTTGCTCATCGCTTCTTCTTCAATCTCGATGCCACCTTTTCTTTTGATAGCCCCTGCCACCCCAACTCCCATCCACAGATGATTGTTAGCTGCATTCACGATGGCATCAGTCTCTTGCTCTGTTATATCACCCTGAATCACGCTGATTTTGATCTTTTGTGATTCTTTTTGCATAATCAAACCCCGGGAATTTTCTTGAGAGTAATTTAAAAAGAACTATGATTATCAGAGCACATAGAATGCCCAGAGCTGTCCCTGCCACTACATCAAAAGGATAGTGGGCCCCCACATATACACGAGAATATGCCACCAGCACTGCGATGGTGAGCAAAGCGATTCTCAGCTTGCGATAAACGAAAGAGAAAAGGATCATTCCAGTGAAGATGTTAGTTGCGTGAGAGGAAGGAAAGGAGAAGGCTCTGGTACAATTGACCAGCAGGTGGACATTTTCCAGCACATTGCAAGGTCTTACCCTTCCCACCAGCGGTTTTAAAATAGTATTGCAGACTTGATCACTCAAAGTGATTCCCAAGACCAAAAGTAATACAGCTATCCTCCCCCTCTTTTCTCCAAACACAAGAAGAAAAATCGCTAAAAGAATCAAAGGAATGCGCCAATAATCGAGGTTGGTTAGGGTGGGCATGAGAAAATCCAAAACACAGTTTTGCGCTTTGTAATTGAGAAGAAAGAAAAGGTTAGTGTCAATCTGAACAGCTTTTTCTACAAGGGAATAAAACATAATGGATTGAAGTTACATTTGGAGAATATTAGTTTGGATTTTACATTGAATTAACGTTGTTGCTCAAGGTTCTTCATAAAGCTTTCAACTTCTCTCAAAGTGGGGATTCCTGCTCTGCCTCCCAATTTTCTGCATTTCATGGCGGCACAGGCATTGGCAAATCTGGCAATTCTTTTCAGAGACCACTTTTTTAAAAGCCCATAGATAAAGGCACCATGAAATACATCCCCTGCCCCAGTCGTGTCAACCACTTTCACACAGAACCCCGGGGAATGAAAAATCTCATTTTCTGATTTATAGACACACCCGGCTTCGCCTATAGTGACCACCACAGTTTTGAATCCTTTCTTCATGAATTCCTGACACGCCACAAAAGGATCAGACGTTTTGACAAAGCCGCAGGCGAATCTTTTGGATACGATCAGATGATCCACAAAGGGAAAGACTTTCTCCACTCCGCCTCTTAAACTTCCCACATCCAGGCAAACTTGGGCATTCTGTTTTTTCGCCCACCGAGCCGCTAAAATGTTTATATCTGGCTCACGTGCATCCATGTGCAAAAATCTGGTGGAGATTGAGGCAAGAAATTTAAGCTCATCTTTTTTGATGTAGTTCTTTTTGTCTCGATCCAATGCCACCGTCCTTTTCCCCGATCTCTTATCCACCCAGATAAACGCTCTGGCGGTTTTTATTTTTTCATCTATCAAAAGATATTGAGTATCCACCCTCTCTTTTTCCAACTGAGATTTGACGAACTCTCCTTCTGGATCAGCTCCGATTTTGCCGATGTAGCTCACCCTTGCCCCCAGCTTTGCCAAAGTCGACATGGCAGTGGGGACGGGACCACCTCCTTGAACCGAGGATCCGATCACATCCACCTTATCATCCAGATGGGGGTATGGATCCAGGACACATAGATAGTCCACCGCATTCACACCCAGACCAACGCAATCATACTTTATCTTTTCCGTTGAATTTGACTTGACCATTGGTTGCTTCCAGAAGGACGTTTTTTACCTTTTCTACTAAACTACTTCTAACCATAACTCTTGCAGTGGCATCTTTTTCAAAACCTCGATCTTTGACCCGGATGTCGTATTGGCTAAAGATCTGGCTTACTTTGCCACTCATGCTCAGAGGATAGGAAAGTGTAATTTCAGAGGTGACCCAGTCTCTGACCTTCTCAGCTTTTTGAAGTGCTCCTTGTGCGGCCTGCCGATAGGCACGCGAAAGCCGGCCGGTTCCCAGTTTCACTCCCCCGAAATAGCGAGACACTACCACCACAACATTATAAAGATCTTCTGATTGGATGGCAGATGATATGGGCTTTCCTGCAGTCCCCCTCGGTTCTCCCGCATCACTGAATTTCAAACTTTCGCCCTGAGCTTTTTTGATCCGCCAGACGAAACAATTGTGGGTGGCATCAAAGAATTCTTTAGAGATTTTCAGAATCCAATCTTTGACATCTTCTTCTGAGTTTACAGGGATGGCAGTGGCGATGAAGATGGAGCCCTCAACTTTGGTCTTTAAGCGAACTAAACTTTTAATGGTTAAGTATTCATCGGAAAGATTGGAGATCATTGTGGCAATTCATTTTTTTAACTTGGGCAAAAGAAACTGCTCAATCAATCTTTTAAATCGGGCCATATAGATAAGGTCGAATTTATCCATCTCAAACGGTATCAATTTTTCTGCTTTCAGTCTGACCAAAGCCACCTCTTTTTTCGCCTCACCTAATGTGAGTTTGCCGCTTTTTATTTTCCTGCAAACCCCATCCACTATCTGTTGAAGCTTCTTTATCCTCTCATCGTGATCGAGATATTTCTTCATACTCTTTTCTATTCCCTTACGACATTTCCCAGAAGTGCTTAAAATCTCCTGATTGTAATTGCTCGATTTATGGTTCAACAGTTCGGCAAGTCCCGCACAGTGCGGGACAAAGTCGAAGGACAAGCTCATCATCCTACCTCGCACTGAGTGCGCTTCCTTCGACACCCCGCCTCTGGCGGGGGACGAAGTGCGGCACCAAGTGAGCCTGTGATTCGACAGGCTCACCACCCCGAGTAAAACCGAGGGATCGAAGGATTGAGCCAAGAAACGCCCTTGTGTCAAATCTATGCTTAAGAAAATTTGGACTGGAGGTGGTATATCTTATATCTCTTTTTTCCCTTTAAAAGATTACAATTCAGTTTAGTTAGCTAATATTTAAAAGAAAAATGTGAAAGGCTCAGTCTAAATAAAATTCACCACCAGATCCAGATCCTCAACTCCCTGAAGCAAAACCGCGCCTTCGGCAATTAACTCTTCCACCTTTTGAGAGTTCTCTTTTCTCATCACGAACAGGGGTTTTCCCTGTTTGATAGCGGTGTTGGCTGCATCCATTGTACCCGGGCTATTCTCGTCCATCTCCACCACGATCACCGCCTGAGACAACCCCACCACGATTCTGTTTCTGGCCATAAGTCGTCCCACCTTCACCGGGACGCCCAAATTATATTCAGTGATCAGCGCTCCATTTTTTGTGATTTCTTTCGCTAACGTAACGTTATCAGCAGGAAAGATTTTATTCAACCCACTCCCCAAAACCGCATAGGTCTTACCCCCCTGCCTGATTGCGCCTAAGTGGGCGGCAGAATCAATTCCCTCGGCCAAACCACTGACTACCACCACCCTTCTTTGGGCCAGATTTTTTCCAATCTGAACCGCAAGCTCAATTCCACCAGTGGTATACCGTCGGTGAGCTCCAATCACTGCCACAAGGATTTGACCCCGGACAGGAAACTCTCCCTGGAAATAAAGGAGAGGTGGGGGATCATCGATCTGTTTCAGTAGTTTGGGATAATCATCATCCAATATGGTCAGGAGGCCGATTTTCTGTTCTTCCAGATAAAGAAGATGTTCCTCTATTTCCGGCAACGAATCTTGTGATTTAAGAATCTGTTCTGCTTTCTGGGAAGTTATCTGTGGAAGAGATGAGAGCTCCTCTTTGGAAACTTCATATACCTTTTCCGGCGAACCAAAACTCATAAGAAGCTGTTGAAATCCTTTGGGTCCAACCTTCGCCTTCTCTCTTAAAGCAATCACGTATTTTCTATAGTCCAACTCGCACCTCTTTGTTGTTGTCTCGCTTCTATAATAAAATTATAAGAAAAAACTTAAATATCAAGTGAAAACTGGAGAGTTTTGGAAAAACCGCTTTTATACGGGGCTGGGAACCCCGCCTACCAGATAGGGGCTATCGCATGCTTGTATGGCGGACACCCTTGCCCACCGAATCTCTCTTTATTTTTTACAAACGTCCGTTGGGACAGACAACAGCCGTCGGAATTAAACTTTAGCTTCGTTTCATCAACTGGAAGAACTAACCCCGACAGAGTACCGAGTTTTCGCCAGCACCAGAACATAAATCTTGTCTGCCTTCGTTTGCCTCAGAATAGCTGAGATTTCATTTAAGGTGGCTCCCGAATCACATATATCATCAATCAATAGTATCTTTTTCCCGTCCAGCTTTAGAGGCTTTGCTAACCTGTAAGTATTGAGCACATTTAGTTGCTTGAACTTTCGATCCCAGATGCTCTTCTGGGGTTTGACCAGTCTGGTTCTGGCAAAAACCTCTCTCTCCCAGGGAATCTTTGTTTTTTTCTCAATTCTTTCTGCTACAAAGTAGACCGGATCAAATGGTCGACTCCTGAAAGACGGAAGAACGGTCAATATCAAATCAGAAGCCTTCAAAAGAATTTGACCGTTTATGAAATCGGAAGCTAAATCAGCTAAAATCATACCCGCATGGCGATCTTGCTCATATTTAAACTTATGCAAAAGATCGCCCACTATGGTTCTCTTTCTCTTCTCACTATCTGATACGCTGTATTTCCCTAAAGCAAAGCCTAAGTCGAAGTTTCCCCAAAGAGGAATTGCCTCTATGTCCGAGAAGGTTACTCCTTCAATTTCCTCTCCTGATCCGAGAACCCAGCCAAAACCTAATCTGTCAAAAAGTTTTTTTAGGTTAGGCGTTTACATGGTTGTCATTTCAGGAAAATTAGAAAGGGACTTGCCAGTTTAATGGCCTATTGTTCTTCTGACCAAATCAACAGGCTTTCATGGGTGAGAAGATTCAGTGCATATAAAAGATTATCCCGGTGCATTTGAAAATCCGCCAGATATTCTTCTTTCACCGGATCAATGGGAGGGGCAACCATCCGGAGAGGGTTAACATATCTTCCATTGGCTTTCACCCGGTAATCCAGGTGGGGACCGGTTGAGGCGCCGGTACTACCCACATATCCTATCAGATCCTTCTGTTTTACTTTCGCTCCTTTTCTGATCCCTCTGGCAAAACGGGAAAGGTGTCCGTAGGAGGTGACAAAACCATTGGGATGACGAATCTCCACAATTTTTCCGAAACCTCTCTTCCGGCCGGCGTAAATTACCACTCCATCACCGGAAGTTACCACCGGAGTGCCCACCGGAGCGGCATAATCCACCCCTAAGTGTGGTTGATATCTTTTGAAGATAGGATGAAAGCGCCGGTAGGAAAATCGGGAGCTGATTCTTCGGTAATTTAAGGGGGATTTCAAAAAGGCTTTTCTTACTGATTTCCCAGAGGGATCATAATAGCTTTTTCGTCCTTCGGGGTTTTGATATAGCACTGCCTGATGAATCCCATTGCCCAAATTATATTCAGCCGCCAGAATATCCCCATATTTTACAAAATTTCCATCTTTATAATACTCCTCAAAGATTAACCTGAAGGCATCTCCCCCTCTTGGCTCGGTTAAAAAATCAATCTCCCATTCAAAGACCTCGGTAAACTTCATGATCAGCTCTGGATTTTCGCATCTTCCTATCATGGATTCCCATAAGGAGCTTTTTATTTCTCCCTGCAGTGATTTGACTATGCAATTGAACTGAAGTGGTTCCACCGTAGTCTTCAGCTTTCCATTCTCTCTTACTACTGTACATTTTTCACGCATTCCCTTCTGATATTCGAACGAAAGTATGGAGTCGGGCGTGGTCAGCAGAGTATAAGAATCCCCGGGCAAAGATTTCCTTAAATCGAATTTACCTTTAAGGGATGAGGTGAGCTGATAGATCAGCCGATGGGGGAGACCTTTTCTCAAAAGAGAAAGATACAGAGGCTCATTCTTTTTGAGCTCTCCTTGAAATATACACCCCAAAGGGGGAGGGCTTAAGCTTGCCTGTTTTGACTTTTGGTTTGTCTTCTCTCCAGACAGATCCAGCCATCTGCCCAAAAGTAACAAAGCGAAAGCCAAACCCAGAAATGAAGCTGTTTTTGCTATATTCCTTTTACCCGGAAATTTAAAACTCATCTCTTCTCTTCAAATACTTCCGCTGAGAAAATGTAGATTTCCGCATCTTTATTCTTCCAGCAGTTTTTATCATATATACCCGCCTTGAAGCAGATCTCATTGAGGAAGGTGATCCGATCCCAGCCTTGTTCCGTGGCTACTTGAGGAAGGAAGACTCCTTGGTTATGTCCTTTCTTCAACAAAATCCCGTGCTTTCCTATCTCAATTTCTTCAATATCTTTTATTCTTCTCAAGGGAGTGAGAACGGAGATCTCCAGATCCAAAGATGGAAGCTCCTCCGGAGAGACCGGGGGGAAACGGGGGTCATTTAAAGCCGCCGCTTCAGCCATCTGCTGGATGGTGATCCAAAGAGGTTTGATCGCTTCTATATAACCGATGCATCCTCTGAGGCGACCATGGTGGTGAATGGTAACGAAGGCTCCTCGTTTTTCCTTCAATATGGAGGAGTCGACTTTAAATTCCGGCGGCTCTTCGCCTTTGACTTTATGCTCTATGGTGGTTCGGGCGATGTGCATTAAAGTCTCTTTATCCTTCTCAGAAAGATCATCCTTGGATCTTACCTTTTCTTTCTCTGGCTTTGACTTTTTCTCCTCTTCGTATTTGTCCCCCGAATCATAGATGACTGCCGCCATATATCCCACCACCCCAGATTTGTCTCCGGTCACATCTCCGGAGTTGGCATATTCTAACACTTTAGTTTTGTCCGCTCCCAGTCCCTTAGCGGCAAGCATGGTGGCTACGATGGGGCTTCCCCCACAGGCTTCACATACCCCGCCAGCCAGATCGGAAAACAGTTCTTCCGGATCAAAGGAATTCACATAGTCTATTACGATATTGTCCAACCTCACCGCTTCATCGTATGGATGAAAATGAGAAAGATCCGAGCTGGCTACGATTAAGGCACTCTTCCCTTTAAGGGCTCCTGTCAAAGCCTGTGCCAAAGCTTCGCAAGTAGCCCAGTCCTGATCGCCAATCACGATGGGAACCAGTTTGAATTTACCTAACACCACCTGAAGAAAGGGAAGTTCAACTTCTAAGGCATGCTCCCCTCTCATCCCCGTAAAACCATGCCCCTTAGTGGAAAGAAAAACCCTTTTGTTTGCATCTGCCATCTTCCCAGCCAAGGAGGTATCCACTGGAATTGTGCCCAAAGGTGTTTCATAGGCTCCGCCATTGTATACTGAGGCGCCTTGGAAGTGAGCTATGTGGCTGGGAGAGATCACCACCACGGTCTCAAAGGAGAGACCTTCCAGAAGTTTATAAGCATAAGCCGCCACTTGTCCGGAATATATGTAACCAGCGTGTGGTGCGATCAGGGCAATGATTTTCCCTTCAATTGCTTCTTTCTTTGCTTTTTTGAAAAAACCAGTCAGTTGTTTAGTTAAAGCCACTGGATCATCCGTGTAAAATTGACCTGGGCCTGCCGCCGCAGGCCTTCTTACTTGTCCCATTTTGAATCTCCCCTGCTTTGCGGCTTCTATCTCTGCTTGCGAATCTGATTGCTTGCCACAGTTTGATAGATAAAGAAAAGTAAACAAAAATGCAAAAAGAAAAAACAAAAAGTTTAGATTCCTTTTCACCTCTACTCACCTCGGTTTGGCAAGGTTCATCCACAACAGCTTCCTATAGATTCCCAACAGATTAAACAGATTAAAGGATGTTATCTGTTTAATCTTTTCATCTGTTGGGAAATTCTTTCACCTATTGGGAAGTCCTTTTTATTCGTTTTGAACCCTTTTTCTTCTGACTTTTCATCTTTATCTCTTTATCCAGAGCCAACTTCAACACCTCATCCATCGTCTTCACGAAAACGAATTTTATATTCTTTTTTATCTCGTCCGGTATCTCCACTAAATCCTTTTGATTCTCTTTGGGCAGTATTAAAATCTTAACCCCGGCTCGGTAGGCGGCTAAAGATTTCTCTTTTAAGCCTCCTATGGGCAATATCTCTCCTCTTAAGGTTAGCTCTCCGGTCATGGCTAATTTGGGCTTGACCGGTCTTTCGATCAAAAGAGAGGTTATGGCAGTTGCCATGGTGATTCCGGCGGAGGGTCCATCTTTGGGAATGGCTCCGGCTGGAACATGGACGTGGATATCGTATTTCTCAAAAAAATCCTCTTGGATGCCCAATCTTTTGCTGGCGGAGCGGACATAGGATAATGCCGTCTGCACCGATTCCTTCATCACCTCTCCCAGATAGCCGGTTAAAGTCAGAGCTTTTCTCCCCTTCATCTTTGTGGCTTCCACAAACATCAGATCACCGCCGGTCTGGGTCCAGGCAACTCCCGGCACCACCCCTATCTGAGGAATCCTCTGTATCATCTCCTGGAAGAATTTAATCGGTCCCAGAAACTTTCCTAAATTTTTCGGGGTTATCTCCACCTTTCTCTTCTGGCCGGAGGCGACCATCCTGGCAATCTTTCTGCATATGGTGGCGATCTCTCTATCTAAGTTTCTTAATCCCGCCTCCCTGGTATAATCAGTGGCTATCTTCTTTATGGCTTTATCCTGAAAAGTTAGACTCTCCGATCCCAGACCATGATTTTTCAGCTCCTTGGGGATAAGATGTCTCTTTGCTATCTGAAGTTTCTCCAAATCGGTATAACCAGGGAGCTCGATTACCTCCATCCGGTCTCTCAGAACCCGGGGAATGGGGTCTAAGATATTGGCGGTGGTGATAAACATCACCTTGGAGAGATCAAAGGGAACATCCAGATAGTGATCGGAGAAGGTGTTGTTTTGTTCGGGATCCAAAACCTCCAAAAGGGCTGAGGCGGGATCGCCTCTGAAATCCTGCCCGATCTTGTCCACCTCATCCAGCATGAACACTGGATTGTTGGACCCGGCACGTCTGATCCCTTGAATTACTCTCCCAGGCAGGGCGCCGATATAGGTTCTTCTGTGCCCTCGAATTTCCGCCTCGTCCCGCATTCCTCCAAGTGATATGCGGTTGAACTTCCTTTCCATAGCTCGGGCGATGGAAATCCCCAAAGAGGTTTTGCCCACCCCGGGAGGACCCACGAAACAAAGGATGGGTCCCTTCATATCCTGCTTCAGTTTTCTAACTGCTAGATATTCCAAAATCCTCTCTTTGACCTTCTCCAGATCATAATGATCTTCGTCTAAGACCTTTTTTGCCTTTATGATGTCTAACACATCCGGGGTGCTTTTGCTCCAGGGAAGGTTAACCAGCCAGTCCAGATAGGTGCGGGAGACGGTGTATTCAGCCGCCGCCGGGTTCATTTTGGAAAGTCGATCCAACTCCTTTTTGGCTGCATCTAAAGCCTCAGGAAGCATCTTGGCTTCTTTTATCTTCCTTTTGAACTCGTCCAGCTCAGCTGTCCTCTCGTCTGCTTCACCCAGCTCCTTCTGGATAGCCTTAAGTTGCTCGCGCAGTATATACTCTTTCTGGGTTTTGCCCAACTCGCTGGCGGCCTGAGATTGAATCCTCCGGGAAAGCTCCAGCACCTCCATCTCCCGATTGATGTGAGAAAGAACCTTCCTGAGCCTTTCCTTGGTATCGAAGGTCTCCAGAAGCTGTTGTTTTTGAGCCACGTTTATGTTGAGATTGGAGGCGATCAGATCAGCCAGCCGGCTGGGGTCCTCGGTATTGATGGCGCTCACCTGCAGCTCCTCGGACAGATAAGGAGCTAAATCCACCACCTTCTTCAAAAGATCCAGCACATTTCTAACTAAAGCCTCCAACTCCACACCTCTCTCCACCTTCTCCTCGATGATTTCGATCTGGGTAACCATGTATGGCTCAGCCCGAAGGAGATTTTTTATCTTCACCCGGGACAATCCTTGAACCAAGAACCTGACACTGCCATCAGGAAACCGTAGCATCTTCAAGATGGACGCTGCCGTGCCCACTTGATAGATGTCTTCTTTCGATGGGTGTTCCACTGTGGAGTCCTTCTGCGCAAAAAGTCCTATTATCTTTTCTTCCATCAGGCTCTCATCGATCAGTTTGGCATATTTCTGTTCGGTCACCACCAGGGGAACGACTAAGTATGGAAAGACCACCGTCCCCTTAATGGGAAGAATGGAAAGCTCATCCCCGATCTTTTTGACATCTTCTATTGTTTTTTCATCTTCTTTAATCAAGTTGACTCTCCCTCCCTTGAGTGACGCTTAAGCTTGCTGAAATGATCAAATTTATCTCTCCGTCTCTTTTTTGAATTTCGTGCGCTTCCTTCAGAATTTATTCATTGAAACCGCCCACAAACCATCTGACCAATTCCATCTGTTTTTCAAAAGTTCTTATTGAGCTTATCGGCCATATTCTATCTGGATTTCAATGCTATCAATGATTCCTTTTATCATGGGGGCATCTTTGGGCGTCGACCTCAAGTATGCCTCCAGGTATCTTTTTGCCTCCTCTTTTTTTCCCATTCGGCCATAGGTTACACCTAACATCTTATAAGCGTTAGCGTTGGTCGAATCCAATCTTATTGCCGTCTCAAAACATGGCACTGCCTCTTCATACCTTCCGGATTTTCCAAGAATGTTGCCCAAAATATAATAATAGACTGCATTGTTCGGTTCCAAACTTATGGTTTTCTTCAGTTGAGTAACCGCCTCATCGTACCGCCCCACTTCTGCCAGGCAGATACCCAAATTCTTATACGTAAGATGAATGAGCGGATGATATGGCGCCATCTGTATGGCTTGATTTAACGCTTCCATGGCTTGATCATATCTCTTCAACTTTAGATACGCATTTCCTAATGTGCCATAATAACGTGGATTTGGATTTATGGCAATAGCCTTTTTCCATAATTTAATGGTTTTCTCGTGTTCGCCTTTATCCCGAAAATAGCAGGCTAAGTTTTCATATCCATGGGCGGCTCTTTTTTCATCGATTTTTAGCAGCTCCTCGAACCGCTCTATAGCTTTTTCTTCGGAGGCATTGACCAAAATCCAGGGCATGGTGGAAATAAGTGCAGCGACGAGCAAAACCACTATCACCCGACCTAATTCCATTGTTTTCTCACCTCTGAGGATATCAACCACAAGATATAATCCCAAGAAGGTGACGCCCAAGCCGGTAGAGGCAAAAAGATCCCAGTCCCGGGCATATCCTAACTTGGGATCGACAAACAAAGCAAACCCAAATAAGCACACCATTATCCCCAAAAGAAATTTAACCACATTTTCTTTGAAGTTGATCGACCCCCGCAAGATTAAAAGCACCAGGCACAACACGATACTCACCGGAGAGATCAAAAGCTGGTGGTTCACAAAATCCATCAGGTGAGCCATGGAGAAAAAAGAGTAAAAACTCTCCCCACTGCCAAAGGGAAAGATCAAAAAAGAACCAGAGGACTCTTGCGGAAAGTAAGTTTTCATAAGATAAAGCCCCAAAAAGATCAGCGAGATCACACAAACCAAACTCACCACATTGGTAAATTTAATCTTTCCGGTCCTATGGATCCTGCGGATTTTTTGTCTGGAAGGTTGGAGAGGCTTGGCAAATGCCAAATAGAACAAAGAGGGCAAGACAAAAAGTGCAGAGAGATGAAAACTGGCGGCTAAAAGCAGGAAAAGACAGGGCCACAAAAATCCGCTCTTTCCTTTCAAATACCTCATGCCGAAGAAAATATACGCCATCATTGATATATACATGAAGGAGTAGCTCTCAATATATCCAAAGAACAACTGAGTTGCTCCCATGGTTGCTAAGATCAAAAAAATAAACAACCTCTCCTTGTTGTCCTTTCCCCAAAGATCACAGAGAAGAAGGATTAAGAAAATATATATAGCACCGGCAATACAACTCAAAACTCCATAAGTGGTATAACCATCCAGATTGAACAGTTTAGAAACCAGAAGGTGTAGATAAAAATCAAGAGGTTCGGTAATTGAGATCAATCTTCCCAGGTTAACCTCGCCTGCACGCAGATATCCATCGCCAAGCAAAGGTGTTTTGGCTCTAAGAAACCAGAAAACAATCAGACTAAGTAAACTGATTAAAGAGTATTTAAGATATTTATTCTTCTTTTTGAATCTCTCCGCTAAGAGAGTAAAGACTCTAGTGAAAAGCTCGGATAAAAATTCGTTTACCTTAGGTACCAGGACCAAAAGCCCGATTGCGCATACTGCAATGCGAAACTCAAGGGGAAAATAGTGGAGCTGATTTATTCCCCAGAGTCTTAAGTGGGGAAAGAACGAGGCTATCAGATGAATGAGGATCAAAAAAGCACAGGCAAAAAGAATCAGTCTCTCCATTCTGGCACTGGAAATCTGGGGGGGAGAGGCTTCATTTGAAGCCGTGCCTTTGAATTTCAATGCTCCCTTATCTCCGTTTTGAGCTTTTCAATCATTGCCTCAATCTGGTTTCGATCTTCAGCCTGAGGTATGTGTTTCAAATAGAGCTTCAGATATCTCTCTGCCCGGGCGAAATCACCTGAGTTAAAATAGGTATATCCCAAGTCTCGGTAAATAGGATAATATCCCGGATTTACTTTCAGTCCTTGCTCTAAAATCTTCACCGCTTCCTGATAACGCTCCAGACTAACCAGATGTGCTCCCAGGCTACTATAGTATTCCATCTTGTTAGGTTTAAGCTTTATCGCCTTTAGGAATTCAACTATAGCCTCTTGGTCTCTTCCCATCCGAATAAGGATCTCCCCCAGCCCGAAATGGGTATAATCATATGTTGAGTCCACCTCAAGCGATCTTTTCAGCTCCTTTAGAGCCAGATCATACCTTTGCTGGCTGTAATAAACCGCAGCCAGATTGTTGTGATAGCGGACATTATTTGTCAGCGCTATGGCTTTTTTCCATTGTTCGATCTCCTTTTGCCAATCCTTTCGTTTGTCGTAATATATGGCCAGGGTTTCGTGTCCGTGAGCGCTCCTTTCCTCATCCAGATTTAGAAGATGTTCAAACCTTTCCACCGCCTTCTTTTCAGTGGCATTAACATATATCCATGAAACGGTGGAAATCAGGGAGGTAAATAGCAAGCTAAAGGAGATGTATCTTAGGATATCCCTCTTTATCTCTCTCCCGTACTTCAGAAAGATATAAAGTCCCAGGAGTGTGTAGCCCAGACCGGTGAAGGCGAAAAGATCCCAGTCGCGAGGGTATCCCAATTTAGGATCAACCCAAAAAGCGTATCCCAGACTACATACACTGACCACCAGGAGAAATCCGACCACACTCTCCTTGAAGTTAATCCTTTTAGAAAAAAACAGAATTGAGGTTAGCAAGATTAAGATGCCGACCGGTGAAACCAAAAGTTGATGATTGATCAAGTCCAGAAGATGAGGAAAAGAGAAAAGCGAGTAGAAACTCTCCCCCTCCCCCAGGGGAAAGATCAAATAAGAGCCCAACCCTTGCCCTTTGGGATTGTAGCTTTGCAAAAGGAAAAGACCGACTGCCACTACCAAGACTATGCCGATTGATAAAGAGAGTTTAAAAAACTTACCCTTTTTCTTTCTCCATTGGGTCTTTCTTGCTTCTTTGGAAAATATCAAATACAAAAGAGAAGGCAGAAGAGTCAGAGCAGAAAGATGCAGGCTTAAAGTTAAGAGGAAAGAGAGGACCGGAAGCATAAGCCCGTCTTTATTCATAAGATAACTCAAGGAGAAAAGTATGTAGATGACCATTGCCACATAAACCAGCGTGTAGCTCTCCACGTATCCGAAGAAAAGCTGGCTTGCCCCCATGGTGATGATTACAAAGAAGATCAAAACTTTTTCTTTTCTGTCCTTTCCTATCAGATCTCCCAAGAGCAGGACCAAAAACACAAACATCACGCCCGACAGAGCGCTGATGACAGCATAGGTCTGAAAGGCATCCCAGCTTAAAAGTTTTGCCACTTTCACGTGCACAAAGAAATCCAAAGGCGCGGTGAAGGAGAGCTTTTCTCCCAGATCTATCCCCCGGGCTCTCAGAAAACTGTCGCCCAAAAGGAAAGTCTTGACCTTGAATGCCCAAAAAAGTAACCCCGCTATCAGACTGAGGAAAGCATATTTATAGTATTTGTTTATTTTTCTAAATCCATTTGCTATTCGGTGGGCAAGATCAGACAGAAAATTGCCTACCACTTTATTGATTGGGGGGATCAGAATCAGAAGCCCACAGATCACCAGAATCCATCGCCACACGGGAGGCAGATAGTAAAGCAGATTTACTCCCCACAGCCTTTCCTGGGGAAAATATGAAGCTACCAGATGGGTCAGAATGAGAAGAAAACAGCCCGCACCTATTATCTTTTCAGCCCCCGCCTTTGGTGGGATTTTCAATTTGTTCATACATTGAACCTGAAAAAGATCACATCTCCATCCGTAACTACATAGTCTTTCCCTTCCAGTCGCAATTCACCTTTTTCCTTCGCCTTATGAATGGAGCCCAGCTCCCACAGCTTGTCAAAAGTTATCACCTCTGCTTTGATGAAACCTCTCTCCATGTCGGTATGCACAACTCCAGCCGCTTTTATGGCTTTGATTCCTGAGGGAACCGGCCAGGTCTTGACCTCATTCTCATTGGAGGTGAAAAAAGAGATCAAATCCAGAAGTTTATATGAGAAGTCTATTACTCTTTCAACTGCTAACTCATTTATACCCAAGTCCTCCATGAAGGCACATCTATCCTCCTCCAGCTGGGAAAGCTCCATCTCTAATTTCCCGCAGATGGAACACACCGCAGTCTTTTTACGCTGAGCCATCTCCGAGAATTCCGCCTCCAGTTTCTCCCTCTGATTGTTCTGTTCTTCATCCATGTTCAGTATAAGGAGCATGGGCTTCAGGGAGAGAAAGGCATATCCCCGGATCAACTTCTCTTCATTTGGGGATAGTTCCAGTTCCCTCAAGGGAATTCCTTGATCCAAAGATTCTTTGAATCTCTGAAGAATTGAAAGCTCTCTTCTCTCTTCCTCCGCTTTTGAGCTTGTCACCGTCTTCTCCAGACGTTTCAATCTCTTCTCGATTATATCCAGATCAATCAAGATCAAATCTAAGTCCAAATCTTTGATGTCCCTTTTAGGATCCACCGAGCCGGAGACGTGCATCACGTTTTGGTCTTTAAAAACTCTTACCACCTGCGCCAGCTCATCCACCTCCCTCAGGGAATGATAGAACTCTCCTTCTGAACCTTTCTCCTTGGTCTCCTTGACCAGCCCGGCAACGTCGATATATTCAACTTCGGCAAAAGTCACCTTTTTGGGTTTATACAGGGAAGCCAGTTTATGTACCCTCTCATCCGGAATTTTGACAACTCCTCTATTTGCCTCTTTCACCCCTAAAGAGAATTCTCCCACCCGGGCTTGCGCACAGGTTAAAGCATTGAAAACAGTGGTCTTGCCCACAAACGGAAGTCCAACAATCCCGATCTTCATGACTTAACCTTCTGAAAAATATATTCTTGGATATCGTTTTCTAAATAATGCTGCAATATTTTGTCGTTGCCAAGTAATCTTTAGGGTAGGGGCGATTTCCGCCAAAGGCGGATCCACCTTTGGCGGACATGAATCGTCCCGACTTCATCTACGTCCCCTCGTCTCGTTCGGGGCTTCGGCTCGGTACAAACCGGACAATGACCAGCTAAAATATAAAATTACCTTGGAAACATTTCACAATATTCTGATTTCTTTTACGCTCCGGTGAATCCAATCCGGCTGAAATCTTTTGTTCAAACTTTTAAGTATGTTTTTATCTTTATACTTTCCCGAGGTTACGAAAACAGTTTTCATCCCCAGCTTCTTTGCTCCCCTCAGATCGGAGAGGGGATCGTCGCTTATCATGATACAGTCCTTTGGTTTTACCTCAAACCGTCTTAAAGCTTCACGGAAAATTGCTGGCTTTGGTTTTCCAAAGATTTTTGCTCTTTTCTGAGAGCTATATTCCAAAGCTTTAACCACTGCTCCAACTGAAGGGGAGAGCTCACCTATCTCATCTTTATATAATCGGTTGGCATGAAGCGCCAGAAAAGTTGCGTTATTCTTCACCAATGCGTTGACTGCCACTTTAAGCTTCTGATAATCCAAGGAGGAATCCAAGCCCACCAACACAGCTTCTACCATGTTGTCTGAAGGAGTTTTAATTTTATTCTCATTCAAGTATGCTTTCAACTGTGAACTGCCGATCACAAAACAACTATTAATATCTTTCTTTTGGAGCCATTTCAAAGCCGCACTCATGCAGGTTATCAGATTCTCTGGTTTAATATCGAATCCCACATTTTTCAGCACTTCCAGAAGATCCTCCGGCTTGTGGGTGGTGTTGTTGGAAAGCAGAACGAACTGATGAAGGGAAGAGTCGAAGGAGTTTATCCAGTCTATTGCTCCTTCTATGGGGACAAAGGATTTATCCTTTACAATGGTGCCCTCAATATCTACCAGATACAGCTTTTTCATCTTGATTTTATTTTAAATCATTTTTTAGCTTTTGTCAACCACTTTGACTGAGGTTGCTAAAAAACTACTTTAATGCCATCTGAGTTTTTCGACAGCCTGTTGAGTTAGGTGCTGGTCGAAATATTAATTTGTATGGAGACCAAGTCATCTGGAAAAAGATTGACTTATATAGAATGGAGCATTATATTCACTCAAAACCAAACCGGAAAGAGAGGAATATGAAGGCGTTAATCACAGGAATTACAGGTCAGGACGGGTCCTACTTGGCGGAATTGCTCATGGAGAAGGGATACCAGGTCTTTGGAATGGTGAGACGATCATCCACCGAGAATTTCGACCGGATAAACCACATTCGGGACAAAATTCACCTAAGGCAGGCGGATTTGCTGGATCAGCTATCACTGATCAGTTTGATTGAACAGTGCCAGCCGGATGAGATCTACAATTTAGCCGCTCAATCATTCGTCCCCACCTCCTGGCAACAGCCCATGTTAACCGGAGAGTTCAATGCCTTGGGGGTGACCAAGATACTGGAGGCGATCAGGCTGATTAACAAAAAGATAAAGTTTTATCAAGCCTCCTCCTCGGAGATGTTTGGCAAGGCGCGAGAAGTGCCCCAGAATGAAAAGACACCTTTCTATCCCCGAAGCCCTTATGGAGTGGCAAAGGTATACGCTCACTGGATTACGGTCAACTATCGGGAAAGCTATGATATCTTTGCGGTGAGTGGGATTCTGTTCAATCACGAATCCTCCAGACGAGGTTTGGAATTCGTCTCCCGAAAGATCACCCACGGTGTTGCCCGGATAAAATTGGGGCTTTCCAGAAAACTTTATTTAGGCAACCTGGATGCAAAAAGGGACTGGGGATATGCTGGTGACTACGTGAAAGCCATGTGGCTCATGCTCCAACAGAAGGAGCCGGAAGATTTCGTCATAGCCACCGGAAAAAATCACACGGTCAGAGAGCTGGCTCAGATCGCCTTTGAGCATGCAGGCTTGGATTATAAGAAATTCGTGGAGGTGGATCCCAGATTCGTCCGACCCGCAGAGGTGGATGTGCTTTTAGGCGACTCATCTTACGCCCGAAAAAAGCTGGGCTGGAAAGTAGAGGCCTCGTTTAAACAGCTGATCCAGATGATGGTGGATGCGGATATGGAGAGAGTAAAGAGGGAGATGAAACACTCGTGATTCGGGAACAAAAGGGTCAAATTGCCCCCTCACCTTAGTCCTCTCCCCGGAGGGGAGAGGAAAACACATCCCCTCTCTCCCTATGAGGGAGAGGGAATGGGTGAGGGGGAATGGAACACACTAAAACGTTTCTGTGCGTTTGCAATAATTGAGATACACATGAAAGTTCTGATCACGGGCATAGCCGGATTTGTGGGATCGCACCTGGCAGAACGACTCTTGAAAACAGGAAATGAGATATTCGGGATTTGCCTGCCCGGTGAGAGCCTGGAGAATATCTCAAAGATCAGACGTAGCCTGCGCCTGTCCGAATGCGATATCACCCGATTCGACCAGTTGTCCCGTTTGATAAAAAGGATAAACCCGGACCAAATCTACCATCTGGCGGCTCTAAGCTCGGTGGGAAAATCGTTTTCCCATCCATTGGATACCATTAAAACCAATATCCGCGGGACCTTGTATCTTTTGGAGATTTTGAGAAATCTAAATAAACGGGTCAAGATTCTGGTGGTGGGATCAAGTGACATGTATGGGAAAGTATTACCCAAAGAGATCCCCATAACTGAGAAGAAACCTCTTCTCCCCATCAGCCCTTATGGGGTGAGCAAAGCGACATGTGATCTTTTGGCTTATCAATATTTCGCATCATATAGAGTTTATGCTATCCGGGCAAGAGCTTTCAATCACACTGGCCCACGACAGCGGACTGGATTTGTAATTCCCGATTTCGCCTCTCAGATAGCTAAAATCGAGGTAGGGCAGATGCCCCCGGTTTTAAAAGTAGGCAACCTCTCCAGCAAACGGGATATCTCCGACGTAAGAGACGTGGTGACAGCCTATCTCTCTTTGATGGGAAAGGGAAAGGCAGGTGAAGCCTACAATATTTGCTCACGAGAGGCGTATAGCATAAAAAATGTGCTTAAAATTCTGCTCTCTCTGTCGAAAAAGAAGATAAAGGTAAAGTTGGATGAAAAAAAGAGCCGACCAGCAGAGATTCCGATTCTTATGGGTGATAACTCCAAGATAAGAAAAGCTGTCGGCTGGAAACCAAAAATTCCTCTGAAGAAAACTCTTGAGGATACCTTGAATTTCTGGAGAGAAAAATATAAGGTCTTTTAGCTTTTTTGCTATTCCGAAAGCCAAAAAGAGATTGTGATTTATAGCATCAGTCTAACCAGAAAGCAGTAATTCTTTCATCAGGAGGCACAACTTGTATAAAACCTTGGAGAAGAAGATAAAAAACAGAACCGCAGTGGTGGGAGTCATCGGGATGGGTTATGTGGGACTTCCCTTAGCAGTGGAGCTGGGAAGGGAAAATTTCAAGGTCATTGGAATCGACATAAACTCCCATAGAGTGAATCGGATAAATTCGGGCAAATCAGATATCGATGACGTTAAGGATAAAGACCTAAAACCTCTGGTAAAGTCGGGAAACATAAAAGCCACTACCAACTTTGCCGTACTGAAGAAGGTGGATTGTGTAACCATCTGTGTTCCCACCCCTTTGAGTAAAACCAAGGATCCGGATGTCTCCTATATACTGGCGGGGGTGAGCGAGGTTCAGAAATACCTGCATCCGGGACAACTGGTAATTCTGGAGAGCACCACCTACCCGGGATCCACTGAGGAATTGATCCTCCCCATGTTGGAGGAAACCGGGCTTGAAGTGGGCAAAGACTTCTTCCTGGCTTTCTCTCCGGAAAGGGTGGATCCGGGAAACAAAAAATATAGCACCAAAAACACTCCCCGAGTGGTGGGCGGAATCACTCCTCAGTGTACCAAAATCGCCAAACTTTTCTACGAGCAGACCCTTACCGATGCAGTTCCGGTCTCCTCCACCAAAAGTGCGGAGATGGTTAAACTTTTGGAGAACACCTTCCGTTCGGTCAACATCGGATTGGTGAACGAGGTGGCTTTGATGTGTGACAGATTAAAAATTGACGTATGGGAGATAATCGACGCCGCCAACACCAAGCCTTTCGGGTTTATGCCATTTTATCCTGGACCGGGATTAGGGGGACACTGTATCCCCATCGACCCGCATTATCTCTCCTGGAAACTCAAATCGCTAAATTACTATGCCAGATTCATCGAGCTGGCCGGAGACATAAATTCTCATATGCCGGAATATGTGGTGGAGCGGATAAATCGGGCATTGAATCAGAAAAAAAAGAGCCTCAAAGGCTCAAAGGTTTTAGTTTTGGGGGTGGCATATAAAAGGGACATAAAAGATGTAAGAGAGTCACCGGCTTTAGATGTGATTAAGCTTTTGCAAAATGGCGGGGCGCAGGTGAAGTATAATGATCCTCACGTCTTCTCCATCCGTATGGATGACTCGGTGATGAAATCGGTGAGATTGACCAAAAAGATTCTTTTAGGCTCAGATTGTGTGGTTGTCTTAGCCGACCATTCTGCCTACGATTATGAATTTATCGTTCGAAACGCACAATTGGTCATGGATACCCGCAATGCCACCAAGTATGTGAAAAAAAACCGGGAAAAGATTGTGAAGCTATGAGATCGATCACTTTTCAGGCTTCTCGCATTGTTTATAACCTTACCTAACGTCTGTAATAGTAGAATGTTTCCAAGATAACATCATATCTTAGCCCGTGATTGCGAGACTTGTCCCGACCTGAAGCCCCGAACGAAGTGAGAAGGCAAGTGAGAGAACTCGATGAAGTAGGGGTGATTCATGTCCGCCATAGGTGGATCCGCCTTTGGCGGAAATCGCCCCTACCCTAAAAATCGCTTTGCAATGACAAATTATAGTAACATCATTTAGAAAACGCTGTATTAGTATAAGGATTTACCAGCCACCTGAAAGCTGATCATAAGCGGAACTGTAAGAATTTGGTAACGAAAGCCTTAAAAATAGTCCTGATAGCCTTTCTGCTATCCTCTGTTCTGTCCTCCATCTCAAAAGCCACCCTGTTAGAAAACATCCCCTTAGACAGCTGGGTTTATGCGGTGGTGGATGAGCTTCACTGCCAGGGTTTATTCCCCTCACTTCACAAAAACGTAAAACCCTACACCCGGGGAGAGATCGCCTCTCTAGTTCTGGAGATAAACTTAAGACAAAAGGAAGGAGTCCTAAGGTTAAGTGACTCCCAACTCTGGTTGCTTGGTAAGCTGAATCAGGAATTCCGATTTGAGTTAGAGGAATTGTATTATAAAAAGCAAAAAAAAGATGAAGATCAGACTGTTTTACGGTATGGAACCAGTCCAATAGCCCACACCACTTTAACTGAAGGTGATAGCTCCTATGGACGTGTGCAAACAAGATTTGAGACCAGCCTGCAATTTGATAAAAGATTCGTCCTGAAAAACAGAGTGGTGATAGACACCAAAGCGGAAAAGGAGAGAAGGTATGAAGGAAGGGAGTGGAAAAATCATTTAACTGGAGTGCTGGATGAAGCTTACGCCAATATAGATTTTGGGTATTTTCGCCTTCTTTTAGGAAGAGACCACATAAGATGGGGACCAGGAAGGGAAGATGTGCTTTTGCTCTCCGATCAAATTCCTCCTTTCGATATGATAAAGTTGGAAGGGGGGGTGGGCTCTTTTAAGCTGGCCTATTTCGCCACGGTTTTGGATCAGGTTTACTTTCCACCTCTACATCATAGATTATCTGGTTTTTGGGCAAAAAGGTATCTTTCCGGCCATCGTCTTAACTTAAAGCTTAAAATGGGTGTGGAGATGGGAATATCTGAGGTGGTCCTTTATGGAGGAAATAATCGGGATATTGAACCCTATTACCTAAATCCCCTCCTGCCCTATTACGGTGAGCAGTTTAACCAGGACATGGATGACAATATTCTGTGGAGCTTTGATATTGTACTTTCCATGTTTAAAAATAAGGAACTTTATTTTGAGCTTTTGATAGATGATTTTCAGTATGATTTTGAGTCGGAGCCTCACCAGACCGGATTTCAGGTAGGTCTGAATTATGCGGAGCCATTTGGCTTAAGACGAAGCTATGTTAACTTAGAATACACCAAGATCAATAACTGGGTATATGGGCAGAACAAACCCTGGAACAGATACACCTATCATGGCTGGGGGATGGGAAGCATCCTGGGTCCGGATGCTGATCGATGGTCTTTTGAGCTAATTTATCATTTTACCAAAGATATCGATCTGGCATTCTTGGAGGAATACAGAAGAAAGGGAGAAGGACGAATCGACCTTCCCCAAACTTCAGCGGTGCCTTCCTCCAAGAAGTTCCCCTCTGGAGTCGTAGAGTATACAAACCAAAGCAAATTCATGCTCACCTATCAGCCCAGCGCAAATTTAAAGGTGGATCTGTCTGCGGAATATAATAAGATCAAAAACCTCGAAAACGAAAGCGGAAAGAAAGAGAACGCTCTCGTTTTTAAGGCAAATTTGAGCTGGAATTTTTGGAAGGAGAGAAGATTTTAGCTTGGATAAGTTGACCCTCAAATCACCCGCCAAGATTAATCTTTTTCTTGAGATTTTAAAGAAAAGAGACGATGGATATCATGAGATCGTTTCCTTGATTCAAGCAGTAGATCTTTACGATGAGCTGGTATTGCAAAAAAGAAAGAAAGGGGTGATGGTAGCTTGTGATCACCCAGACTGTCCCGCAGATGAAAGCAACCTGGCTTTCCAAGCCGCTTCTCTGCTTCTGGAGCAGGAGAAGATAAAAGGGGGGGTGAGCATCCATATAAAGAAAAGAATACCCCTCGCCGCCGGGCTGGGAGGGGGAAGCTCAAATGCTGCGGCGACGCTTAGAGGTATAGACCAACTTTACCAGCTTCAACTTACAAAGGAGAAACTGCATGCTCTGGCTTGCCGGATAGGATCAGATGTTCCATTTTTTCTTTATTCTGGACAAACACTGATTAAGGGAAGAGGAGAGAAGATTGAGCCGATAAATATATATAGAGATTACTGGCTAATTCTGGTGTGTCCGCAGATTAAGGTTTCCACCAAATGGGCTTATCAGAAGGTAAAAATTAGCTTGACAAAAAAAGGAAGGGAGGTTAGTTTAACAACTTTGGAGAATCGGTCTATGTTCTTTAACGCTCTTCGGTCTTTTAGAAATGATTTAGAAGAGGTGGTGAATAAAAGACATCCGGTTATCCAAAAGATAAAAGAGATATTAGAAAATTCTGGTGCGTTGAAGTCATCCATGTCGGGAAGTGGGCCGACCGTCTATGGTGTGTTTGACCGAAAACCACAAGCAGAGGAGGTGGCAAAAAAACTTTTGCGGGGCGATTGGCAAATTTTTCTGACACAACCAATCCCTGGTAACATTTAGGTCCTTCAGGATGAATCCATCCCTGAGGCAAACATAGAAGAAAGTTCGTCCTAAAGGGAGCGGATGAGTCCTTTTTGCTTCTGGCAGAAGGCAAATGCCTTTAAGCCAGAGGCAAGTGAGTCATCAGCTGTTAACCGTTCACCAATCATTTCAACTCAGGAGGAAAGTACAGTGGAAATCTCCGAGGTAAGGATCACGTTAAGGGATGAGGCGAAGCTGAAGGCGTTTGTCAACGTTACCTTCGACGACTCCTTTGTGATTCGGGGTTTGAAGGTTATAAACGGCACCAAGGGATATTTTGTATCCATGCCCAGCCGGAAAAGAAAAAACGGAACCCATCAGGACATAGCGCATCCCATAAACAACGAGATGCGTCGAATGATTGAGGATAAGGTGCTGGCGGCTTATGAGAATGAGCTGAAAGCCAAGGAGGCTGGCGGCGCCGAGCAACCAATCGACACCGAGCAACCAGACGAATAAATTTTCCATTTGACCTCAATCATCTTATTCGATCACGTCTATTGGGGAAACCTTTTGAGGTTTCTGCCAGAGCTGTGAGTCCTATGGTTCACAGCAAAGGGGTGGATCGTTTTTTTCTGCACTTTTTCTGGGGCGTCGTCAAGTGGTAAGACACAAGACTTTGGATCTTGGATCCCAGGTTCGAATCCTGGCGCCCCAGCATAAAGACGGTTCACTGTTCATAGTTCACAGCCTATGGTTCATAGATTATGAATGAAAAGATAAAGCTTATAAGTGGGAATTCGAATAGACCCTTAGCCCAGAAGATAAGCAGTTATTTAAAAATTCCCCTGTGTGATGCCGAGATAAAAAGATTTTCCGACCAGGAGATCTCGGTTAAGATAAATGAGAACATCCGCGGAACGGACGTCTTCATAATACAATCCACCAACCCCCCGGCAGAGAATCTGCTGGAGCTTCTGGTGATTATCGATGCTGCCAGGAGAGCCTCGGCGGAGAGAATCAGCGCAGTGATCCCTTATTACGCCTACGCCCGTCAGGACAGAAAGGATCAGCCCCGGGTTCCCATCACCTCCAAGCTGGTAGCCAATCTGATAGCGGCATCAGGGGCAGACAGGGTATTGACCATGGATCTGCATGCGGTTCAGATTCAGGGCTTCTTTGACATTCCCTTAGATCATCTTTTCGCCAATCCGGTATTTTATGACTTTTGTGCTGGTTTTAAACCAGATGATTGGGTGGTGTTGGCCGATTTGGGAAGCATAAAGATGGTGCGAAACTTCGCCAAGAAACTCTCCATGCCGTTTGCGGTGCTGGATAAGAAAAGACATGTTGCCAACCAGGTGGAGATTTTGAATGTGATCGGTGAGGTGGAAGGCAAAAATGTTATCATCCGGGATGATATCGTGGACACTGCTGGAACCTTAACCCAGGCGGCAGATTTTTTAGTCAAACAGGGAGCCAGAGAGATTTATGCCTGCTGTACCCATGCGGTGCTGTCAGGAAGGTCTTTGGAGTTGATCGAGAAATCCCCCCTAAAAAAAGTGGTGGTTTCAGACACCATAGATCAGGGAAACGAAAAACTTTCAAGCAAATACGAGATTGCATCCGTAAGCAAAATATTTGGAGAAGCCATAAAACGCATTCATATGGGGGAATCGGTAAGTTCCCTTTTTGAGTACTGAGCCACTGAGGAGAGAGATATTATGAAAGAGATTGTGTTAAAAGTAAGACCCCGGAAGAAGGTGGGGAAAGAACATGCTAAGAAGCTGAGAAGAAATGGTTATGTACCCGCGGTGGTATATGGTCAGAAAACTCCCTCTCTACCTTTGGAGATAGAGAACAAATCTTTCCATGCACTCTTAAGAGAGGGGCTGGGAGAAAACGTTTTGATCACTTTAAGCATGGGTGATCAGAAGAATGGGGGGCGGAAGGTGCTGATCCGGGAGATTCAAAGAGATCCGGTCAGAGGAGACATCGTCCACGTGGATTTCCATGAGATATCCTTAACCAAGAAGCTCTCCATTCAGGTTCCCATTCATCTGACGGGGACTCCGGAAGGGGTGAAGGACGGTGGAATCCTTCAGCACGTGTTAAGAGAACTGGAGGTAGAATGCTTGCCCACCGCCATTCCGGAGAAGATCGAGGTGGAAGTAAGCAATCTGAAGATCGGGGACTCCATTCATGTGACAGATGTCAAGGTGGAAAACGCTGAGATACTTTCTGATCCACAAAGCTCTATCGTCACCGTAGTTCCTCCTACCGTATTCAAGGAGGCTGAGGTCGCTCCCGCAGTCGCTGAGGAGGAGCCAGAGGTGATAACCGAGAAGAAGGAGGAGGAGAAAGAAGAGGAGAAGAAAGAAGAGAAAAAAGAGGAAAAGGGCAAGGAGACCAGAGCAGAGAAACAATCCACAGAAGGTGGAAAGGAAGAGAAGAAAAAGGAGCAGAAATAGAAGACCAAAGGAAAAATCGTTTAACTCCTTAGAGAAGTTGAAAAAGTCCTATCCAGGCAAACACAAATGTTTGCACCCCAGGCATGGGGGCGGGAATTGATCCGCCTTAAACCCTAAGCTTTTTCGGTAATATCTTAGCCCATAATTAATCTTGCAGAGGAAATTAGAGGAGAGTAAGAATGAAACACAGATGGATATTTTTTTTAGTTTCTCTGCTTCTTTTTAGTTGTTACAGCGATAAAAACAAGACCGAGGAGAGAGCCAAAGAAAGGATAACCCGATTTTTGTATCTGATGGCAATAGATCAAGTAGAGGAGGCAGAAAAACTTCTGGACAGGGATTTGAAAGACAGCGAAAATACGGAGTTTTTCTTAAGCAATTTCGATAAACAGGAGTTCAAGGATACCACCGACATGATCATTGAGTTTGAGCAAATACTTATTCCAGAGAATGATCCAAAAAACAGAGCCATGGTATCGATGATCATCCGTAGCGAGAAGAATAACTGGACCCGGGTGGTCTCCATGCCCGTAAGATACGAGAAAGGAGATTGGTATATAGGATCATGAAAGGGGTGATATTGGCAGGTGGATTGGGCAAAAGACTTTATCCTTTGACCAAGATCACCAACAAACATCTCCTTCCGGTATACGACAAGCCAATGATCTTCTATCCCCTGCAAACTTTAATCAATGCAGGGATTGATGACATCCTGATAGTTACCGGCGGAAATCACGCTGGAGATTTTTTAAGGCTTTTGGGCAACGGCAAGGAGTTTGGTCTAAAACACTTAAATTACACCTATCAGGAGGGTGAGGGAGGAATCGCCGAGGCGTTGGGGTTGACAGAGCACTTCTCCGATTACGAAAAATTGGTGGTGGTCCTAGGAGATAACATAATCGAGGGACACGTAGCCGAGGCAGTAAAAGACTTTCGTAAGCAAAAGGAGGGAGCCAAGATTCTTTTGAAGGAGGTGCCCGACCCGGAGAGATTCGGTGTGCCGGAGATTGTGGATGGGAAGATCGTGAGAATTGAGGAAAAGCCTAAAGTTCCCAAATCCAAGTATGCGGTGATCGGAATCTATATGTATGATGCTAAAGTGTTTGACATAATAAGAACTCTAAAGCCCTCCGACAGGGGAGAATTGGAGATCACCGACGTAAGCAACGCATATATTAGAGAAGGAAAGATGACTTATGAGATTCTAGAAGGGTGGTGGTCTGACGCTGGTACCTTCGAGTCGCTCCTCCGGACCAGCACCCTGGTGGCACAGGGAGGGGCCAACAAGAGGAATCTGTGACAAAGGTTTTGTAATTTGGTGTATCTTTTCAGTCTATCGACTTTATGAATATTATTTGATTTCCGTAGCCAAGCCTTTATGGCTTGGTAAGTAGGGAAATACAAGAAACAAACTAAAGCTTTTGTTCATAATTCACTTCTTCTATTCACGGGTTGTATTCCACACACCAGCCTTACTTGGAGACCTGAAAAATGATTCATGGAGTGGTAACCAAAAATCTTAGAGTGATTCCAGATGAGCGAGGACACCTGATGGAGATCCTCCGAGCAGATGATGAACTGTTTTCCAAATTCGGGCAGGTCTACATGACCACCGCCTACCCGGGAGTGGTGAAAGGCTGGCATTATCACAAAAAACAGACCGACCATTTCGCCGTGGTGAAGGGGATGATCAAACTGGTGTTGTATGATAATCGGGACGATTCCCCCACCAAAGGGGAAGTAAATGAATTCTTCTTGGGAGAACATAATCCTCTGCTGGTAAAGATACCCCCTCAGGTTCTGCATGGTCTCAAGTGTATAAGCCAACAGGAAGCCATCTGCATTAACATACCCACCGAAGTCTACAATTACCAACAACCGGATGAATTCCGGGTCGATCCTCATAATAATGATATCCCCTATGACTGGGAGAGAAAGGACGGATAGAGAAAAGTGGCGAAGGAAGGAAAAAGCAAAGAAATAATCAACAGAATAGTGGAGAAAATTAAAAGAGAATACCAGCCAGATAAAATTATTCTCTTTGGTTCATTCGCTTGGGGTAGGCCAACCAAACACAGCGACATAGATTTATTCATCATAAAAGAAACCCGAGAAAGACACATCGATCGATCAGTTAGGGTCGCAAAGATTCTGGATGAAGAGAGCTGGATTTTCGCCATTGAACCGTGGGTATACACTCCGGGCGAGGTTTCCCAAAGACTGAAGATCGGCGATCCTTTCGTCAAAAAGATCCTCAAAAAAGGGAAGATCTTATATGGCTAACAACTCAAAAGTAGTTCAGGAATGGTTTGGCAAAGCAGATCAAGACTTAAACCAAGCCGTGTTCCTGTTGAAAAATGATCGACCTTTAGATTACGTAGCATACTTCATTCAACAGGCGGCGGAAAAATATCTTAAAGGATTTTTAATCTCCAATGGGTGGGAGTTGGAGAAAATTCATAATTTAGACAAATTGCTAAGAGAGTGTTCGAAATTTGATAAAGCTTTTTTGGCGTTTATCCCCTCGTTTCGAAAAATCACTCGTTTTTATTTTGAAAGCCGTTACCCAATAGGCTATGCAATAGAATACACTTCAAAAGAAATCTATCAGGCACTTGAAGATGTAAAAAATTTAATTACGTTTGTGAAAAAAAAGACAAAGATATGAAGATTTTAGTCACCGGGGGGGCGGGGTTCATCGGATCAAATTTCATTAGATATATCCTCCTTAAGTATCCCAACTACCACATCGTAAATTTAGACAAACTCACCTATGCCGGAAATCTGGACAACCTTTCGGATATTGAAAACCATTCTAATTATCAATTTTTCAAAGGAGACATTTGCAACTTTGAGTTGGTGAATCGGATAGTTGGTGACGGTGTGGATGCTATCGTTCACTTTGCCGCCGAAAGCCACGTGGACAGATCCATCTACGATCCGGGGATATTCGTAAAAACCAACGTTTTGGGAACACAGGTTCTGCTTGAATCTGCCCTGAAATTCAAGATAGACAAATTCATCCAGATTTCCACAGACGAAGTATATGGAAGTCTGGGAAAAGAAGGTTCTTCTGTCGAATCCTCCTCTCTTTTGCCTAACAGCCCTTATTCTGCTTCCAAAGCCTCGGCTGATCTGTTAGTTCGTTCATATTTTGAGACTTTTCGTCTGCCCGCCATTATCACCCGGTGCACCAACAATTATGGCCCCTATCAATTTCCGGAGAAACTTATTCCCCTTTTCATCACCAATGCCCTCCAAGACCTTTCCCTGCCAATTTATGGGGATGGGCTTTATGTGCGGGATTGGATCTATGTGGAGGATCATTGCAAAGCTTTAGATACAGTTCTGCATCAGGACAAGGTGGGGGAGATTTACAATATCGGCGGAAAAAACGAGAAGACCAACTTGGAAATCACCGATTTGATCTTAAAGGAATTGAACAGATCCAAATCGCTGGTCAAACATGTCAAGGACAGGCCAGCTCACGATCGCAGATATTCTCTGGACTGCTCCAAGATAGGAGCTGAACTGGGCTGGAAGCCGGACACTCCGTTTGAAGAGGGAATCTCCAAAACCGTTAACTGGTATGTTTCCCATCAGGGGTGGTGGCAGAAGATAAAGAGTGGGGAATACTTAAAATATTACGAGAAGCACTATCTCCAGAGAGAATCATCCTAAAGGAAGAATGGTTTTTCGAGACTCGCTTAATGGTGGCGATGCTGGTTTCAAAGCTGGATGCTCGATGAAGGAAGCTGGAAAATTCGTAAAAGATAAAAAAATTCAAGCTTCGAGAATCGATTATCGAGCTTCGTTACCAGTTTCGCCAACGACAAACAAGAGAAGCTATAAGGATTTATCCTGAGGGAAAAAATGTGAAGTGCGCAGGATCCATTGAAACAATTTTGATCACCGGGGCAAACGGACTTTTAGGACAGAAGCTCTGTGGGCATTTTTCCTCATCTTACAAAGTCATCGCCACAGACCTGCATCCAGAGAACTTCGTCTCCTTTCCAAATCTTTCCTATGAGAACTTCGATCTAACCGACGGCAGGGCACTTGAGTTTCATGTCCGATTTTATAATCCGGAGGTAATCCTGAATGCCGCCGCTTACACGGACGTGGATGGATGTGAGATCAACAGAGATCAAGCCTGGGCGGTCAACGTGGGTGGAGTGAGGAATCTGGTGGGAGTATGCCGGGAGCACAAAATCAAGCTGGTTCACCTGTCCACAGATTACATATTCGACGGGGAGAAGGGACCTTATTCCGAGGACGATCTCCCCCATCCGGTAAGCTTTTATGGAAAAACCAAACTGGAAAGCGAAAACGTGATAAAGCAAAGTGAGATCGATTTTCTGATCGTGCGGACCAATGTTCTTTATGGATTCGGGAAAAAAGTAAAGAAGAATTTTTTGCTTTGGCTTATAGAAAAGCTTTCCGCTGGTGTGAAGCTCGAAATCGTCAACGACCAGCTTAACAACCCTACCCTGGCGGACAATCTATCTGAGTGCATATTGGAGATGGTGCAGAAAGACATGTCAGGAATGTTTCACATCGGTGGAGCAGAATATCTCTCACGCTACGACTTCGCTCTCAAGGTCGCGGATAAGTTCGAGTTCGACAAAGCAAATATTTCTGCCACCAAGACGGAATTTTTAAACCAGAAGGCAAAAAGGCCTTCCCGCGGGGGGTTGAAAACGGAGAAGGCGCAAAAGGCTTTGCAGACTAAATTGTTAAACATAGAAGAGGGATTGGATCAGGCAAAGCAAAGCCAGAAAGAGAAGGAGATTTTATAAGGGAAGTTGCGGCCCCAAGTAGAATTACCTAACACAGCAAGATTAGGGGCAGCCTTTGGTGACTGAGCTACATTAGCTGAGCAGAAAGCATCTAAAGGCAAGAAGTCTTTTCCAGCATTCAATGGCTGGAAAAGACTTCCCTTCTAAATGCAAGAGTTTCTCATTACGGGAAAATTCCGCGCTCCTTGTAGACTCTCTCCAGACACGACAGGGCCACAATATAGGCTGCCGTGCGCCAATCAGTGTTGAACTTTTTGGCAGTATCACGTACCCGTGCGTAGGCACTCACTATCTTCTTATGCAGTTTGCAGTCTACCTCTTCAAGCTCCCAGAATTCGCTTCGCTTGTTCTGGAGCCATTCGAAGTAGCTCACGATCACGCCGCCGGCGTTGCACAAGATATCGGGAATTACATCAATCCCTCTCTGCTGCAGAACCCGGTCACCGTCCGGATCAGTGGGGCCATTGGCTCCTTCAGCCACAAGTTTGACCTTCAACAGTGGCGCTGTATCTGCAGTTATCTGGTTTTCCAACGCGGCAGGGATAAAGATATCAGCCTGTGTTTGGAGGAGAGTTTTGCGATCGATCGGCTTGGCTTTCGGATAACCGGAGATGAGGCCTTTGTTCTTTGAAGCATACTCGACCGCGTCATCCGGGTCGATACCATCTGGGTTGGAAATCGCTCCACTGACGTCCTCAACAGCGATGAGTTTAGACCCGTGTTGATTCATCAAACGAGCGGCCCAGGAGCCCACGTTTCCGAATCCCTGGACCGTGTAGGTGGCGCCTCTCAACTCAAAACCATTATCCTTGGCCCACTCTTCGATGGTGAATACCACGCCCTGTCCGGTTGCTTTATCCCTTCCCAAGCTACCACCCGATTCTATGGGCTTGCCGGTAACCACATGGGTACAACGCTGTCGTTCGTGCGGGGGCATGGTCGAAAGATAAGTGTCCAGAATCCAAGCCATGATCTGGGGGGTGGTGTTCACGTCCGGCGCTGGAATGTCGTACTCTGGGCCGATGTTGTTGCCCAGAGCAAAGGTAAAGCGGCGGGTGATCCGCTCCAGCTCGCTGTAGCTATACTTGAAGGGATCCAATTGGATTCCTCCCTTGGCTCCGCCAAATGGGATATTGGTTATGGCCGACTTCCAGGTCATCCAGGTTGCCAGTGCCCGCACCTCGTCAATGTCGACTGCCGGATGGAAACGAAGTCCTCCCTTGAAGGGCCCCAGCGCACTGTTGTGTTGCACGCGATAGCCAGTGAACATTTCGATCCGACCATCGTCCATCTTTACGGGGAAATTAACTATAATCTCGTTGGTTGTCATCGCCAGAATCTTGCGGATGTTTGGGTCGAGCTTGACTAAATCTGCAGCTTTGTCGAATTGCCTGGTTACATTATCATACACACTCGCTTGTTTCCTCTCGGTTCTCTCTTCGAGACCGCGAGTGCGGTCTATGTCTGCGGGAGACGCTTTCATGTTTACCTCCTTCATGTTCTGTGTCTGCCCCACGTCAGAGGGCACGGTTTTCGATACGTCTTATCAGTTAATCTTGCCTTTTAACACTTTATTTTTCCATCAAGCACTAATGCTTTCAAAACGAGTATCTCGGAGATGATGACATTGGGTTAATCATTCTACTCGTAATCCTCACACCGCCAGACCCCCCCCTCTGGTTTTGGAAGCTTGCAGGTTTTTTGTTTCTTGCAATTCCTGCACAGCCCCTTGTATTTGTCCAAATCTTTTTCCTCAGCACTGAACCCAACCCGTGATCCTGTCATGGGAGAAGAGTTGTCTTTGGCAGTTTTGAACGGATAAGGTGTATACAACAATTTCCATTCTTTATATTTCGAAATTGGCTTTACATCCCCCGTCGTTTTTGGCTTTCGGGGGGCTCCTGTGACTTTCACCTTTCTCTTGGTTTTTACTTTCTGCTCCGAATCTGTGGCATTTAGTTTCTTGCCATGTTTTATCTGTTGGGGCGAAGCCATAGCGTCAACCTCCTTTCCTTTTTGACCTTTGGTCCACATCACAACATAGCGAAACATGTGCCACTTGAACTCTATAGCCATTATTCAACAATTTCGGAAAATACAGCAGAGTGATATAAGTGACCTAAGTCAAAGAAAATCAAAGGAATTCGGATGTATGGATACTTCTGATGAACTTATATGGAACTTCGGCGTAGTGATATAAGATATGGAGAATTGTCGAGGAGTTTTGAATCGCCGGGGAGAATTTCCCCGACAGAGGAACGATTAGGACGAGGACAATCCAGGGATTTTCTTTAGCTTTTCTCGAAGCGTTTTTCGGTCAATTTCAAGTATCTCTGCGGCTTTTGTCTTGTTGCCTTTCACGCTTGCCAGAACATTACGAATGTATTCGGCTTCCACTTCAGCCAGAGTTCGATTGAGCCCGGTTTCCCGCAGAGCAGAGAAACGCATAAGTGAAGGTAAATCGGAAACCTCTATGAAGTCTTCATCGGTCATGACTACCAGGCGCTGAACTACATTCTCCAGTTCTCTCACATTACCTGGCCAATGATAGTTTCTCAGAACCTGTAAGGCATTGTCAGAAAACTGGAGTGTTGGCTTGCCGAATTCCCCGGCAAACTTGGTTGCAAAATAATGTGCCAAAAGCAAAATATCATCGCCCCTCTCCCGCAAGGGAGGCATGGTAATAGTAAGTACGTGGAGGCGGAAGAACAAATCTTCGCGGAAAACCCCTTTCCTCACCAGGCTGGCTAAGTCCTTGTTGGTCGCGGCAATGATCCTTACGTCTACCTTTCGCGAACGGGTGGCTCCGACCATGTAGACTTCCTTATCCTCAAGCACCCGGAGAAGCTTTGTCTGCATAGACAAACTGGTATCGCTGATTTCATCAAGAAAGATGGTGCCGCCATCAGCGGTTTGAAAAAAGCCAGCGCGGGATTCGGTAGCTCCGGTAAAAGCCCCTTTGACGTGTCCAAAAAGCTCACTCTCCAAAAGCCCTTCAGGAATGCCCCCACAGTTCACGGGCACAAATGTAGCTGAAGCCCTTGAACTACTGTAGTGAATGGCCCTGGCTACAAGCTCCTTGCCCGTCCCGCTCTCCCCTGAGATAAGTACGGTGGCTGAAGTTGATGCGGTTTTGGTAACGGAACTGAAAACCTTATGCATCACCTCCGACTCGCCGATAAGACCATAAGGTGCTGAGGGTATCTTTTGCAGTTGGGCTTCTCCCAACCTGCGCATATGCAGTTTATCCAGCGTCCGCCGGACCGCGGAAAAGAGTTCTTCATCGGTAAAGGGTTTGGTCAAATACTCCTCCGCCCCGGTCTTGATCGCCTTGACCGCCCCTTCGATCGAGGGATAACCGGTAATGGTCATGACCTCGGTTTCTTTGTAGTTCTCCCGGACATGCCTTATTAGATCGATGCCACTAACCCTGGGCATTTTCAGGTCCGTTATGACCAGGTCAACCGTTGTAGTCTCAAGAATCCTGATGGCTTCACTCACGCTGGCGGCAGTGAAGACTGAGTATCCTTTCGATGTCAGGTTTCTCTGAAGCACTTCCAGCGTATGCGGGGAGTCATCAACCACCAGGATGCTTTCTTTTTTGACAGAAGGTGCCATCTTAGTCGCTCTCCTCCACGTCTGGCGCCCCGGTCAAGGGGAGTTTAACCTCGAATCTTGTGCCACGACCAACCTTACTATCAACCTTAATAGAACCTCCATGAGAAGTTATGATTCCATGGACTACAGGCAAACCCAAGCCTGTTCCCTGGTTAACATCCTTGGTGGTAAAAAACGGGATAAATATCTTTTTGATAACCTCCTCGCTCATACCGACGCCCGTGTCTTCCACAAAAAGCGAGATGTGTCTTTCGCCGGCAAGTGTCTGTACCATCAGCCTACCTCCTTCCGGCATCGCCTGAACGGCATTGACAATCAGATTGACCAAGACTTGAGTCAACTGTGCCGGATCGGCAGTTATTTCGGGCAGATCAGGCGAAAGTGAACGCACCAGTTCTATTCCCTCCTTGTCACATCGAGACTCTAAAAAATAGAGCCCCTCTTCAACCAACTGATTCAAATTGACCTGGGTTTTCTTTGGTGGCATTGGCCGGGCGAATAACATCAACTTCTTGACCACTTCCCGTGCATGCATGGAAGCGATCACTGCTTTCTCAATATCCACCTCCGCCTGTTTGGGCAGTTCCGGGCATTTCTGTGCAAGCTGAGCGAACCCCAGGGTATGGCTCAAGGGCTCATTCAATTCATGAGCTACGCCTGCCGCCAGCTGTCCGATGGTGGCCAGACGATCAGCGTGCCTTAGCTGATCCTGGAGCTTCGATTTCTCCTCCTCGGCTTGTCTTCGCTCTATAATGATTGCTACCTCTCTGGCTATGGCATCGATCAGACTTCGCTCCTCTTTGAGGAAAGGACCCTCGTCTAGCTCTGGCATCTCTTCTGCGTAGGTCACCTGGACAACGCCTCGTGGCTGCCCGCGCACAACGATCTCTGTCGTCTGCATCAGCCGCTTCTCTTGAAAGCCAGGTGTCGTGTAGTGGCACTCATCTAAAATGATCCTTGCCGAGGCCACCTCTGGGTATAGCCAAGCGGGAGGAATAAGTTCTACGATACCCTGCAGAAGCTCTTCCAGCGATATCGCGGTGCGTGCAGACAGTTGGGCTATGCCGTAAAGGCATGTCAACTCTTTTATTCGTTCGCGCAGAGCCACCTGGACACGGCGGTGCACCATCGCCACTCCGAGTGTTTGAGCCAGTCCCTCGTAGAATTCTATCTCCTCCTTCGTGAAGTAGTCCTTCTGCTTGTTCTTCAGTTGCAAAAGACCACTATTTTCTTCATCAACCATCAGGGGGAAGAAGGCCAGCGACGGATAATCACCACCCAGGCACAGGCTTTCCACATTCGATTGCCGATCGGTCACTCGACGATTGATCCGGATGTGACCTGCATCGCCTGTCCAGAAACCCCCATTCTTGGTGAAGAAGGGCAAAGAATGGTCAATATGGTCTAAGATAATGTCCCGACACAATGTTTCCATAGCCGAATCATCCTGAGAGCAGGGGATCATCCCGCCATCCTCAGTTTGTAGGCAGGGTAGGGGTTCAAACCGAAACGATTGTTTTTCGCCCCGCCTGGCCTGGCAAAGGTAGTACTTGTCGCCTCTTTTGAGCCGTAGTTCTACTGTATCGGATCCGGAGAAATCCAAGAGCACCTTCGACACTTCACGAGCAAAGTCAATCCTCGGGAGTCCGCGGTTTGCATAGCTTAATATCTGATGCGACAAAGCGCGAAAGCCCTCCACCAGCTTGCGATCGGAGGCATGGGTGTCAATTTGCTTTGCTCTTTTGTTCTTCATGATCATTGTTTATTCTAACAAATTCGGCTGAATTGTCAAGATAATTCCGAGTCACTGAATCTTGGTATTTTTGATGCAGGTTCTGTGTAAATGACTCACATTGAAGTTTTTTCTTTTTGTGAGGGGATAAGGTTATCAAAAACGAATTTCTGCTGTTCAGGGATTTGCCTTAAACGAACTGGGCATCCGCTAAGAGAGAAGCAGATTTTTTTACTTGACAAACTATATAGTATCTGCTTAATAACGTGAGGGTTCAGATACAGCGAAACGGTAGAACTGCCCGACACAGAATCTCGGATACAATCCTATGGTTAAGAGGCCAAACAACTGCGGACTTACGCTGGAGAGCAAGCTATGGAAGCAGGGCTTTAGGGTAGTGGCAGGGGTGGATGAGGTGGGGAGGGGTCCTCTGGCAGGTCCGGTTGTGGCCGCCTGTGTGGTCTTGCCCCAAAACTTCCTTCTTCCCGGAGCAAATGATTCCAAAAAGCTAACCCCTAAAAAGAGAGAGGAGCTTTTTGAGCGAATTCTAACAGATGCCCAGGAAGTGGGAATCGGAATAGTGGGGGAGAGAACCATCGACAGGATGAACATACTGAATGCTTCCTTGAGGGCCATGTGGAAGGCGGTGAATAAGCTAAAAAACCCGCCTGAATTTATACTGGTGGATGGCAATCAAAAAATCCCCCACCTTCTGCTTCCTCAGATGCCGGTGGTCAAAGGAGACTCACACAGCCTCTCCATAGCAGCAGCATCCATCGTGGCTAAGGTCACCCGGGACAGTATCATGCTCAATTACCATCGGAAGTATCCAGAGTTTTGTTTTGCTTGGCATAAGGGCTACGCAACCAAAGTACATGTGGAAGCTTTGAAAACTTTTGGGCCCTGCCAGATTCATCGAAAATCCTTTAAACTGGTCCAGCTGTGCCGGACAAATCAGATCGATATGGAGATGGGACCCCTCCCCCCGTCCCCCTCTCCATAGAATGGAGAGGGGGAGATAGGGGGTAAGGTTAGCTCCGAGGCGGGATGAATTCCCGCCGCTATGTAAAACGACAGCTCCTCTGAACCCATAGGGCAAAGCATTTGCCCTGCTAATAAAATCTTACTTGTAGTGAGCTTGTCGAACCTATCATGAAGAAGTATAAGCAAAAATTAGGGAAAAAGGGAGAAGCTTTAGCTGAGGAATATCTGAAAAGAAAAGGTTTTCAGATTCTAAAGCGAAACTATCGTTATGGGCACAAAGAAGTCGATCTGATCGGCAAAGATGGGAACACCATCGTTTTCATCGAGGTCAAAGCGGGAAGATCAAAAGGCTTTGGAGCACCACAGGAGAGGGTAAATCTCAAAAAACAGAAAAATCTAATTGAGGTGGCGAACCATTTCATTCAAAAGGAAAACATAACCGATTGCGATTTCCGATTCGATGTTTTAGCCATAAGCTACCAGAAGGACGATAAGATCATCGATCATATAAAGAACGCATTCATGGTCACTTAAGGTCTTGCCGTCTTTGCTCCAGTTTCTCAACTATTTTTTTCCATACCTTAGACCATTCCTGCGGTTTTTCATTCAATCGGTTCACAAAATTATCTATCTCTTCCCAGGTTACTTCTGCTTCTTTAAATATCCTTTCTTTTTCTTCTTCCAGTTTTACAGTATCTGCAGCAAACATCTCTTTGGCCATGGAAAGCTGAACGTATACCTCCGCAAACTTCTCTTCTGAAAGCTCAGATGAAGACCTCAGAACAACAAGCCATAGAAAGACAAGAATGCAAAGGAGGATCAAACCACCGATTATAAACAATCTTGTCTTGGACACCATTTTAAAAACCTAAAGTATTTAATACAAACGCACTGAACGTTGTATATTGTCTTTGCGAGACTTATCCCGAGAAGTAGGGGCAATTCATGTGGAACATCCCGCCAGAGGCGGGGAATCGCCGCTACCCAGAGATTGCCTCGCAATGACAGGGTATGGTAACATTATTTAAGAGACCATGTAATACTCGTTCGCACCCTAAAGGGTGCGGCTACCTCTCATTCGGTAAATGTTTTAAGCCTCTTTAGTTTTAGGAATACAAGCTATAATTTTTTTGACTCCCGGCAGATCTTTCTTCTCTGATATCCACACGCTCATTGCTCTGTATTTGCCAGATGCTTTATGGTACGACCCATCCCAGAATCTAAATCTCTCAACGTCGAACTTCACCTTCGGATCAAAAAAAGCTTTTGCTTTCGGATGTATGTAAATACGCAGATCTTTCCGAGTCACGTTGATAGTCAAAAATTCTCGTCCCTCAGAAAAGAACGAGATGGACCTGCTGTCGGCCGTTTTTATTTGGCTTATTCTATCAGCCAGAATATCTACTATATAATCAAAGAGCTTATGAAGGACTTCAACCGTCTCCTGCTTCTTAAGTCTTGATAAGCACCGTTGCCATGTCTCTTTGCTTACCATATCTTTCAAAGCTTCCCTTCTCATTTTACTCTTCTTCGATTCAAAGCCTATTGGCTTTCTGTGATCTCAAATGGACGGGGGAATTCGAAGAGTCCCCAACAGTTGGCCCAAGCCGACCATAACGTTGTTGTATTATAATACCACCCACAATGAAGATCAACCCGATTATGGTTGAAAGTAATATTTTTTCTCCGACTACAAGATGATTTTTCTCCGACTACAAGATGAATTAACACCAGCGACAGGAATGGAGACAGGTAAATCAAATTGCTCACCTGCGCCGTGGTTTTAGATAATTTCAAAGCTTTCAACCACAGCACAAAAGTGATTCCCATTTCAAATATGCCCACATAAGCTGCCCCGGCAAGTCCGGAAGTAGCGGGAATTCTCATTCTTGACGAAAACAGCATAGCGATCAATATGAAAACAAACCCAAACGAAAAATTCAAAAAGAGCTTGGCAACTTCATCCCGTTTATCTTTAATGTTATAGATCCAAAACAGAGCCCAGATTACCGCACTGCCCAATGCCAAAAGCACTCCATTTAAGTTGGTAAAAGTGAATCCCAAAATATCACCCCGGGTCCCTATCTTCTGTTTAAGTAAGGGTATGGACAGCAATACCAGCATAATTGACCAGGTGTAGTTCAGTGGTTGGGCCTCCTGAGCCGGAAGCAAAGAATAGGCTTTGAACAGGATCACATAATAAAGGAAGGGGTTCAAAAAGCCCAGCATTACAGAATGCAAATAATCCTTTTTTGAGTATTCTATCAAAAGACTCAGTTTATTCTGGATAAGTAAGATGGCGAAAAGCACTATAATGGAAGCAATTGAGGAGAAAAATAGCAGTTGGAGAAAGTCCAAATATCGTAATGAGACTTTGAAAGCCGAGGCTACGGTTGACCAGAACAAAACGGCAGTGATGGCGTAAATAAAAGCTCGGTTTTGTTTTTCCATAATGCGCTCTATGGGGTTTGTTAAGTGTGAGTTAGTTGCTGGCGTTTTCAATCAAAGCCAGTTCCATGAATTTCGCTCCTTCTATGGGGTTGTATCTGTAGGGTTCGATTTCTTTGAAGCCTAACGAACGATAAAGTGCAATAGCTTCTTTCATAAAAGGCACGGTATCCAGGCGCATGCGAGTATAACCGATCTTTTGGGCCTCCTCGATTATGGCCTCTGCCAAACCTTTGCCGATCCCTTTCCCCCGAAATTTCGGCCGCACATACAGCCTTTTCATCTCACAAATGCCTTCGGATATCTTTCTCAGTGTTACACAACCGGCTACTTGCGTCTCGCATAAGGCTAAAAGCAGGCGGCCATCTGGAGGAGCATATTCCCCGGGGAATTCTGCCAGTTCCCTTTCAAAATCCTGAAAATGCAGGTCAAAACCTAGCCAGGCGGCATATTCCGTTAACAAGTCCTTTACGTCAGAAAGATATTCTTCAGAATCGGCTTGAATTAGCTTCAACATATCAAAAACTGCCTACGCGATCATCTCAAGTTTCTTTAAAATCACAATCATGAGGTAGTAAAGAAGAACCATAACAAGAGCAGAAATTATCAACGCCGGGTAGAATGGTACCCTGTTCTTCAAAAGGAGAGGGAGCATTATGAACAATGACAAAGAGGGCAGGACCATCCAGAAGATGCTGGTAGAAAGCTGGGAGATTTTTTCAATGCTGGCTGTATCGATATAAAGCCAGATCATCGCCAGAACAGAGATAATTGGCAGAGATGCTAAGATTCCGGCAGCCAGAGAATATCTTTTGGAAATTTCGGAGATGGCAACGATCAAAAGGGCTGATATGAAAAATTTCAGAACATAATAGACCATTCAACCTCCTCCGGACAGAGCGTTACTATTTTCCTCGCGGTGTTTGCCACTGGCTACAACTGAAGCTTCAACTTTTTCCAATATAAATTTAATTAGAGGACACGCAAGGGAAAAGGCAAGGGCAAGGGTCAAGAAAGGATGTTGTGCTGTAAAGAATTTGGGTGATTGGGGTAATGAAGAAAAAGAAATGGTGGGGTGGATATCTTTATTGTTTATCCGGGCACAGAATTAGTCGGTATGTCGATATTGGTGATGATGTCCACCTATGTGCACATTGATGATCGGCAAAAGCCTGAAGGGTATGGGATTGTTGCCGCAATAGTTAAGAATGCCGATTTGAACACCATTGAGGTGCTTGGCATAATTAAAGACTCCAATGGAGAGACCGGTCAAGTTTCTTTTTGCCTTACAATATCCTCCCACAGCCAGGCCTGTTAAATTACGTGACTTGAGTTTTAGTCCCCCAACTGTAACACCGGTTATATCTTGAGCTCCCACCCCCAAGCCACCGATTGTGATGCCCGTTATGTCATCTCCTGCTGCTCCCAAGCCACCGACTGTGATGCCTGTTATGTCATCTCCTGCTGCTCCAAAGCCACCGACTGTGATGCCCGTTATGTCATCTCCTGCTACCCCCAAGCCACCGACTGTGATGCCCGTTATGATGTTTGCGGCTACCCCCATCCCTCCGATAGTTATCCCGGTTATAACATTACCTGCAATTCCTATTCCCCCCAAAGTGACGCCTTTTATGTCATCGCTTGCCAGCCCGATACCTCCAATTACCACACCATTTACTGACCCGGTGGCAGCTCCGATCCCCCCACAGGCAAACCCATTTATCCCTCCAGTTGCTATCCCGATCCCTCCAATGGCTACTCCATCAATATCCCCTGCCGCAAGTCCAACGCCTCCAATTGCAATTCCATCAACGTCCCCAACCGCAAGCCCGACTGTCCCAAGAGAAAAACCTTGTATCTGCTCACCCGCCAACCCCACTCCGCCGAAGGAAAAACCGTTTAACTCCCTGGCATCTAACCCGACCAGTCCAAAAGCCAAACCATTCATAACCGCGCTGGGATTGTCCTTCGGTTTCCAGAAAGTAAGATTAAGACCATTTACTTTTTCAACCTCGTGATCAACAAGATTAAATCGAACTCCATTTATTCTCTTGGAATTGCCGAAACTTATACCTGTGCCTTTATAGGTAATGTCCAATGAGGAAGCAAAAGAATTACCCAGATTGACCATCAAGAAAATGACTAAAAAAACGAGATAGCGTCTCATGATATTCTCCTGACTGAAATCTTTGGAAGTTCGTCACTCAAAGCATTCTTTTGTTCAAGTTCTGCAAGTGAAGATAGTAAACCAAGCTCTCTTTTGCAAGCAAGAAACGATGGCTGTCTCTTTGATTTACGTATTTGGTGTCTGGAGGTTCAGATTTTTTGAGATGCCGAATTCTCTCACCTTTCGCGTGGGCCGTAGAGGAAGAGTTCTGAGGATTCTGGACTAATGCGTATGAAGTTGCAGATATTAAGAAAGGGCGAAGAATCAGTGTTGGAGGTTAACCATGCCCGCCTTTCGGTAAGCTCAGGGTGGTGAGCGAAGTCGAACCAAAGGGTGGATTGACCAATAAAGATTTGTCAAACAAGCTACACCATGTTTGACCTACAAAACTTGGATTTACGCAAGAAAAAAACCCTCATTTCGCTGGCTGAGGAAATGAGGGTATGGGGAGTAACGACCAAAGAGGCGGTAGATTATTCGTTAAAAAGGAAAACTGATTCCTGATAAAATTTCGCTTTTTTGCTCTTTACCCGATAAGATAGAAGCTCCTTTAAAAACAAATTTTTTTCCGAAAGTGGCGCACTATCACCCAGAACTGAGCAGGAGACCTCCAAACCCAAAACCCTTTGAGGAATTACAAATCTGGTCACGCCGAATGGGAAAAGCACCCCCCGGGAAGCAAGATCACATACTCGCTCTTTTTTGAATATGGGAAGTATATTTATAGCCGAACTCTTTTCGAAACTATCAAATGCGGAAAGCAAACTTTCATTCGAACCGGAATGATAAATCTCCCAGGAGGTGCGGTAGGCAGCAATTATCCTGTAAAGATTCTTCACCCGACTTTCGATGGATGAATCTCTTTGATGGAGCACCACTCCGGAATGATCCCGGAAAAGAAGACAGCAGATCATTTT